>Ga0315279_10000328_pt1 | contig 99372 bp, 104 predicted proteins | sample YL17G06_20_MG_FD_203694 | JGI IMG/M metagenome (GOLD analysis project Ga0315279, IMG submission 203694) | Sediment microbial communities from Yellowstone Lake, YNP, Wyoming, USA - YL17G06_20 | ecosystem: Environmental > Aquatic > Freshwater > Lake > Sediment | place: USA: Wyoming | collected... | reverse complement strand
GGTCTTCCTTGGCTGCGTCGAATCTAGGTCTCGTAAGGAGGGAAAAGTCGTAACAAGGTGGCCGTAGGGGAACCTGCGGCCGGATCACCTCCTATGTAAACAGCCTTGCAAATCGACTGGAGGAGAATGCAGGGTGAACCACCAAAAAGTCAAAGCCCAAACTATCCAAATCACACGTGCGTTCTCCAGCAAAAAACCGTCATTTATTACACTGCGTCTAGAATCGGCTCTAATAATTGATGTCGAGGCCTAATCTTTCAAGATTCTGCCTTTACCGTATGGAATATATTCCCGAAGGTCTTCAATCGAAGCCTTAAGGATTTTCTCCCGCAATTCCTTCGGCACTTTGCCGGCCAGAGCTTTCAAGATGGGCTTAAACAGTTCCTTGACAGACAGGTCTCCAGGCGTAAGTGTCACGTAAGTTACTGTTCTAGCTTTGACCGCAGAAGTTGGGCCGCCGACAAACTGAAACGCATCATTCCCAGTGGCAACGATTCCGATGGCCACTTGAAGTGTGACGCCTCGCATCCAGTTGCGCTGTCCATGAACGACAAACGCACCGTGACCGACGGATTCGCCTGATGGTCCGCCCTTGCTTAGCTGTTCAGGCTTTACAGAATAGACGTCAACGCTTCCATAGCCTTCTCGCCATGCTCTGGAAAACGCGGCGGCAAATTCAGCAGCTTCGCTCAAGCATTGTTTGCTAGGTTCGTTTGGTTCTGTTTTGACTACAACGAATGGTGCACCCAAAATGTCGGCGTGAAAGACAACATCATCACCACTGCTGTGTTTCTTGATGAGAACCTCATTGGTGACCGCGTCTTTTCCAGCGACCACCAGAAATCCATCGGAAGAGACAAACCATCTGAACTTTTCAAACCACTTTTTGGGTTTAATCTTGCGTGTTGCAAGCTGTTCTAAGGCTTCAGCAGGCGTGCCAAGCCTCAACGCTTCTGTATCTCGCATCTTTGCTTCAACGCTCGAAAGTTGTTTTAGAGAATCTTCCAAAGCTCTTTTTGCTCCTTCCATCTTCTGCTTGATCTGTTTCGACCGTTCATAGAACTCGTTGGCATTTTTGAACAGGGTCATATCCAGATTCAATCCAAATCTCAAATCGTCAATGCTGACAGTCATTATCAGACCTCTGTCGTCGAGAGATTCAAACAGTGTGCTTGGCATCTCGCCTCGCTGTTTCTCAGCACGAAACTGTGCGACTATCGACCTCAGGTTCTCACCGCTTTGTTTACTTGACAGCGACCTGTCGAACAGTGTTTGTAGCTCATTCATGTGGGCGTAGATTGCATCGCCCATCCGTCTTTCCAGTTCTGCTTTTGTTTTTCCCTCAGCCAAGAGCTTCTCCTGTTCGCCGACAATGCGCTTGAGCCTTTCGGCTTCGCTCTCTAGATTCTCAGCCTCTATTTGTGCGGTTGCTTCCTCGACAATTGAGATTCTGGTGTAGAACTCGTCCAAGGCTTCGTTGAAACTTCCGTGATTTTGAAATTGAAATCCTTCGCCTTTATACTGTCTAAGCTTGATGGGCATTACGTCAACTAGACTGCTGTCGTCACTGACAACAATCGAAGGTTCTAGGGTGCCTGTCGTGACCTGTGAGAGCATATCTTGTAGGCAGCAATAAACGGCTCTGATATCACCCGTGCTGAGCGCACCACAGCTCCCAGTCTTTTCTACGCCAGCTCTCAACAAGACCTCTTCAGAATATTGGCCGCCGATGCCCGAAAAACGGGCCAGTGCCCTGACTATCTCAACGTTTCCAGAAGACTTGAGTCCTATTTGGAATTCCTCAAGGCCCATTTTCAGCGGATTTTTTCCAGCTGAAGGAGGAAACTGAAAGATTTCCCCGCGTATGATGTTACGATCTCGCATCTGCTTATACGTCAAAGCCTGCAGTATCTTGCCGTTCTCTCCCATCAACATGATGTTACCGTCGCCGAAAACCTCAAGAACAAGCCGCAAAACCCCTGCATTTGTTCTGAATGATAGTGTGACTACTCTTTCAAACTCATGCTGCTCGACACCCGTCAACGAAGCGTTGCGCAGATACCCTCTTAAAGCCATACAGAAAGCCGTTGGCCGAAGAGGCTTTTCCACTGCATAGGCAGTCAGATGAAGTCGTTTACCAGCGTCCATAACCAGCTGAAACGCTGGATGATCAGGCTCATGCAACTTGAGCAAAAGAGTCTTCTGAGCCACCTGGTAAACGTTGTTGACGCGTGAACCGAGAATCATCTGCCTCAGTTCCCGCACAACCGCAGCCATATCGAAGCTCGTGAACTCCTTCTTGCGCACTCGAACCACATCAAGCTATTAATCTTGAATTCTATTAATATACAACTCAGATCGAAAAAAAGCCAATCTTTAGTGCTTGCTCAGTCAAGAAAGCCGGGGAACTTGATGAAAGGAAAGGTTTAAAGTTCACTTGCTTGAATCTATAAACAGTCCCGGAAGGAAAATCCAATCAAGCGAAAATGACCTGTGCCACAAAAAGTGGATGGGAACAGCTCGCAGTCCAAGCAGATATCCTTCCGAAACCCAAGTTGAATAGTTGCTGAAAAACCATGAAACCCTTGGAAACTGTATACTGGCTAAGATTCGGCCTTGGCATTCTGGCGGCATTATTGTGCGTAGGCTTTCTGATAATAGCAGGAGCAATTCATACAAACGTTGTGCCCAACTCATCTGTCGAAATAGGAAATCCTGCGGGAACAGCACCACAAGATTGGATCTCTTCGGGAAACGGAACCGAGTGGAATGCCGTCAACGCCAGAACAGGATCCAGAAGCCTAAGAATCGAAGTCAGCAACGGTAATGCGGAATGGAATGTAACGATCGGGCCGATCGTCGGTGGAAACACATACCATATAGATGGTTACTTTTTCGGGCAGGTCACAGGAGGTCAATTCCTGTTGAACGTCAGCTGGTTCTCCGACTCGGGAGGAGAAGGCGTTCTATTGTCACAGGGTAACTTCTCGCTAACAGGCAACTACTCACAATGGCAAGTTCAAGGAGGCGACTTCACCGCACCGGTTGGAGCAAAGAGCTGCGAAATCGGGTTCAAGGCTATACAAGGGTCTGGAGATATATATGGAGATGACTTTGAAGTCCGGCAAACAGAACCAAATACGTCATTCTTCAACAGTGCATCGATTGCCGTGTTAGTCTACATCAGCTCCTACTATGTGCTGAAGTCTAAGTTTGCCACTAAGGTAGCAAAACCGCAGAAAATCCTGACAGCTGGAATAGGCATCTATCTTCTCACATGGATAGTCTTCTGGGCCTTGTTGTACACAATAGCGACTGGTTTTTAGTCTTCTTCATGTTCGAGGAAGTTCTCTATTGTTGCCTGTCCGTTGTCAGCCTTAATGGTCTCAAGATTTTCCGTCTCGGAGACAGCTGCATTTGGCTCAGGACTGCGCTCCATTTTTGGAACAGTGATTCTGCTGAGAACACGCATACAGTCAGCCCAGGCGGAGAAGAAACCCCTGTCAAAGTCTCCGTGAAGCCTGTTTCTCACGTGATCCAAGAATTCACGTCTGTAACCGTGCAAAGCTGCTTTGTCATCGAAATCCATTTTCGAAAAGAAAGCGTATGAATCGCCATTGGCCTTGCGGGAAAGAAACATTCCGTACAAAGCTCTGAAGTATCCGCGGTTCCACTCTGTTTTCTGCATTTTTTGTTTCACCCTTTCCAGCTCCCGCTCTGCTTCGGTGAACTGTCTATTGACTACAAGCTGGAAGAACCTGGTGACAAGAGCCGATGGGACAGGCATCTTTAATGACCACGAGACTTCTTTAACTCTTCTTCGGAAGTATCCTCTATCCCGTTTTCTGTTATTTTAAATATTTCTTCTCCTTCAGGCAGATACGGACTTGAGACAAGGCGTGCTATGCGAATCGGACCGTGCGAGGCTCTCCTCAAGTAGACTCGCGTGTGACTGGTGTGCCCAACGATGTGGCCGCCGATGGGGTGAACGGCATCTCCGAAAAACACGTCGGGCTTGGCCATAACCTGATTCGTAACGACCGCCACAGCGTTGAATGCTCTGGCCAGACCAATGAGTTTGTGCATGTGTTTGTTCAGTCTCTGCTGTCTAGGGGCCAACATCTCACGTCCGATGTACTCGCTTCTAAAGTGAGCCGTCAACGAGTCGACGATTATCAGCTTCACATTGTTTGCCTTAATCACTTCATCGGCGTTTTCAAGCAGGAACATCTGATGATCAGACGTGTAGGCCTCGGCGTAGATGATGTTCTTGGCAACCTGTTCAGGATCAAGCCCCAGATGCTTGGACATGGAGACTATCCGTTCAGTCCTGAACGTGTTCTCGGTATCCACGTACAGCGCGCAACCGCCGAGTCCGCCCTTTTGGGGAGGCAGTTGAACATTCACGCACAGCTGGTGACAAATCTGACTCTTCCCGGTGCCATACTCGCCGTAGAACTCAGTTATGGTCTGCGTTTCCATTCCGCCATCGAGAAGTCTATCAACAACCTTGCTCCCGCTTGTCAAACGCAGAACATTCTGCCGCATCTTAAGCAGTTCGTCTGCTCGAATGAAAGAGACTCCGATGCATGAACGCGCAGTGTCAATTATGGCAAAAGCTTTTTTGTCGCTTATACCCGCAGGTTCAAGCTCTCGGGCAGTTGCCATGGCCAGAGACTCGATGGTGTGATAACCCATCTCCCGAAGTTTCTGCGCGGTAGCCGGACCAACACCGGGCAAATCCTCCAAAAACTCGTACTTCTTCTTAGCCACATCCTCACAGCTCTTTCCCTCTTCTTCAACCATTAACCTCTTGCCTTCTCACAGTGGATAGAACAGATAAACAAGCCATATTTAAAACAAGCGAACTGAAACAACACCCATTCTGTGGAGAGATCGGTTAAAGTGAAAAGCTGGAATGTCTATTGAGATTCACCTTAGACTTCACTGACTGTCCAAGACAAGATATAAGTACACGACTTTTTCATAAAAACAGACAAAAGAGGGAAAGCTTTGGAAATAGCCAAAATCGTAGAAGACGTTGCCTTTAACATCCTCAAACAAGCTGTAATATACCTTCCTGACGACGTCAAGCAAGCACTGAAAAAGGCCTACACTGAAGAAACGAGCGAAACAGGCAAAACCCAGCTCAAAACAATACTGGACAACATTGAACTCGCCGAAAAATACAAAGCCCCCGTGTGTCAAGACACGGGCACGATAATATTCTACATCAAAGCAGGTGCAAAAGCGAAGGATCTAGACAAAGTGGAAGCAGCGCTGATAAATGCAACACGAAAGGCCACGAAAGAAATCCCGTTACGACCAAACGCCGTAGACCCATTCTCCGGGAAGAACAGCGGAGACAACATCGGAAGATACATACCTGCTCTGAACTGGGAAATCGTTCCAGGCGACACCATCGAGATGACCGTGATGACGAAGGGCGGAGGCTCAGAGAACGTTTGCCTCGGAGGAATGATCGTTCCCGGCGAAGGAATAAAAGGACTGAAAAAATTCGTAGTTGACGCCGTAGTAAAAGCCGGAGCGCAACCTTGTCCGCCGAACATACTGGGCATCGCGATGGGAGGAGGAGCCGACATATCGATGAAACTGGCGAAGAAGGCACTCCTTCGGCCGTTAAACGAGCACAACCCAGACCAAGAAATTGCAAAGCTCGAACAGGAGATCTTTGAAGCAGCCAACATGACAGGAATCGGACCAATGGGGCTCGGCGGAAAAACTACGGTTCTAGGAGTACACGTCGACTATGCCTACAGGCACCCGGCATCTTTCCCCGTAGCGGTTGCCTTCAACTGTTGGGCTGCCAGACAGGCTTCTGCAAGAATCAAAGCGGATGGAACTGTCGAGTATTTGACGCATAAGATGAAGTAGAGAGGTGAAGAAAAAAATGGCCGTTTACAAGTTTAAGACTCCAATATCAGAAGAACAGATACGAAAGCTGAAGGCCAACGACGTACTCTACGTGACCGGGACGATAGTGACTGCGCGAGACCAAGCCCACAGGAGAGCTTTGGAGTACTTCAAGGAAGGAAAGACCATACCTGTAAACCTTGAGGGATTAGCGGTTTTCCACTGTGGGCCAGTGGTAGCTAAACAAGGGGACAAATGGGTTGCAGTGGCAGCAGGACCTACGACGAGCACACGAATGGACATCTTCGAAGACGAGTTCATAAAAGACTTCAAAGTTCGGGTCGTCATCGGCAAGGGCGGCATGGGAAAACGAACGACAGACGCCATGGCAAAATACGGTGCAGTCTACGGTGCCTTCACGGGCGGCGCTGCGGTTCTCGCGGCCAGAGCTATAAAGAATGTTAAGAGCGTAGAATGGTTCGACCTAGGAATGCCCGAGGCGATGTGGATATTCGAAGTCGAAGATTTTGGCCCGCTTGCCGTTGCAATAGACTCTCATGGAAACAACCTGTTCACCGACGTTCAGAAGAGCGTGGAAGAGAACAAACAGAGGATCTATCAGAAACTGGGCATAACGCCATAGTTTCAACCCTGTTTTTCTGCTCAATGTTTCCGTTTCATTTTTTCGATATCTAACAGAGATTCTGTTTCGCGTGTCGGAAGGTTTAATATGCCATTTTCTTTTCACTACAGATGGTAGATGAAGCATGTTCAAACAATTCAGGGACAAAGTAGCACTTTCAGGAATAACTGTTCTAATAATAGGAGCCGCTTTGCTAATATTCACTTTCATAAGCGCCTACGGATTCCTGACACAGAGTCTTTCAATCATAACTTCAACAGATCTGACACAGACATTCGGCGAAGCTCTGGCTCCCCTTATAGCAACGTGCATTCGCATAATGTACTTAGGGATCATGGGCTGGATAGGCTCACTCCTGACCATAAGGGGCATCACAATTATCGCACATCTCCCAGAAACATCGACGACAACCACTCAGAAGCAAGAGGGTAAACTGCAACCCCAGAAAACAAAAACCGAAAAACAACCGAAAGAGCCCGCCAAACCAGAGCTCAAACCCTCGGAACCACAATTTGTAGTCATACCCCCTGGAGAGGCCCCCGAAATCGTATCACCACCGAACCAACCGGAAAAGAGCGAATCGCAGACTGCCTCCTAGAACTCGATTGCAGAAAGAACGGGAGTCACCATGAAAGTACCAATCCGAATGATAACAGTGGCAACATCGTTCACCTGGATCCTACTAATCATCTTCTCAGTATCTGCAATATACTCCATGAAAGACATTCGTATGGACGTAGGCAAACCAAAGACCAACATAACGCCGGACAATTACTTGATGCTAGATTTTCCAATAGGCATCGTCAACGGCGCTTATTACAACTTGAACGACTTCAACATTTCAACAGAAATCCATGACGCAAAAGAGGGAGCCCTAACCCGAGGATTCACCTTCATACCCTCTATCGGAAAGGGTGAAACTCTTAATGCCACGCACGAAATGAGGATAAATCTCACGGACATGCTGCAGACTCGTCAAGATCTTCTGGTCGAAGACTCAGAATTTCGAATCAGCACAAACGTAAGCATGAAGGCCGCAGAGCTAATCTCACTCAAAGTTTCTTCGAATCTGACACTGCCTTGGGGTGCACCATTATACAATCTAACTTTCGCCGCACCAAAATTCACTATACACACCGCCCCAAACTCCACGACATACTACACTGTAGCTATCCCTACGACATTCGAGAACCACGCTTTTTTCGACATTGCAGGAACAGTGCACCTAAGCATGTACGATAACAGAAACGTTCTCAAGAACACAGCAGAAATCATCTTCAAAGCGCAGCAACAATCAAGCTTTAAGGAGAACCTGCAATTCGATGTGCCACTAGCAGGCATTATTAGCAGCGGCTATTTCAAAGTTGCTTTGTCAACACCATTCCTCGATTATGGCCCACTGGTGATTCCAATTGGTGAGTGAGAAGTACATTGGCCAGAAAAAGAAACCTTCGATTCTGCGCAGGGCCCTGAAGGCAACAATCAAAGGAGTTATCCTCTATGCCGTCTACTTCGTTCTGTCACAGTTCCTAGCTCCGCTCTCAGAGTTTGTTCCCGGCTTCCAACAAATAATTGAAACCTTCGTCACGGTATACATCATTCTGGTCATCATTGCCGAACTGACTTTCGGTTCAATCCTCCAACACTTCTTCAACGGCGCCAAAGCCTTGTTCGTAATCGCTTACATCATGGTTTGGCTAGGAACAGGAACCTTCAACCTAGCCTTCCAAAACCTAAACTTTGTCGTGGACATACGCATGTTTCTAACAATCGCAATGATGGTGAGCCTGCTGGGATTGGCAAAGTCCGTCCTGCAAACCATAGACTATGTGAACGAGAAGGCAGAAATTGCCCTCACATAGGTCCGAACACTTCTTTCCCATATCAAAGCCAGTTGCAAGCACAAAATCGTTCACAAGTCAAATGAATTGAACGATACTTCCTCAAAAAAAATGAGCAAGCCGTCAGGCCTATATTACAACTTCTTACTCATCACGCAGGCATCTTCTCCATCAGCATAATAGCCGTGAACGGTGCGGGCAACTTCTAAGCCCAGCTTCTTGTATAGACTGATCGCCTGTTCGTTTGTCACCCTGACTTCCAGGTAGAATTGCTTCGCTCCATACATCTGGACGCCTTCCATAGCTTTCGTAACCAAAGCTGTCCCAAGGCCCTTGCGCCTGTATTCGGGGAGAACAGCAACCGAAACGACGTGCCCTTTCTTGACCAAGCCGGGCAACCTGAGGTTTGACAATCCAACCTCGACGCGACACATGATATAGCCGACAACCTTCGCGTCCGCTTCAGCCACGATGAAGGTTTCAGGGAACCTACGATACAGGTCGACGTAGAAAAAATCCGTGTAGTTCTCCGGCAGACACAATTGATTGATTTGTGTGACACTTCCCAGATCGTTCATCGTGAATTTCCGCAGTTCAAACACGTCTTGCAACCTGTCAGGCTCCATTTATCTTGAGGCAAGTTTCGCAGTGCCTTAAACACTTTTCCCCTTCAATCCGATGTCAGAGCACTTTGATCCTCGACTGATTTAACTTCTGGCAATGTATAGTTCCCATAGGGGAGAGTCCAGACCTTAGCGTTCTTGCCAGCTATGTTCAGGGCTTCGTTCAAAGCATCATTCACAGCTCTGGCAGTTTTCATTTTAAAAACATTCACTGCATAGTAGTCCGGCATTGAAGAAACTAGGATTACGCGAGCTTTCTGAAAAGCTTTCAGGTAATAGTACGCCTTGGCTCCTCCTACGACGAAGTTGCGTTTAATCTCCTTCTCAACCGCTTTCAAATCGTCGAACTTCACCATCCATTCATAGAGGTCCTGGTTCCCGTGGCCTTCCGGCAGTTCAGCCACGAGGATTATTACGCCTCCCCTCTTCACGACTTCCAGGGAATTGTCGACACTTTTGTAGGCTTGAAAAAGGTTCAAGTCCGCCGGGTCCCCGCCTGGACTGGCGACTACGATGTCGGCTCGCCGATCCACTTGCACACGGTACATCTCATCGACGAGCTTGACTCCTTCGGAAAAAACCAAGTCCATATTCCCTGCAAAGGCTTTCACAATTTCCCTTCTGCTGTTTGTCACAACGTTCAGAACAAAATCCACCTTTGCCATCGCAGCCGCTTCAACCATGTCTTCATGGACAGGATTCCCCGCAAGCACTCCAGTTCGCGCATTAGGATCCAGAAGCAGGGTATGATTGTGCTTGACTGCCTCTTCACCTGCGATTCCAGGGAGCACACTCTTTCTCCCGCCGCCAAAACCAGCGTAGTAGTGAAGGCCAACGTCCCCCGTGAGAATCCTCACGTCTGCCTCTGCGAAGAGTCGGTTCACGAAGACTCTTGTCCCATGCTTCTGCGTCGTACCTACATAGACCAAGTCTTGCGCTTTGCAGTCATGACTCACAGTCCTAACGCGGTTGCACACGGAATCGCCCAACAGCTTAACAGCCTCTTCTGGCTTGACAGCCCTGTGAATGCCGCAAGCAAAAATGATTACGATGTTTTCATCTTTGACGCCTATGCTGTTAAGCCCATCTAGCAGCGGCGGGACCATTAGACCGCTCGGCGCCGGTCGAGTGGCATCGTCAACCACTATGGCGACTTTGCTTTCAGGTTTGACAATCTCGTTGAGCCTCTTAGAGCCTAGGGGTTCTCTTAAGGCTCTTTCAATTTCTGCTCTTGGGTCTTGCACGCCTGGCTTTTCTTTCGGCTCTATCGAGCCTAGGAAGTTTCTCGTTGGAATTCTCACGCAAACCTGCGACTTTCCGTACGGAAGCCAAGCATCAACCATGGAGCATCACTTGAATATTGAAAAGCGCCGTCAGAAACTATTAAGTCTTATCAAAGGAATGCACAAAAAGAACACCCTTGCCCCAGGCAACACGGCTGTAGCATAAGTTTCTTTAGAGGCAACATACAATAATCAAGGAACATGAGGAATTGAAAGTGTCGATTGGAAAGACTCCATCAAAGAACGAGGTTTTCTTTGTCTGGCTTAATCACTACGCGGGAGTGGCCCTTAAAACACCATCAAGAACACTGCTTATCGATCCAGTGGATGTTAAGCCTCGAGACTTCAAGGATGTTGACGCAGTCTTGATTACTCACGAACACTATGACCACATGGATCCATCCGTTATTTCGGAGCTTCAAAAACTGACGGAGTGTACCGTTGTTGCTGACCCAACTTCTGTGAGAAAACTGCGGCACCTAATTTCTCCTGAAAAACTGACCGAAGCCAGACCAGGTTCAGAGGTCAAGCTTGACCCGGTTTCTGTGAAAGTTGAGAACTGTAATCACCCCCCTGCAACTACTCCAGTGTCCTTCATAATCACGAGCGAAGACGGCATCAAAATCTTTCATACCGCAGACAGCCTGCCATTTCCAGAGATGGTCGGCATAGGTGAAAGAGAGAAACTGGATCTCGTCTTCTGCACTGTGGGTATCGCGCCTGGAACTTCGCCCGAAACTGGCGTTGAAATAGCAAGACTAACCAAGCCCAAGGTCTCCGTTCCCTACCACACAGGCTCCTTGGCAGATCAAAAAAGATTTGCTGAGCTCCTGAAGAAAGAGTTGCCGAAGATGACCTGCTTGATCCCTGAAACGGGAAAAATCTATCAAGTTTCCAAAAGGAAGTGAAAGCTTTGCCCTCCAGAAAAGACCGAGAATCTGAAAAAAACGAAATCTCAAAAATACTGAACAGGATAGGAGCCTTCAACTTTGGGGTCTTCAGGCTTACAAGCGGAAAGATGAGTCCTTACTACATAGACCTTAGGATAGTGCCAAGTTTTCCAGATGCCTTTCGAGAGGTATGCAGCTTCTATGCAGACTTCATAAAGGACAACGTTGGAACGAAGAGCTTTGAAAGAGTAGCAGGAATCCCAGTTGCAGGCATACCCTTCGCTGCCCTAATAGCCTACGACCTGAAGAAACCGTTCCTGTACATACGCAAAGGCGTGCGGCGTCATGGAAGGGAGAGGAGAATAGAAGGAGTTATCGCGCCCGGAGATCGCATACTGATAGTTGATGATCTGATCACGACCGGTTTATCATTGCAGAATGCCGCGAAAACCATCGTGGCCGAGGGCGGGGTGGTTACCGATGCAGTCGTGCTGCTGGACCGACAAGAAGGCGGAAAAGAAAGACTCGCCAAGCGAGGAATAGAAGTTCACGCTATGCTGAACATCACTGAAATCGCTAGCAGATTGCATGAACTTGGGACGATTGACCAAGATCAATTAAGGACCATATTGAAGCAGATCAGGACTTCAAAAAAGTAGATTGTTGGTTTCGGCAGGTCTATTCATAGAATATTAGATCTTGATCTTCCAGTATCTTGTGAAGCTTGCCCACGGCGTCATAGACATCCTGTTCCTTCTTGGCCCCAGTGCAGACGAGTTTCCCGCTTGCGAACAATAGTATGACGACTTTGGGTTCATCCATCCTGTAAATCAGCCCCGGAAACTGTTCAGGCTCGTACATGGCTTTGCCAAGTGTGTACGCGGCCTTTTCCAAATCTATCATTCCCCCCAAACTGACGGAGGCAACGATGTTCACAACCTTCAAGTCCGGCTTGCCGATGATGATTATTCCGCCCTTTTTCAGTTCCTTAACAACTGTCAGGACGGCCCTGCGTGCTTCCTTCTCCGACTTCGCCCCCGTGCAAACCATCTTGCCAGAGTTGAAAATCAGCGTCGCCGTCTTCGGCCTCTTGAGCCTAAACACCAAGCCTGGGAACTGTTCAGGTCGATATTCAACCCCGGGATAACTCTTCACAACAGCGTTCAGGTCGACCTTCTGGTTCAAAGTAGCAGCGGCAACAACGTTCTCAATATGTATTATGGCCTTGGTTTTAGGCATTGAATCCACTTCTTATTACTCAAGTGTTTAAATACCCTTTATAAGCCTTAGGTGGGTGCTCCTGATTCAAGCAGAATGCTTGTTCTCATTTCCTAAAGAACCAAGCGCACAAAACGTTAAATAAAGCTACTTAATCTGTGGAATTGAAGGTTGAAGATGAGCAAAGAGAAACGATTAGAGAGAATAGACAGGAAGAAGCTGCCCCTGTTTTACAAGGTCATTCTAAAATTGCCATTTCCAACCATCAGCACACCTATCAATATCCCAAGCGGGATCTTCTGGGCAATGATTGCTCCAATTTTCATCATCCTCGAATTCTTTCTGAACATTTATCTTCTAATCGGCTTCAGCTTCCCGATCAACATTCTCTTAGTCTGCATTTTTCCAGTCGCCTTTCTTGTGATTTTCATAAGAGCAACCATGAATAGGTTCATAGACTGGTGGAACTCGGCTGTGGTTGGCGGATACGTCCAAAGGGAAATCAAGAAAGTTCTGGAAGAATATATGGCATTGAGAAAAGACAAGGACAAAAAGGATACGATAATAGACAAATAAGTCGACTCTTTTTGCTCGTCCACTGATAGCCAGAAACGTGTTTCCACAACTCCTTCTCATGTGCCGGGCTTTCGTCAGATGAGTAAATTCAGTCTTCTGACAAGGGTAAGCCGAGAATTCAGCTCTAAACATTAGGAAATGGTGCTGTCTGACCCACTTTCCTGTCTGTTTAGCAATTTGCAGCAGGGTTGCAGAGGCGCTTTGTCAGAAGATTCGATAGAAGATTCTTCCACAACTCATAAGAACAGGCAAAGGAAATAATTTATGATGAAATATGCGCCATCGAGTTATCTTTTTGCTCTTTCTTAGCTTTTTGCTCTCGGCATCTTCACTGACACTCGCATTGAGATCAGCGTTGGCTCAAGGCTACGTGAACGTTTTTGTCCAAGAAGCAAAGACGATGATTGACTCGAACCCATCCTTAGTAATATTGGATGTTAGAAATCAGAGCGAATACGACGCGGGACACATCAGAAACGCGAAGCTGATTCCAGTCTGGAACCTAACGCAAAACCTAGACGAACTGAACAAGTCGGATTCAATCCTGGTATACTGCAAGGCAGGTGTCAGAAGCACCAACGCAAGCGTAATATTAGTCAACAACAACTTTTCTTACATCTACAACATGATTGGGGGAATAAGCGCATGGGCTTTGGCCGGATACCCAGAGTACGTCAAATACCCCACGATACAAGGAGCAATCGAAAACGCTACTGAAGACAGCACAATCCTTGTGTCCACAGGATTCTACAGCGAGCATCTGACGATTACCAAACCGATAACTCTTGTTGGGGAAAACAAGTACACTACGATTATCGATGGCAGCAACAGTGGCACGATCATTGACATAGCATCTGACAACGTATCAATCAGCGGCCTTACGGTGGAACGGCCTGGATGTGCCTGCGAAGGAAATTATGGAATTCTTATTGAAGACAACCATGCGAAAATAAACCTAACAGACAATGAAATGATAACTGACAGCGTCGCAGTCAACGCGACTCGCGTCCAGGACGTTGTGATAGCGCATAATGACTTTTCAGAAGACTACGTCTTGAGCATGTCTATTTCGAACTCCTCAAACATCCTAATAACAGGCAACAACATAACAGGTTTCCTAGAAGGGGTGGAAATACATAACTCCAGCAGCGTCGTGTTCTCTAACAATATTCTTTCTGGCACGGGGAACCCTGGAGTGTTCATCGAAGGTTCCAATAGCAGCACGTTTTGTGGCAACAGTTTCTTGCAGACCCATTGCGGAATTTCGCTCAAGCAGTCCAACAACAACCTCATATATGACAACAATTTCCAAGACAACTTCCGAGATACCTCATGCCAAGGCTCGACGAATGCTTGGGACAACGGCTCTGAAGGAAACTTCTGGAGCAACTACACCGGAATCGACGTAAACGCTGACGGAATAGGTGACACACCATACATGATAGACGCAAACAACACAGATAATCATCCTTTGACAGGCACGTTTACAGCTTATGAGACTGACTATCAAGAAGTCGATTGCATAAGCAATTCCTCCGTCACAAGCTTTCATATGGAAGTCATCAACTCATCGCAAGCAACTTTAGTTTTCAATGTGACGGGACAAGACGGGACGCAAGGCTTCTTCAGATTGTGCATTCCAAAGGCACTGGTCAATGGTTCATACACTGTTATGTTTGATGGACAGATGATTTCGGAACCTCAGTTCCGCATACTCCCAGAATCAAACGTGAACTACACCTACATTTACGTCAACTACACTCACAGCCAGCACACTGTAGAAATCAGCGGAACAACCACAATTCCAGAGTTCCCGTCAGTCGCCACATTGATGGTCTTTATGTTGGCAACGATACTCTCAGCCGTTTTCTACAAAAGAAAACGCCCTGCTTCCAAGAAATAAACAAGAGCTTAAAGGAACATATCCAATCTGTGTCCCACGTACTCATGCTCGAGTTTTTGCAATAGGAAAGTCTTTTCGTTCCTCGCGAAAACTCTCCTTCATTCCATGCTGCTCCGCGCGCCATATTGAGTGGTGTAGAGAAAAAATGAAGGGCTCAAACTGTGTTTCGTGCAAAACAGTATAGGGTTAATGAGTCCTTCACGGGTAGACACTGCTGCGAATCTCTCTAGCGAGAAAGTTAATAAGAATAGAATTCAATGGTTGAACAGAAAGATGAAGTGAGATGAACAGTCGTTCGGTTCGAGAGTTCTTGTCGTTCGCTCTTATGGCAGTCGTGTTCTTCGTAGTTTTCTATGTGAATATTAGCCTTCTTTACAAGATATTCATGGCTGTTTTTGTCATTACTATCGTTTTTCTACTCGGTTTGGCAGACGAGGCTGTCAGGCAAATAGAAGACAGAAATCCTGAAAGGCACGTCGAAAGGTAATTAATCTGGTGGCAACACGCGTTTGAGTTACTGGCACTCCTGGAGATTTGTTTATACTATGTTGGGTTCTTTCATCTGTGTCCAATAGCGACTCACTGTTTGGGCACGCGGCCTCGACGAAAGGATATGGTTTGAATGGAAATTGCTGAAGGCAGACGCCGGGAAGCATCTCTCTGTACGATTCAACAAGAAAAGTAATCTTCGTGGGCGACACTGTAAGATTCGTCAAAGGAAAGATTAGAGGACCGCCGGAACGCTTCACGCTAGACACAAAACAGGTGGCCCGTTCCATTGAGAAAATCTCGACCTTAGACTTCGATTTAATGCTAAGTGGCCACGGTAATCCCCTCAGACCCGAAGCTTCCGAAAGAGTCAAGCAACTCTCAAGTTCTTTCAAACAAACAATTTAAAACACATGTGTGTCCCCAAAAACTGCGCAGAGTGCTCTTGCAGAAGTCTCAAAAGTGCGCAGGAAGCAGGACACGCAATTTGGACACAACTAGAAAGCAAGAATCTAGGTTTCAAGGGTTCTGTCGGCAACTTCGTCTTTCTGAGGCTTAGTTTTCTGGCCACCGAGAATTGAAAGGACAAGTTCGACAGCTATGATTATGATTATGATTGCCAGTATCAGGTACACACCTGACTGGTCGCGCATGAAGAGTGCGAGGTGCCCGATCCATGGAATGCGAAGAACAACCTTGCCAACTATGTTCTCAGGAGGAGTCGGCGACCCAGGTCCAGGTCCCATTCCAAGTTCAGCGTTCCCATCACCTTGGGTCACAAATTCAGTCTGACCATTCACAACTACTGTTCCGACGGCCCTGTGAACAATCAGTTCCCCACTCGGGGGATCGCGGAACACGAGGATGTCACCCGATCTCCCGCTTTGGTTGAACGGTGCAGCATAGATGTCCTGTGGACTAACCCCTTCAACAATGATCAGGTCTCCAGTATGTAGCGATCGGGTAAATGGATGAGACCAACCGTCGCAACGATCCGGTTGAACAGTACACATGCTGCCTGAAGCAACAGCTAGCATCGGATAATCAGTGTTCAATGCAAATCTCAAGCCAAACCAGAAACCGAACACGACGGCAACAACCAAAAGAATAACCATCGCTGTCTGGAAATACTCGTTTTTCCAGAACTGCTTGAGTTTGAGAGTCGTCAATCCTTTGCCTTCTCAACGAATGTTTTGGGAGAATTAACTGCATGCTGCTTTAAAACCTAGCGCTTCAAAGGACGAAAAAGAGGGGGGAGACGAGTCTTAAGGTGACCAGCATCTAATGTTTAGATTTTTCTCTTGCTCAGCACTTCGCGGAATTGCTTGTGGTCTTTCGGACAGTCATAGAGCCCAATCTCAAGCTCCATTCTCTTCCCTGCCTTGTCCGGCCGACCCGCCATTTTCCATGTCTTCTTCGGCTTTGAAACTTCGGTTCCACACTTCGGACATTTTGCCATTCAACTTCCTCCAATGTATTTCGACATTCATGGTTTCTGATGATGATGGATAAATAACTTTCCATCAACCCCGTCTAGGCCGCTCTGACAAAGAAAGCATGACTGAAACACGCTTGACTAGAATGCTCGCGCCACTCAGGCACTGCAAAGCTGGTCACGAGTCCGCGCGTGAATTCTCGGCACAGGTGTTGTCCATGTGTTGGGTGTGGTTTCCAAAATGCTTTTACTTAGGGGTCTGAGCTTATTCCATCTAGCTTCCAGGTAGGTTACGCGAATATTAAACGATAGTCAACCAAATGCTTTTGAGTTGCTTGTAAAGCCCGTGCGAAAGCTTATCGGCCAGAAGGGTTTTTCAGGGCCGACTAAGCCTCAAGAGAAGACTATCCCCCTGATCCTTGAAGGAAAGAACGTTCTGCTTATCTCGCCCACGGCTACGGGGAAGACTGAGGCTGCATTCTTACCGGTGTTGAGCACGCTTCTTCAGGGCCAGCAGGGAATCCCGGGAATAAAAGTTTTGTACATCACTCCACTGCGAGCTCTAAACAGAGACATGCTGGAGCGGCTTGAGTGGTGGTGTAACAACCTTGACATAAAACTGGCCGTCAGACATGGGGATACCGAAACCAAAGAAAGGCTACGCCAATCCAGAAGCCCCCCGGACATTCTGATTACTACCCCTGAGACTCTGCAGGCAATTCTGTCGGGATGGAGAATGCGTCAGCATCTCCAGAAATTGCGGTGGGTAATAATCGATGAAGTGCATGAAATGGCGGACAGCAAACGCGGAAGCCAGTTGTCCCTAGCTTTGGAACGTCTCAGAGTTATGATCGGCAGAGACTTCCAGCTTATAGGCTTGTCCGCAACGATTGGCAGTCCAGAGAGAGTTGGCCAGTTTCTCGTGGGCGGAAATCGCAAAGTCGAAATCGTGAGGGTCCCTGTTGCGAGAATGATGCATCTGAAAATCATTTTCCCGACGCCAGATGATGAAGATATACGGTTGTCAGCGCAGCTTTACACCCATCCGGAAGTCGCCGCGCGATTGCGAATCATCCGTGACTATATTGACAAACACAAGTCGGTGCTTCTTTTCACGAACACGCGCGCAGTGTCTGAAGTCTTGGCAAGCAGGTTTAAGGTTTGGGACATCGACTTCCCAGTGTCGATTCATCATGGCTCGCTTGCCAAACCATCCCGAATCGCCGCTGAGAAGGGTTTGAAGAGCGGCGATTTGAAGGGGCTTGTCTGCACGAGTTCTCTTGAACTCGGAATCGATGTGGGCAGTATAGACCTGGTCGTTCAGTACATGAGTCCGAGGCAGGCAACGCGGCTCATTCAACGTGTCGGCAGAAGCGGCCATAGGATCGGCCGTGTGGCCGAAGGAATAATAGTGGCCTTAGACTCTGATGACGCGCTCGAGGCCTTGGCCATAGCCAAGAAAGCGTTAAGGGAGGATTTGGAACCCGTGCAGATTCCTCCTAAGCCCTATGACGTTCTCGCTCACCAGATTGCAGGCTTACTCCTGAAAAATAGGCGACTCGGTTTCAACGAGATTGTGGAACTGTTTAATAACGCTTATCCGTATAAGGATTTGACAGTCGAAGATGTTGAGAAAGTACTAAGGTATATGCATCAACGATTTCCACGCCTAGCGTGGGTGTCGTTCGAAGACAAGATGGTCTTGAAGCCGCGGCAGGCCAAAGCCCTGTTTGAGTATTACTTTGACAATCTGTCGATGATTCCTGAAGAGAAACAGTTTCTCGTAATTGATGAGACAAGCGACTCTTCTGTCGGAGTCTTGGATGAGGCTTTCATGGCCGAGTATGGCAAGCCTGGAACGAAGTTCATTATTAGGGGAACTCCATGGATGATTCAGCACGTCTCCGAAGAGAGAGTGCACGTCAAACCCATAGACGATCCCACAGGCGCTATACCAAGCTGGATAGGCGAAGAGATACCAGTACCCTATGAAGTCTCACAAGAAGTAGGTGCCATTAGAGGATTTGTTGAAGAGCAATTAAAAAAGAATGTTTCGCCTGAGGACGTCGCAGCCAGGTTGAGTGAAGAGTATCCTGCTGACAAGGATGTTGTTCTTCGCGCGTTGGCGGAGACGATTGAACAGGTGAATGCAGGCCACCCCGTTCCTACGGACAAACGAATAATCCTTGAAGACTGGGGCGAGTTCGTTCTGATACATGCCAACTTCGGTTCGCTTTCGAACAGAGCCTTGGCTCAGTTATTGGGCCAAATGCTTTCCGAAAAGATCGGATACACGGCTGTGGTCCAGCATGATCCGTACCGAATCTTTGTGCAGACAATGGGTACAGTCAACGCGGATCAGATTGTTAGTCTGTTCATCGAAATGCGAGAGTTGTCAGCCCAATCTGTCAGTGACAGTTTAACCCTGGCAACTGTGAAAACTGGTCTGTTCAAGAGACGAATGATTCACGTCGCCCGTCGTTTCGGAGCCTTGAAGAAATGGGCTGACTTTGGGAGCGTCAGCCTTCAGAAGCTGGCGAAGAGTTTCGAAGAAACGCCGATCCACGAAGAAGCCTTAAAAGAAGTGTTCACGAAGGACTTGGACTTAGAAAAACTCGTATTCATTCTTGGACAAATGCGAAGGGGCGAAGTTACGCTTCAGAAAATTGAGACTGAAGGAAACGCGTCGCCAGTCGCTCGTGCGGGAATTGAGCGTATGAGTATGAAAACAGATTTGATTCCCCCGGAGAGGATGCGTGCCGTGCTAATCGAGTCAGCAAAGGCAAGGCTTCTAAATGAGACAGCGAGTTTTCTATGCACGAACTGCTGGAGCTACATGGAGATGATGAAACCCAAGGATTTGTCTGACAGACCGAAATGTCCAAAGTGCGGCTCGTCTGCTTTAGGGCTTCTGAAGGTTGAAGAAGAAAAGGTACTGCCCATGATTGAAAAGAGAAGCCAAAACCTTACTAAAAAGGAAGAGAAACTGCACAACCAAGCCTTACAGACAGCACAGCTTATAGAGAAGCACGGAAAGGTCGCGGCAGTTGCGCTTTGTGCAAGAAGGATTCAACCTTCAGACGCAAGGATGATTTTGGAGAAGGAACCCAAACTCAATGACAAGTTCTATGAACTCGCTCTCGAAGCGGAACGCAAAGCCATGAGCAAGAGATTCTGGTAGAACGACACACAGTTCCCAAGGAAAGAATCCGAGGTTTTCCATTTTGAACGGAAGACCCGAACCACTTTCTTATGACGAATTCTAAGTCTGGCACCGCTATCTGCTCCTTTGCGAGTGGTTTGTGAATGACTGCGACTTACAACAAGTCTTAAATGAACGCCCACACATCTGTGGCTAGACATCAGGCTCTCTTATCAAGTGAGGAAGGACGCTTTGGAGATAAGTCGGAAGAAAGTCCGAGAGGAAGTTCTTGAAAGAGTCAAGTATGTTAAGACATGCGTTTTGGCGAGAGAAGTGTGCCTGCTAGTCCGGACCAACCGAGCTGTGCTCGAGCCGAAGGATGTCCAAGAAATCTGCCTTTCTATATCGAAGCTGTGCAAGGAAGAAGGTTGCCAGGAACCGAGCGAAATGTGTCGCAGAGCCGCTGAAGCTGTGGGTTCAGGAGAGGAAGAGAAATACCTTGAACAGTGCGCGCAGAGCTGCATGAAATGCGGCGAGTCTCGTCAGCCCGCGCCCAAGAAGGCTACCTACGTTTCATGAATCAGCGAAAGTGTTTAAAGCAACAAGACCACTGGTTAAACCAGAAATGGCAAGCATGTTACAAGACAGCGGAGGTCACGCAGCATGTTCATAGCGCCTTTTGTTCCAAGCCCCCCCCAAGTGGTCCGGCAAATGCTCGTATTGGCCGAGCTGAGGCCCGGTGAAGTCTTTTTTGATCTGGGAGCAGGCGATGGAAGAACAGTGATAATGGCTGCAAAGGATTTTGGGGCAAGAGCCGTGGGCGTCGAATTACGAGAGGATCTTGTGAAGAAGGCTTTAGGCACCGTGTATGAACAGAGCCTGCAGGGCAGGATAACCATCGTCAACGGGGACATGTTCAACGTTGATTTGACATCGGCCGATGTCATATTCCTTTATTTGACGACGAGTGCAAACGAGAAGATCAGGGGAAAACTTGACGCTGAACTCAAACGTGGTGTGCGCGTAGTCTCTCATGACTATGAGGTTGTCGGATGGAAACCCGTGAAAGTTTTGAACTTTTGTGAAAACCAGAATTTAGGATTCCCTTCACACACTATCTATTTATACAAGAAGCCGTAGCCAGGCGGGATTACATGTCCCCCATTTCTTTCAAAACCACGTTCAGAGTAACATGGGCGGACACCGACGCGGCACAGGTCGTCCACTTTTCCAAGTTCCTGGTGTACTTCGAGAGGACCGAGGAAGAGTTTTACAGGTCTCTCGGCTTCAGCTTCACGGATTTCAGAAACAGAGGGCTTTGGCTTCCGAGGGTTGAAGCATTTTGTCAGTACAAGAAGCCTGCAAGATTCGACGACTTGCTTGAAGTCGAGTTGACCATTGAAGAACTCGGGGAAAAATCGGCAAAACTGGGTTTCAGCGTCACCACAAAGGAAAGTATGGAGCTGTTGGCAACTGGTTACTTGGTGGTTGTAGCAGCTGATAGAAACACTGGGAAAGCCACGCAGATCCCTAAAGAAATTGTTGACAAACTGAAACCTTTCAGCAAGCAGATTTTATAAGACACGCGGATTCTTGGTTCTAAGCAGTGAAGGACAGAATGCAGTTCATTCCATGGCAGTACATTGCAGACTGGAGATGCATTTCATGTGGAGACTGCTGCAGGCTCTACAGCGTAGTTATAGACTTCAGAGAGTGGCTGGGAATCATAAAGAACTATGGTGTGGAGCATACTGCTTCAGGTCTAAACAAGCTGTATATAAACCGAAAAAGCGATGGCTCATGCACCTTCCTAAACAATGGTTCAAGCATCTGCCTTTGCGGATTGCAGCACATGAAGCCTAGAGCGTGTCAGCTCTGGCCGTTCAAGGTCTTGTCGAGGCCGCAGTACGGATATCCCGGCGAAGCTCTCTATTTCTATCGCGGAAAGCAATTGTTCGTTTATGCAGATCCGATGTGCAGAGGCCTCAGACTCGGAAGACCCACATTCGAATTTGCAAATTACACGTTGCAGGAATTTGTAGAAATCGCGGCTGGAATTCGCAGCAACCAGATAAGAACGACTACCGCCATCGGCTTTCCTCAACCCTCGCTCGGCTTCAGACTTGCGAGCAATTGGTTGTAATTACACATAGAGAGAGTGGCCAGACGATTTCCCTTAGCCTAGCAACTCGCTCTCGAAGAAAGCGTTATGTCATCTCGCCTGACGATGACTCTCGCTACTGCTCCGAAGCAACGTGAGACTTGATATATCTATTTGATGAAAGCTGAATATGTGGTTGTTGAATGAATCAGGTTATATGCATCGAGTTCAGATTCTTTGATAGCACGGGTGGATCGCAACATGGTCAAGCCTGAAATCGGCCTATCTATGCTCTATTGTCTTGGAGAATCTTTCGACAAAATGGCGAGGCAGATTCCTGAGGTTAGTACAACCTGCGTAGAACTTGTTGATGATGGTTTGCACGCCCTGGATAAGAAGAGGATTGCAACACTGAATAGCATAAGACGGTCTTATGACAAGAAATACACGGTGCACGCGCCTTTTGTCGGAATTAACATAGCTTTGCCGAAGGGTTTTCTCCTCAACGCGACTCTAAAGAGGCTAGAGAACTCCATCAGGAATGCGAGTGCTCTGGAATGTGAGAAGTGGGTTTTTCATCCTGGTTTGAGGACCGCTACAAGTATGTTCTATCCAGGCATGGACTGGACTCAGAATTTGGAGAGCGTTCGTCTGCTTCTTGGGTCTGCTCGCAAACATGGCGTTGAAGCTTGTATTGAGAACATCATGGAAGCTTTTGTCATGAAGAATGTTGAGGAGTTCAGAAGGTTCTACAGCGAAATAGGTGAAGATGTAGGATTGGTCTTCGACACTGGACACGCCAACGTCGTTGGGCAACTTGAGAGTTTTCTGGTCGAGTTTTCAGGCAGGATCGTACACGTTCACGCTCATGACAACCATGGAAAGTCTGACGAACACTTAGGCATAGGCAATGGCAACATCAACTGGAATATGGTTGTGCAGCATCTGAAAAAAGCGTCCTTCGAAAAGATTGTAATGATAGAATCCGTAGAGCATGTTGAGGAAAGCATCCGAAGATTGGAGCAGTTACTCCTCTAGCAATGGAACATCCAGCCTCATGAAGTCCTCTGCGACAATCGTTTTTCGGAAAATCTTCTTTGCTTGTTTCAGCATCTTGCTCGTGTCCTTGTACCTTTGGCTGATATGTGTCAGGACCAGTTCCTTGGCCCTTGCGTTTCTTGCCGTTCTGGCCGCTTGACTTGGAGTTGAGTGTCCATATTCTTCTGCCCGCCCAGCCAGCTCATCACCTAACGTGCTCTCATGGATTAATAGATCCGCGCCGAGCGCGAATTTCTCCAAGAGCTTGAACGGGCGAGTGTCACCCGTATAAACTATTTTCCTGCCCTTTCGAGGCGGATCCATAACATTTTCAGGTTTGACAACACGCCCTTTTCGCAGTTTCACGCTTTGTCCATGTTGAAGCTTTCCCCACTGCGGACCTTCCGGCACCCCTAGTGCCTCCGCCTTCTTGGGATGAAACTTTCCGGGTCTCAGCCGTTCAACATAAGCGTAGGCGAGGCTCGGAATCGCATGTTTCGACTCAATCGCCTCGACGTAGTACTCTTCCTGATCAAAGACAACGCCTGCCTTTTCAATCTCGTGGATTTCTATGGGAAATGTCAGGCCGAACGGCACTGTTTCTCTGATCGCCAGCAAAAAATCATTTATCCTTGGAGGTCCGTATACATCGAGTTTCTTTTCTCTGTTGAGCAAAGCCATGGTTTGTAGAAGCCCAGGAATCCCGAGAACGTGGTCTCCGTGCATGTGCGTTACGAAAATCTTCATTTTCCTGTTCAGATTTTCCCGTGCGAGAAGCATTTGTCTCTGAGCGCCTTCACCGCAGTCAAACATGAGCTGTTCACCTTCGCGTTTGACCAGCACGGCGGGCAGGCCTCTATTGATTGTTGGGACGCCTGCGGCTGTTCCTAGAAAAACAACGTGCAAGCTCAAGGTTTACACCCTTTCGAACACGGCTATTTCCCTCGTAAGGCTTCTGTGAACATAGACAAAGTGCGACTGTAAATGCTTATAGCCTAATCTTGTTCCCGTTTCCGCAAGGCCAAGTTTCTTGGGTGCAGCCATACAGACCCTGCTTCCACTATTCAGCACTTCACGAACAGCCGTCAACACTTCTTCAATAATCTGTTTTGTGGTGCGCTTTAACGTGGTTGAGGATATACCATACGGGGGATCTGTCACGACGCAGTCAACCCGCCTAAGAGGAGGGTCTTTTGCGTCAGCAATGATTATGCCTTCCGGTTCGACGTTGAAGAATGCCATGTTTCTAATAGTCCCCTTGGCCATTCGACGCTGGATATCGAAACCAAATGCTTTGCAGCCGATAAGTTTAGCTTCGATAAGCATTGTTCCCGTCCCGCAGAAAGGGTCGAGAACCGTTTCTCCCACTCTAGGCCTGGCTAGGTTAATCATACATCTCGCAAGCTTGGCCTGCATAGCTGAAGGATGAAAGAAAGGTTTCTTCCTTGGACGCCTCTCCACGAAAGGTTTGGCTTGAATTTCAGCGACTTTCAGTCCGAAGACAAACCGGTCTTCGGTAAGTATGCCTACAAAGGTTTTTTGGGGTTTCCGCAGGTTTACTATTGCCATTGGGCACTTGTCAACTATTACGGCGCCGAGCGTTCTTTCAAGAGTCATCCCATTGATTTTGGAAGAGTATTCTTTGACGTGCTTAACACGTACGACGAAGCGCTCCCCCGGTTTCAGCACTTCTTCGATGCCTGCCTTACGCACAGCTTTGATTATGTTGGCTGTTTCTGGGCGGCATGAGATCAATTCGAGTGCACAGACTCGCGTGAACGCTGCTCGGCGTCTAAGGACCTCAACGCACGCAGGATCTGCTTCTATTCTTAAGACTTGATCGAGTCTTTCTGAAATCTTGTATGAGAATCCTTCCGCCTCGAGTATTACTTCCACCTCGGAGACAGGCAGACTCTCATGTTCACCCGAAAGCAAAAGGAAGAGTTTGGCCACTAAAGTACTCCTTTACTGTGCGAGTTCCCTGCTGATTAACGAGGCGAGAGACACCTTGCTCACACTGCTCGGAACGCTGTCAGTTCCAACGATTTCCCGCACTCCAGCTTGGAGTATGAGTTTTTCCGCATCGCCGATTAGCAATGGATGAACACACGCCACGTAGATGCCTTTTGGGCTGAGCTCTTTCAGGATCATGGCGGCAGCGACAATAGTGCCTCCGGAGCTGATTATGTCATCGAATATCACAACAGTCTTGTCTTTGACATCGAAGGTTTTCATTTCCATGCTGACGTGTCCAGAATAACGGTCCCTTTTTTTCTCCAGATAACCGCATTCTCCACCCAATACATTTCTCGCTTCTTCAGCAATGTGCACTGCGCCTTTGTCTGGTGAGAGCGCAAATGCTTTGGCGTGGCCTTTCTTCACAAAGTATTCAGCCAGAACTGGAACCGCAGAAACGCTTTTTGCTGGAAAAGGAAAGTGCGACAGCACGTTTTCTTGATGAACGTTAACTGTTATGAGCTGCTCAACGCCTGCTGCCTTGAGCATGCGCGCGATTGTTTCGGCGCTTATAGGTTCGCCTTGGAGGAAGATTCTGTCCTGGCGTGCGTAGGCCAAGTAGGGTACCACGGCAGTTATTCTTTTTGCACCATTTCTCTTTGCAGAGTCGGCCATTAGTGCCAGTTGTATGAGCTTGGGATCCTGGGGAGGGTTTGTCGTCTGCACGATGGCCACGTCTTCGCCTTCGACTTGGCCTTCCAATCGCACATAGTCTTCACCGTCAGGAAAAGTCTTGAAGGCCACGGGAACAGTTTCAGCTTGGAGATTCAGGGCTATCTGTCTTCCCAGCTGAGAAGAAGCAGGCCCGAGAACTATCTTCATTCCAACCGCCACGTTTAAGATGCGACAGGTTAGTCTTTAGTTTTTCCCGATTTTAAAGTGCTCGATGAGTTCTTTGGCCCTGTCCACTCTGATTTTGCGTTCTTCAACCATTTTCACTGCTACCTTGTCAATAAGATCGCCGGTCGCTCCTGCCATGACGGCTACGTTTTTTGCGTGCAGTGACATGTGACCGCGTTGTATGCCTTCATGCGCTAAAGCGCGTAATGCACCGAGGTTCTGGGCCAAGCCCGTGGCTGCGAGGACCTCACCGAATTCGTTGGCGGTTTTCACGCCTAGGATTTTCAGGGCCACTTTAGCAACAGGATGCGTTTTCACTGCGCCTCCTATCAGACCTACGGCCATCGGGAGCTCGATTGACCCCACGATATCACCATTTTCATTCTTTTCCCAAGTTGAGAGAGAAGTGTAATGGCCATTTCTTGCTGCGTACGCGTGGGCTCCGGCCTCGATTGCCCGGTGATCATTGCAAGTTGCAAGAATCACTGCGATTATTCCGTTCAGGATGCCTTTGTTGTGCGTGGCGGCCCTGTACGGGTCTGCCGCTGCGAAGGCACATGCGTTCACGATGCCATCTACGACGTCTTCTCCACCTACCGAGGCCTTGGGCACGAGGCATGAAGCTCTTACTAATCTTCTTGTTGCAAGATTTGATATTATCCGTAGGTACACGTGACCGTTTGCGGTACGTTCTATGTTGGGAGCCACTGCCTCCGCCATCGTGTTCACGGCGTTGGCGCCCATGGCGTCTCGGCAGTCTACATGCAGCTCCACAATCAGCATTGATCCCTGCGTAGTGTTGATTATCTTTGCGTCAAGGTCTTTTGCGCCGCCGCCAGCTGAAACGAGTACGGGGTCCTGTTCGTTCGCTTTCTTCAAGATTTCTTCTTTTGACTGTATTACCCGCATTTTTGCGGCGTAGGGATCTTTGACGTCTACAACCTGGATTTGTCCTATCATTATGGGAGGGGTGCTGCTCGTGTGAAATCCGCCGCCGTCCCTAGCCATTTTGGCGGCGTAACTCGCTGCGGCGACAACTGAGGGTTCTTCGATAGCCATGGGAACGAGGTAGTCTCGATTGTTTATGAGGAAGTTTGTGCCTATGCCTAACGGTACAGGAAAAGCTCCAACCACGTTTTCAATCATGCGATCAGCCAAATCGATGGGCAAAGAACCAGTGTTCTGCAAGAGCGCAGCCTCTTCAACCGTGAGATCGGCGAATTCCTTAACGTATTCCAAGCGTTGTTTGGGACTCAGCTTGTAAAAGCCTGAGATTAACGATGACTTGCGCATGTTCATCCTTTTCTCCTAGCGGAGGATTCAAAACATAGTTAACCGTAAAGTAAATAGGGTTTGCATAGTAAGCTGTTTGTGTCTCTAGCTTCTGGTTCTGTGTCTGGTATGGTCATAGTCCTAAAAGAGTAATGCTAAGAGGTTTAAGCTTTTCCAAGAACCCATTCAGTTTTGGAAATGGGGCTTAGGCCGAAGTTGCAAGAGCCCATAATGAAGAAGGCTTAGAAATCAAACTTAAGACGGTCGAGGAAATTCTTAAAGAAACCTAGCCATCACAAACAAATTTGCGCATGCGATGAAATGTTAAAATAGTCTTGGACTCCATTTGCTTTTCATGTATCAATCAATAGTAGCCAGAAAACTCGTAATAACTGCCATTCTATCAGTCTTGGCCATTATACTGTTCGTCCTAGGGGCGAGCGCTTACGAAGGAGTAGATTGGGAGATGGTCAGAGCTATCTACTTCTCTGGAGCAGCGATAGTGTTTGCAGTTGCCATTATTCCTTGGATGACCAAAGAATGACACGCTGCCAGAGGAAGTCACCACAACAGACTTAACAGTATCCCAAGAACCAGAGGCAAAGAAGCTAAGTTTCAGTCTTTGAACAGTAACGGTTGAATAGTAACGGTAACGCTGCACTAGACTAAGGCTCGCTTCGGCTCTATATCCTACGCTCGCTCTAATTCTATAACTAAGTTAACTACTGCAACGTATGGAAATATTGCTTAGTTACGATTCTAAGGTATTGGTCTAGGGGTACATGGTCTATGGATAGTATAGGGAGTTAATCATAGTTTGCTATAGATTGAGTAGAGTAAACATATAGTTCTGCATGGATAATGTACGTATACCCACCTCTATCAAAATATCAAATATCAATGTTGTTTTCCAGAGTTAGAAAAAGGACGGTCTAGGATTCCTAATGAGTATAATATCCTCATTCTAATAGAGTGTAATGTCAGTACCTATATCCCTAGTACCCATACCGTCAATACCCCGAACAATGTCTCTGTAGTCTTTGCTTGTAACAAAAAGAAGAGTAATGAAAGGGCTAGTCATTGTCTAACTAGCTATCAACATTATGTCGAAAGTGCAGAACAGAAAAACTAATAGTTTAAAATGGCTATACATTCAAGATTAAGAAGGCAATAGAGAAGAAATGATAGAACCTGAGAAAGAGAAAAAGAGAGGTTTGGATGTACAAGTTTGGGTAGCACTCGTAGGCTTTGTAGTCTCAGTTTTAGTGGCTATTACGACTCTATTAAGTCTCGGTAGAGATGTTCCATCTTGGTGGTTTGAATCTTCATTGGTTTTCCTTATTGCACTTGCCCTATCTATGCCAGCTGTGGTTTTTTGGAAACCAATTTCTGAAAGGGTTATGAGATTTAAGAAAACAAGGAAGGAAGACTCTATTGTGCGTTGGCATTTCAAAGAGTTTGAAGGCTTAATCGAAAAACTGCAAAGAGTCTTGTATCCCATTTCAGATTTATGGAACATGACAAAAACGCATTATCAAACTCATCACGTACGTCCAACAGATAATGTAGAGATGCTTCCAGTATACGTAATTGACAAGTTTCTGTATGACCAAAATCAATTATATAATAAATTTAATGGACTGACTGAACGTTGCAAAGGATTTTGCGGAAGCAAAAGAGATTTCTCTTTACTCATTAGTGAATTCAACAGGTTTATAGAAGATGCACAAAGTCAAGTGCGAATCCTTTCTGTCTATGCGAATGAGATGAGATTATCAACCGCTAACCCTCAAATCTTGAAGAAATATGAGGAATTTAGAGAGCAATTCAACATCTTCATCAATGACTATATGAATTATTGCCACAGGCTAAACGTAGAATTTGGAGAACGCACTTTCTCAGAAAACTTTGAAACTATCCAGAAGTGGTAGGCAAGAGAAGATAACCTAGAGGCTCAAAAATGAGTGAAAAGAAAATGGTTAGAAGAGTTGTTGCTATTGCATTAGTAGTAACAATCTGCTTCATTTTGGTAGCTGTAGCAGTGGAAATGGTTCTGTCTCTTTCGGTTCACGTTACAGAAAAGGACGAAACGATTACTAACTTGAACATTGAAGTTTTCAATAAAGATTCCCAAATCTCTCAATTGAACTCCAACATTACCGACCTTCAGAACCAACTTACCTCTCAAAATTCAACGATTAATCTCTTGACCTCAAACCTGACAAATCTGCAAGAGATAGCTAGCCTACAGAAATCAACCTTGATGTATGATGATAGTGTGATTGAACAAATTTCGTCAGGTCATATAGTGCAGCACAATGTAGTAGCTTACGGCCTTAACCTTTCAATCACCTTCGAGGAAACCCCAATTCCTATAGACTATGCTGGTTATGTCATCGTAAGTATCACTTCCTCCTCAAGTAACAGTACTTTCGTTGGTTTGAGTTACTCATCAAAAGGATTCAGCTATGACAACACAGTGACTGTAGGCGTAACAGGTCAAGCATATTTCCCTATTCTTCCCACCAATACGCTAGACATCAAAATTGGGAACACCGACACATCCAATCTCGACATACAAAGGATAACAATAACATACTACTACTGAAACCCACTCTCTTTTCAAGTTTAAGCCATGCAGTATAGAAGGTTCTAGTCAAGCTGAAAGAGGAATATGAGAAAGGGGAACAGTGTAGAACGGAAAAACACAAAGAAGCCTTTTAGGTTTTGTTAATGACGTATATCGCAATAAAGACAAAAATCTTAAATCTATACGGCACAGAAGATATACTGGAGGTTCAAAAATGAGTGAAAAGAGAATTTTAGAGATTTCATGTCCAAAATGTGGGAAGAGATTCTTTGCAAGTAAACCAAGAACCAAAAAGCAATGGAGAATAAGTTTGATTCTGCATCTTATATTCTCAATCAAATCTCATCACAATCTAAAACCAGAAGAAGCATCTTCGATAGCAGACCACTACCTTGAATCACAATAAAGACAGAAATCTTGAATCTGCACGGCAACAGAAGACAAACTAGGAGTTCAAAAATGAGTGAAGAAGAAAGGGAAGAAGGAAGAAGCAGAAAAGTTAATAGGAAAATCAAATGTGTCTTGTGTGGAGCAGAAGCAGAATATATTAAAGATGGAATGTCTCTCTGCGAGAAACATTTCAAGGCTCAACAGATAGGGGATAAAGAAATCGACTTAGTGAAAATTCAAATCTATGCTGATAAATGTCATACTTTCCTTACAGCTTTTCTGTCTCTTGGGTTTGTTGTTCTTGGTTTGTGGGCAGTCTTTGCCACTTTGTATTATCAGGGTTTGTTCGCATTCAACTTTCCGTTTATCAATGCAGGATATCTTGGTATGGGAGTAATATCAATACTAGCCTTTATTGTTTTTTGGATTTCTTTTACAACGTATAATAGAGATTCTAGAAAAATCTCTAAAATGATAGAGGCAGTTAAAAAAGGAGAACAATTGCCAGCTTTAGACAAATTGGGCAAATGGGATTGCTAGAAGATAGCTCCTAATTCTTCAAACCTCTTGTGTAAGTTAGGGCCATTCGAAAGGCTCTAGTCAAGCTGAAGGAAATCAATAGCAAAAAGGCTATTATCTGAGGGAAATTATAGGTTATACCAGAGTAGCCATGTCCAAAATCAAAAAGTATGTTGGTTTGGGCATAGTAGTCATAATATAGGTACTTTGCTCTATTTTTCTCCAACAATAATCTCCTTTGTTCAAAACCCTAGTTCTTCGACCTCTTACAATGCCCCTTTTACAAGTCTAACGCTTAGGGACGGAACCCATGGAACGAACCATACGGCTACACTCGACTTTGGAGACACTGAATACAATTTCGAATATTCGATGGGTGGTTTTACCGTCTCCACATTTATTGAATCAGGATACAAACCTTACTCCCCACATGATGGAGATGTGTATAAAGTTTGGGGAATTGAAATTGATGTGTCCAATGTCGCAACAGACTATATCTCAAACTACATTGTATTCTTAGCCAAGCCTACCGTTCAGAACTACATGGCTTCTTTGCATTACACAGAAGTGAACATCACTTTGAACAATGATGTAGCAGTCAACATTAGTAGTGGGTTAACCAACGAGACGCACCAATATGACTTTATGTACGTTCTAAGATACAAAGTAGGTGCAGTGGAAAGCACGAATTTGGAAATACAAACAGACGGGAACAGAACAGATGTTACTGTTGCCGTTGGCTTTATTGGGCCTATCGCCATTGATGTTTTAAACGTAGAAATAGCAACTTTCAGATTAGAACCGCAATACATGGTGATTTACGTCAAGCCTTTGTACTAGCAGAAAGCCTTAGTCAAGCCTAAGGAAAGTATAGAAAATGAAGAGAAGTAAGCGCGCGCGCCATACCACAATCTCATATTCAATTGGAGCGCTCGCACCTGTCACTCCAATGGAACCGTATTCAACTGGGGCTTTTTTGAAGGTCCTTCTGCAGTTTGGACACCTTAGCGGGCATAGAGAACTCACCCGGAATGGGGTTGTCCACACAGGTAAAAGTCTTCTAACGCTAAAGATTTCTTGTCGGGAGGGCGGTCGCAGATATCCCAAGGGTTTTTCGGATTTCCTTAGCTAAAGTTTCGCCGTTACTGACGCGGAAGTTTTCAGTAATGACGTGCTCAGGTTTTGAACGCCTCACGTATTCAAGTAGACCGTTGAAGTCTGAGTGGTCGCTAAGTGCCACCGAGTACTCTTTGAGGCCGGTCTGTCGGACTGCGGAACAGAATTCCCATCCGCTCACGAGAATGCGGCAACAGTTCATGCCCACGTCGCTTCTGGATTGCGCGTGGTAGAAGGCTATGCATGGTGAGTTGTGCTTAAGCAGTTCTACGGCCTCTGGCTCTGTTGAGAGAACTAGATGTCCCAGGCGCATCCCGTGTTTTTCGCAGACTTTTGAGATCTGGAAAACTCTTTCGGGTGCTATGAAAGGAACGTTCACTTTGGCCGTGTGCAAGATCTGCATTACTTCCTGAAGTTTTCCGTGATAACCGAAAACGTAAACAGTGCCTTGTTTTAACCCCTTCTCTACCAATGAGACGAGTGAAGTTTTCACATTCGTCTCAAAGGAACGTTTGCAGGCTGGGCTCCCGTATGTGGCTTCGATTACGAGGACGTCGGATTCAAGGATAGGTGTCTCGTCGATTCTGAAGTCGCCCGTGAACACGATTCTCTTTTCTTCGCTATCTTCAACCATTACCTGGGCTGCTCCTAAGATGTGGTCGGCTTTGAACAAGGTAATGCGCTCTCCGTCGTAATTCACGGGTTTGCCGTAGTCGAGTGTTTCCACTAAGCCGCTCATGAGAAAAAGTGGAGTATTCATGACATCTATCATGTCTTTCGTGGCTTTCGTCATGAGGACTTTCTGACCCGTTCGGAGGCTTTGTTTGAGCCCTATCATGTGGTCTGCATGAGCATGGGTGACGACTCGCAGGGGCTTGTTAGGTTCAAAAGCGTCGCACGCGACGTTTCTGCCCATGAGAACTGCACCTCGATCTGTCACTGTAGCCCTTGCAGACAATACAATCATCACCAGTTTTTCTATGAAATTCTCGAGGTGAGCCACTCGATTAGTTCTCGTGGGTTACTGCACCTTATTGCGACCCTTATAGGACCAAGGGGGGATTCTGCGGTTTCCTTGGAGAACGAGATGTGTCCAGCGTATGCCACTTGTTTGTTCACGCAAAAGTGGATGCCTTTCTTGTCCATACCTTCCATGAATACGGTTCTGGCCGCGCTACGAATGTGTTCGCGGCGTAGCAAGTCACAGAGCTTTGCGAGCGAGTCCTTCCCAGTTCCGTCGCCGACGAGGAGTTCTGCCTTCTGCAGGGCCTTTGCCTGCAGGTTTATTTCCCCGAAGACATTTTTGATAGCCTGCCTTACCTTTTCTTGGGATTCTGTTGGGTTGACTTCAGATTCTACATGAAGAGTTATTTCTTCCATTTTCCCTCGACCTTCTTCAGTAAATATCGTATTCTGTTTTTCACGATGCCCAAGCCTTCTTCGTTCACCACAGTGTACTCTGCCATAGCGATGGCGTTGCCGATGCCGACACTCAGCTCTCGCATATCTCTTTCATGGAAGGCATCCCAGCCTTTTACATCGTCACTTCTTCGTCTGCGGAAGAGACGTTGGAACCGCGCTTCTGGAGAGGAGCATATGGCTATGAGGCTGAATTTAGAGAAGTGGCTTCTAAATTCCTCAACTTCATCCAAGCTTCTTATGCCATCGACGATGACTTTGCGTTTCTTCGTCTCTTCTATTCTGTGGACGCATCTTTTGGCTATGACGGCCTTTCCTTCTTTGTATCGCAGTTCCAGCATTATTTTTCCGATGTTCTCGGGGTTAGGCTCTAGGCTTCTGCGTCCTACCTCTTCTCGTACGACATCGCCCATCATGACTGTGTCGTAGCCATTTTCTTTTGCCACTTTGACGATGAGGGATTTTCCTGAGCCGGGCATTCCGGCCACACCTATTATTAGTTTCTGGTCAGCCATCTTTTCTGCCCGTGCAAATGCTTCACTTTCTCGACAGATAGTCTTTATTACATTAAAAGCATTTATCACACAAAATAGTGTAGAAACGGAGGGTTGTGCTTGCCAGAGTCGGTTAGGAGTTTTGTGGCCTTCGATATGGACAGCGAGTCGGTTTTGAAAAGGCTGACGGAAGTCCAGGCGCAGCTGGCTGCGACAGGCGCAGATTTGAAAGTGGTTGAGCCCAAAAACATCCACATAACCCTTAGGTTCCTGGGAAACATCACTGCGAGTACAATTGAAAATATCTTTGACGGAATGAAGAAGGTTCAGTTTGTTCCTTTCGATGTTAAGATCCTTGGCGTGGGCGCTTTTCCCGACGTGTGGTATCCACGCGTCGTATGGGCGGGGATAACTGAGGGCGCTGACAAACTGCAGGGGATATTTAGTCAACTTGAACCTCACCTTCGCAGTTTGGGGTTTGCGGCTGATCCGAAAGGGTTTAGTCCGCACCTGACGATTGCGCGGGTCAGGTCAGGTGGAAACAAGGCTGAGCTTGCTAAGCTAATTAACGAGAACGTGAGTTATGAGTTTGGAATTGTTAGGGCTGCGTGTTTGCGACTCAAGAGAAGCGATCTGACGCCCATGGGACCAATCTACTCTACACTCAAAGAGGTCTGTCCGCAAGCATGAAGAGAAGGACCCATTGATGAAGGGCAGAATGGAAAAGGTCCTCGTTGATGTCATCGAACGCGTCTCGCCCAAAGCAGCCGAACGTGCCAGGATGGAAGCCTTAGCAAAAAAGCTGGAGAGGAGAGTTGCCTCCGCTTCGAGGCGTCTGGGCGTCAAAGCTAGAATACGCGTGGAAGGTTCAGTCGCGAAGGATACTTGGCTTAGTCATGAGCCTGATATTGATGTTTTCATGCGGGTTCCAAAGTCCACGCCGCGCGACTCGCTGGGAGACGTGTGCCTTCGAGTAGCGAAGAAAGCCACTAGGGGTTCGAGGCAAGTTGAAAGGTTCGCAGATCATCCCTATCTTGAGGCTTTTGTCGAAGACGTCCGTGTCAATATTGTTCCATGCTATGATGTCAAGCAGGGGGAATGGATGAGCGCGACGGATAGGACGCCGTTTCACACGGACTACATCAAGAAACACTTGACCGAGCAGATGAAAGCAGAAACGCGCCTGCTCAAGAAGTTCATGAAGGGCATAGGCGTATATGGCGCCGAGATCAAGGTTGGCGGGTTCAGCGGTTACCTGTGTGAGCTTCTAATTTTGCATTATAAGTCCTTCTTAGACACGATCAAAGCGTTTGGGAGGTACAAGCAAGGAACGGTTATTGACATTGCAGGATTTTACAATGATAAGCAGAGGGAAATCGAGGTTCTGTTTGATGAGCCTTTGGTGGTCGTTGATCCGGTTGATAAGGCGAGGAACGTGGCTTCTGCCGTTCGTAACCAAAAGCTTTACAGTTTCATAGCGGCTGCACAAGAGTTCCCGAGAAAACCGAGCATGAAATTCTTCTATCCTTCCAAGACAGTTGCGTTATCTGCGGGAAAGATGCGGAATGAGTTGAAGAAGCGGGGTTCAAAATTCGTTTTTGTCGCGTTTGAAAAAGTTGACGCTGTGGCCGACATCTTGTGGGGTCAACTTTACAAGTCTCAACGATCTCTGCGAAAACTGGTTGAGTTGAACGATTTCAAAGTTTTGCGGGAGCTCCCGTGGAGTGACGAGAAGGACTTGAACATGTTTGTTTTTGAGCTCGAAGATTGCTGCGTTCCACCCGTTAGGAGGCATTTGGGACCACCATTGGACAAGGAAAACGAATGTGAGGAATTCGTCGCCAAATACGTTGAAAGTCCCGTAGCAGTTTGTGGACCTTATGTGGAGGAGGGCAGATGGGTCGTGCTGGTTAGGCGGAAGGTTACTGATGCTTGTGACATGTTGAGGGACAGGTTGAAGGATGGAGGAAGAAGCGCCGGCGTGGCTGAGCGGATCTCGCAGGTTCTCAGGAAAGGTTTCAAAGTTCTAGTCAACGAAGAAATCGTTGAAGTCTACGAAGGGAACGACAGGTTCGCCGTGTTCTTGACCGAGTTTTTGCAGGGCAGACCTAGATGGTTAGAAGCCCACTAAGTGTGAGAGCGATTAGAGTTATTCCGAGTATCCAAGTGTAGAATGCGAAATAATGAAATCTCTTGCTCCTCACCAAGTTCGAGACTAGTCTTATGGCGACGTAGCCTGCAACTGCTGCCAGAACTATGCCGACTAGCAGTTCTGTGGGACTTATGTTTTGAATGGCGAATTGGCCGCGATTATGGTAGGCTTCGAATGCAACATCTCCTATTATCGCGGGGATTGAGAGCAGGAATGAGAACTTGAATGCTTTTTCCCTTTTCAACCCCAGCAGCAACGCGGTTGAAATGGTTACTCCGCTCCTTGACAGGCCTGGAAAGCTCGCAAGTCCCTGAGCTGCTCCCATGATAAACGCTATCGAAAGGGTTATGGTGTCAATGTTTTCTTTTTCAGTTCGAGAAGTGTAAAGATATGTGGCACCGATTAGGAGGGTTATGCCGATTATGAGTAGTGTTTGGAAAGTTTTTTCTAGGAACTCTGCGTAGAGTATTCCGATTATTCCTGTGGGGATAGTTCCCACGATTATGAGCGGTATGAGCTGGCCATATTCCGATTTGAAGTCTAGATGCACCAGAGCCGTGAGTATGTTTTTGACTTCTTTTCTGAAGTAGAATATGACTACGATTAGTGTTCCTAGGTGCAGGGTCACATCCAAGAGTGGCGTGACTTCCAAGTTCATCAGGTGTTGAGCTATTTTCAGGTGGGCGGTGCTTGAGACCGGCAGCCATTCAGTCAGGCCTTGAATTATGCCTAGTGGAACTATTTCTAATATGCTAACCTGCCCAATTGTGAAGTAGACTGTTTGAGAAGAAGTCACCTCACCAGCAGTGTCATTAGCGTAAACGACTACGGAATGCAATCCTTGGGCGAGATTCGTCAAAGTCGTATTCCCTACTACCGTAGTATTTACCTGCCCGTCCAAGCTGTAACCTGCCCATGAGATAGACGTATTTGCGGTGAAATTCAAAGATATTTCCGACACTGTGTACGTCGTGTTCTCGGGCGACAAAATTGAGATGTTCAGGGAAATCTCGTTTGCCGTTAGAAAAGCAGTATCGTGCGAGTCTCCATTTGAAGCGCAGGAGCTTGCCTCAGCTGTGTTGCAGTTTCCAGCGATCAGGATTAGGCCGAAAACAAGCGTGCAAACTGACACTATGAGCATCAGTCGCAGAACCCTTTGATTTGCAAGCTTAAACTGTTTTAGCTCTAGAGCCCTGAGCAAGTAAAGAGTGTTCTCTTGGGATGTTTGTGCCAAGTGTTTCCCTCGCATTAACCGTTTCGGATCAGGTTTAAAAGAGTAGGGAAGATAACTTGTTAATACGCGTGGCGGTGTCGTTGGTGAGCGAGTATCCTCCCGGAAGTGCTGAAGACCGACAAATGCTCACATCAATGCCTAATGAAAAGTTGCTTGATTACTTGTTCCTTCAAGTCAGGAACCTGTGGAGAGTTGACGGACTGTACTTTCTGGGCATCGAGAAAAAGTTTGGTACAGAAGCTGCAACTGAGATTGATGCTGGCGTCTGGGAAGCTATGGCTACGATTGAAGCGAAGAGCATGCAGAAAATGTTTCACGTCGACGAAAATCCCAGCGTTTCAAAGATCATATATCTCCTGCGCAAGTCAAGTTGGGCCCTGGATCAGCCGTTTAAAACCATCGAAGTAAACAGAAAGCACGCGGTGTTAAGGGTGAATCGTTGCAGAACACAAGAAACACGCTTGAATAAAGGACTGGATGAATTTCCATGCAAAAAAGCCCGATTTGGTTACCTCAGAAACTTCGCCAAGACACTGAACCCGAATATCTCCGTGAACTGCTTGGCCTGCCCACCGGACGAACACCCGAAAGACTCGTGGTGTAAATGGGAATTCACACAAAGTTAACTTTATATTTCAATATTTACAGTATAGTCATAGATGAAACATGAACACAACATCGGACGCAAATACGTGGACCAAATACATCTCCACTTTCACATCCAAAGGAACCGTACGCGTCTACGCGTTATCCATGAGGCAATTTTTTAGCTCCATATATGGGCAAGAACCGACTGACTTAGATGCGGCCTTCCAGAGATATTTCTCAGAAGAAAGAAACCTCAAAGAAGATGTGGAGGCGTATTTTGCTACCATCAAAGACAAAGCCCCCATGACGGTTCAAAGGTCATTGTCGGCGGTTCGCTCCTTCTTTGAATACAACGAAATAGAGTTGAAGCAGAAGTTCTGGAAAACACTCAGATCAAGGAAGAAAGGCACAAGAGCATTGACCATTGATGGTGTACCTGAGCCTCAAGAACTCAGACACATATTGCTTCACATGAGAGCAAGAGGGAAAGCCTTCTACCTCATCCTAGCCTCGAGTGGAATGAGATTTGGCGAAGCCCTTAATCTAACATTGGGAGACGTGGATCTCGAATCGAAACCCACCAAGATAACAATTCGTGCAAACCACACTAAAACAGGGAATTGGCGATACACCTTCATTTCATCAGAGGCTATGGAAGCTCTGAAGGAATGGTTGAACGTCCGAGATGATGATGTTCGCTCTGCCAGTGCGCGTACCGGAAAGAACGGAAGGAGACACGCAGAAACCGAGGATCCGCGCATATTTCCCTTTACCAGAAACAACATGATGGCAGTGTGGAATATTGCCTTAGATAGAGCGAAGTTGAAAAGCAAAGACCCTCAGACAAAATATCATAAATTCCATCCACACGTATTGAGGAAGTTCTTCCGAACTCAAATGGGCTCAGTAATGCAGATAGACATAGTCGAGGCTTTGATGGGGCACGAGGGATACTTAACTCAGGTTTACAGGCGATACAAAGAGAAGACATTAGCTGAGTTCTACCTTAAAGGCGAGCCTGCAGTCTTGGTCTTCACAGAGGCTCAGGAAATAACAAAGCTGACGCAGAAAGTGAAAGAACAACAAGACTCCCTAGTGGAGGAATTCAAGAAGCAAAAAGAAAACCTGCAAAGTATAATTGATGGACTTACGGCCAAATCTCTTCGAGAGGGAGAAGAAAATGCAAAGCTGAGGAACACACTAGACAATGTGCAGTCTCAGATGGGAACACTGGTTGTTGAAAACAAAGGTTACGCAGAAGATCTGGCCCAACTCAAGAAGAACTACAAAGACTTGTACGAAGCTCTGAGACAGATGTCAGCCGAGAAGAAAATGCAATAGTCCAACGCGCTGGTGTGCAATTCTTGCAGGGAGTGAAACTACTGTAGGATTCCACGACTAGATGTTTCGCGCATTGTTTAGTCTAGAGTAGTTGTTCATTTTTTCCCACTTATAGCGCGCATGCTTGTTCCGAAATTGGCCTAAAATGGTTTTTATTCGCCTTCATGATTTAGGCAGGGTTTTGGGCTCCATATCTGTCCTTGATCTTCATAGGTACTTGTTTTCCTCGAACGCGGCAGAAACGTGCAAAATGGAATTATAACCATTTTTGACCATTTTAGGAACACGCATGCGCGCTAACTTGTTGCCCACACTAACGCCTACCGTCCTCGTTTGAGCTGACGCTGCCACGACCAGTGCAAGCAACAGGAATGTTGAGATCGAAGTGAGCAACACGATTCTGCTGTTCACGTTATCACTCGCTGCGCGCGCTGGCTTGTCCCTGAAATGGTTAAAAATGGTTTTTATTCTTCTTTTGTCTATTGGAGCTTGTTTTGGGCTTGTTTGACGTGTAATCTTGACGGCGTTGAAAGATGGCAAATCACGGGGTTCCATCAAAGCTCGGTGGAAGTAGAGTTTTCCCATAAGCTGTTGAAGCTGCATCCAGTCCGTCTGGGACGTCAAGGCACAGAGGAGGGCTAAAAACAGGTATATGCCTCAAAACTGTCCCTAAACCCGAAAATAGGAATTATGACCAATTTAGACCAATTTCGGGACAAGGCAGCGCGCTAGAGATAGAAGATTCATTCAGGAATTCTTTAATAACCAGTTGAACAATTATTTACATTGAAGGGAGAGGAATTGGCTCAGAGAATAGCGCATACGCGCGAAAAACTTGTGAAAACCTATCACTATTTCCTAATAATCGTCTTGTCTCTAGCAGTGTGTTCACAGTTATCTATGGCTTTAACGGGTCAAACACCAACTCAATACGTTGTCATCAGAGCTGCGTTTCACATACACACAACATACAGCGGAGGCAACTGGACACCTTCCCAGGTGGTCGATCTCTACAAGTCCTATGGTTTCAACTGCATCAGCATAACCGATTATAACACTGTGAACGGTTCATTTGCTGGAGTTGCTGAAGCCAAGGCCAGAGGAAACCAAACGGGCATGATTGTAATTGGCGGCCAAGAAATCATCGCACAATTCCCGAAGAACAACGGAAGCACCGTTTTCAAGCACGTCCTGGCCCTTTTCCTCACAGCACCAATTAATGATCCTCTCGCATGGAATCGGACCAGCGACGTCCAATGGTATTTCGATCAGATTCACAACCAGAGCGGTATCGGCATCATCGCCCACAGCTGGGACATGAACGACCAAACGGTCACAGGCACCTCGAACAGTCCTTGGTGGCAGTTCCGAAACGCCAGTTACGTCGACGGCTGGGAGATCTTCAACTACGGAGTCATCGGAAACGGCATGACTGACGACGAAATCTACAACGTACTTGGCAGAGGAAAGATCGCGATTGCCTCCCAAGATTTCCACAAAACCTCGATAACAAACAGTACATACAACGTTCTGTTCTGCATTAACGCCACTGAAGAAGGAGTTAAGGATGCACTCATCAACCAAAGGCTGGTTGTCTATAGTCATGGCAGAATCTTTGGCACCCGCGAAGCGATAAGCCTCTACCAGCGATACAATGTTGGCTCGCCGTAGAAATAGAAAATAGAAGATTCATTCAGGAATTCTTTAATAGCTAGTTGAAATAGCGCGCGCATTACAACATTCAACGTCAATTTCCATGCTTTAGTTACATTTATGCAGTTACAATCAGTCGCTTTCTCAGTTTTTCATCTATTTCTCAAATTCCCATGCGCCAGTATGGTCTTTTTGCTCCTTTTTTCAAGAGCTGAAACTCGAACCTGTTTTCAAAGAAACGCGCGCGCGCGCGCTAGAATTTGCTTTGGATCTGCAATTATGGGAATCCATGTTTCATGTTCATCTTTTGCGCGCGCACCCTTATTTCCAATTCTTTCGGACACTTTGAGGTAGGTTTTGGACGATTTGTCGCCTCGCGCATGTTTAGCGCGCGCGGACTGCAAGTGGAGTGCGCACTAGAAGACTGTTCCATACCTAATTAAATAGCGAGTCGAAATCCTCTAAATAGAGGATCGATTGAAGATGGATCCAAATGACGGTTTAAAGAGCATCACTTTACTTGTTGAAGGGTTTGAAGAAGAATCGAATGCCAAAAAGGCACAAGCTTCAAGAATTTGCCAGAACGGAGGTGAACTGTTATGAGACGAAAGTTTATTGCATGTTCGATCGTGCTGATAATGATATTCTCCTCGTTCTTCTACCTTTCAAATTACGCCTTAGGATTCTATCTCTTTCAAGATGGTTTTGAGTCTGGAGATACATCCAACTGGACAAAGATCTCAAAGGACAATAGCGCAGTGTGTCAAGTGACGAACAGCACGTCGAATGACGGATCGTATTCTCTCAGAGTTTCAACCACGATAGCTAACTCTTGGTCGTACATCTCCAAGACACTGCCAACAGGGCAGATCAGCTTCTACTTCAGCTGGAGCATGTATTTCACTTCAATACCGAGTCGGGACTCTGCCCGTCTGTACTTCGTCAGAATAAAGAATTCTGCAGACCAGAGCCTAGTCAGTGTGGATTTGAACTATTACAGTACCACAGGATTAAGACAGCGTCTCCTCATGTATCAACCCAACATCTCTAACGAGGTCGCTGCTAACATAACCACCGGTCAATGGTATTCCTTCGAAATCAACTACACGGTAGCTTCGGTTGGAGGAGGAGCTGACTTCTGGGTTAACGGTGTAAAGACTAACTCGCTTTCGAACGTAAACGACACGGGCTTGGGACAGCCAATAACGGCGCAGGTTGGAGTGTATTGGGGCACGGGAGACATGTTCGGAACGTACGTGGACTCTTGCATCATCGATAGCTCCTACGTCATTGTCGGGACAACCCCACCGCCCCCCGCTACATACGCTTTAACTGTGAGAACTTACGGTACAGGAGCTACGAGTCCAAGCGGCAACAACACGTATACTGGTTACTCTAATGGCACAGCAGTAACGATCAATGTGGTCAGTGGTACCTTGTCGTATTGGAATCTTGATGGCGGAGCAAGCAACTATCAGTCCCCTATCACAGCCACGATGACTGCAGATCACACCGTGAACGTACACTTCACTACGGTGACACCGCCTTCCTCGTCAGGATCAATGGATGCAGATAGGTACATCGTGTGGTGCTACAACAGCACTCACTACGCGGCGAGAAACATGACCAGTTCACTCATCGAATGCATAAGCACGAATGCCAGCGCAGTCATAAACAACGCCATCGGAAATCTTTCATATCCCTATGCTGGAGGCGGAATAGTGCACATAATGGCTGGACTGTATAGTCTCACTTCGCCCATAAACGTCAGAGGCTACCTCACTCTGGAAGGAGACGGCTCTGAGAGTACAGTGCTCCGAGTTGCTCCCGGCTCAAACTGCAATGCCATACAGTTCACGGGATCGAAGACCCAGAACGAGTTTTTCTTGGTGATAAGGGACCTGCAGCTTCACGGTGAACCCACCGACTCAGTGGGCACAGGAATAATGCTGAACTCAACGGGCTACGGGATGGCAGACTGGGTCCTCAGCAACGTGTATATCCAAAAATTCCCGGTCGACGACCTCTACTTCAACTCGTATAACGGCTGGGCACCTAAAATCACTACGTGCACCTTTGAGTTCGCAGGACGGTACGCCATCTACAAGAGCGACGGAGAAGACGAACGAATAATCGGAAACAAATTCCTCTACAACACAAACGGAATCTACCTAGGCGAAAGATACGGCATGCTAGCAGTCATCTCGAACAACTTCTTCTATAAAAACACCGCGTTCGCCATTCTGATTAATGACTCTTCAAACGTTATCTCAGGCAACACGTTCTTCCAGAACAGCTGGGGCAACAACAACACCTACGACGACATCTACATTCAAGGCGGATCAGACAACCAGATAACTGGAAACGTCTTCTCAGGTGGAACAAACGTCAGGCACGCTGTCAACATAAATGCTTCGACCGCGAACAACAGCATCACAGGCAATAGCTTCAGTTCATCATTCGTGTCAAACATCATTCTCAACTCTGGAAACGGAACTCTGATAACAGACAACACCGGCTTCGTCACCGAGAACAGCGGTTCAACGAACTCATGCATCAACGGCTCTTGGATAGCACACGGATTAAGCGGCACACCAAACGGTCAAATCGATTTAACGATCAGCGGCTCACGCCTCGTAAACGCCACATGCTACGTCCTCGACCCAACAGTAATCGCCAAAAACAGCACCTACGTCCAAATCGAATTCCTCTGTGTCAGCAATGGCACCCTTGCACCAGTAACCCCAACAGAATCAAAGACGATATGTTGGTACTTTGAATACAACCCATGAAAGCTCGCGCGACAAGAACCCTAAGAACTGCGATCCTTGCGTGCGCTATACGCGCGCGCTACAATCGGAGTACGCGCTATCAAAATGACAACGCTCATATACATACTAGCCAAAAAAAATCCCGGTTAGTCATTACAGAGGTAAATTCTGTGAATGCAAGAAAATTCTTCAAACGACAATCGGATTTGAGCTATGGGTTTTGGACGGAAAAGGTGAAACGTGAGGAAGCTTTAGCTGGAGAAACAATATGGAAGGCTAGAAGGGCCTACAAGGAAGGAATTGAAAAGGCTTGGGAAATATACATGGCGCGCGCGCTTAGGGAGAACAAAGGTTGTACACGAGTCTAGTGCGTTTTCTCTCTTCGGCCTATGACAAATTCACCGAGAGAAGCCTTTCCTACTGTAGGAATATCCTAGAAAGGACACAGTGGATTGAAAAGGAGGAACTGGAGAAGCTGCAAATGCGAAAACTCAAAGCTCTTCTAAGACACGCTTACGAAAACGTTCCCTACTATCACAGAATCTTGCGGAACAACGGTTTCCGACCCACAGATTTCAATAGACTCGAAGACATGCAGAAAATCCCAATTCTGAAAAGGTCTTCTCTCAGGCTCAAACCCGAGGAGCTGCTTACCCAGAATCTCGGAAAGGGACAACTAGTTGCATGTGCAACCAGCGGCACGACCGCTACTCCATTGCGATTTTACCTTAGAAAAGCAGAGATACCTTGGCACGTTGCTGCTGAACTACGCGGATACGGATGGGGTGGGTACAGACCTGGAGACAAATACGTGCACGTACGCCGCGTTCGCCCGGGTGACGTGTTGACTCGACCGTTGCAGAGGTTGAACCGTCTAGTGTTGAGATGCAAGTTATTGAATACCCTCAATCTTTCTGAGAAAACTCTGGGTTCATTCAGCTTGACGCTGCAGAAGTTCAAACCTGACTACGTCTTGGGCGCTGCTGGTTCAACAAACATACTTGCTACATTCTTGTTGCAAAATGGCACACGCAGAATACGTCCTCGAGGTGTCTTTACTTATGGTCAACAGTTGCTTCCGCATTATCGGAGAGCAATTGAAAAAGCCTTCAACTGCAGAGTCTATGATTGCTACGGCAGCACAGAGGTTCCTCAAATTGCTTCCCAATGCGGAAGCCACAAAGGGCATCATGTTGCCGACGAAAACGTGCTCGTTGAGATCGAAAAGGACGGGGAGGCTGCTGCTCCTGGAGAAGAAGGAAAAGTGCTGATCACGAGCTTGAATGGTTACGCGACGCCATTCATTCGCTATGATATAGGCGATACTGGAAGGATACTGAGAGATGAATGCTCTTGCGGCAGAAAGCTATCGTTGTTTTCTCCTATTGGACGAGAATATGAATATTTCGTTCATAGTGACGGGACATTCACATTCTTTCGTGACGTGCAAACCGTGTTTGAAGACCTGCCGATCAAAGACTTTCAGATCGTGCAACAAAGATATGATGAAATCTTGATAAAAATAGTTCCCAAGCAGGGTTACAAGCAGGTGCACACAGATTTCATACTGAAGAACATAAACCTCCGGATTGCCGAAATCGCCAATGTGCGAGTTGAGTTGGTAGATTCACTGGCGTTCACTGGCTTTGGCAAATTGCGGCACTTTTTCTCAAAAATCCAGACCAAATATACCTGATCTGCCCAGGTCAGGCATCGAGCCCCAAAATAGCGCGCTATCACTAGTTAGTGCAAGCTCAAGAACGGGCTGTAAGCTCATGTTTTGGAAAAAAGATGGGGCGTGTGTATTCGTTATGGCACGTATGTGTAGCCGAAGTTGGCTCCTATTACTACGAGGTCATAGATGTCGATGGTGGAGTCGCCTGTTAGCGCGCACGCTTTGAATGGTTTATGGTATTTGGTTCTAGCGCGCGATAAGTATTATAAGCATCACACACGTCCCAGAAGTTCACGCCTAGCTTGAACGATTCTGTCAGGATTCGCCAACCTTCCTTAGGACCCAGGTGAAAAGGGTCTTTGTCTCCGAAATCAACTTCTCCAAACCCCAGCTTGGAGACTTTTAGCCCCGTTTTGCCAAGACTCACGAGAGGAACTTTCTGCATAACGTAACCTCTTGATTGTCTTTTCATTATTTGTTCTGATTATCTTATTAGGTTGATAGATCTGGGCTGTCTACGTGCGTGATCTGCTATCTGCGCGCTGCTCTGACCTTTTGTCAAGCCAATATATTCTCCATTCAGAGATACGCCCATCACGCACTTTGGCAGTCCATATGTTCGGACCATCAAGGAGCTTATGAGAGCAGGAAGAGTAGCCAACCATAACAACAACATTGTTTTGAACTGCCACAGAGGTGAACGTATTTCGGTAGTCGGGATATTTCTTGAAGAACTCCCTCCAACCCTCTTTCATAACATCTTTGCCTTTGGTGACCTCTCCAGAGTTATCTATGAATGTGTGATCATCAGTCATTAGTTCAAATAGGCCTTCTAGATCTTGCTGATTGATTTTTTCATTGAATTCTAAGGCAATTAACATCAAATCTGAAGAGTTCATTTCAATCCAAGAATCGACACGCGCGCGTGACTTAAGTCTTTAGCTTGGGCGCTGCAGGACATCGGACATCCCATATCTGCCTGCTCCCGCGAAACCCCTTTTTTTACCACTTGTGGATTTGGTTGTTTTGCGAAGAGGCTTCTGCTTTGGTACAACTTCATAGCGAAGCCAGACGCGGCCATCATTTTGAACCTGCGTCCAAACCAATCTGAGCATGGTTGGCCATTCATTAGGTTTCAGTTCGGGAGAGCGCGCGGTTGTTTTCAGAATGCTTGCTTTCGATCTATCTATGACTTTTCTATGCAATCTTCTTCTTGGGTTTTCAACAACTAGAAGTAAATTCCATAGATCTTATAAACTGACAAATGCAATACTTAGAATTCGGGAATGATTGTTGAAAACAATCTCATTTTGTTGGCGTTCGCGCAATGCGCTCATTCCAGCATTAGTCACTTTGCTGGGCTCCGTAATCTTGCTATCTGGCATGATTGCACCAGTATTTGCCGTTACTCTCAATGAGGCACTGGACAATAGTTCCCTCACTTTTTCCACAGGAGGCAGTGCGACTTGGTTTGGACAGACCTCAGTCTATAGTTATGGTGGCTCTGCAGCGCAGAGCGGTGACATATCCGATGGACAGACTTCTTGGCTTTCGTTCCAAACGCCGTATGTGGGGTCATCTGGAAATTACCTGAGGTTCGATTGGAAGGTCTCCAGCGAAGAACGCTTCGACATGCTGACTTTCTACATGGATTACGTTTTCATGGGCAGCATCAACGGAGAAGTTGGTTGGCAGCAAGAGACCTGCTACATACCCGCAGGTTACCACACCCTGGAATGGAGCTACGAGAAAGATGGCTCTGGGAGCTCGGGTGCCGATGCTGGCTGGGTTGACCATGTGCAGCTCTTTTCAGGTTGGGCGGCACCTACTATTGGCGAAGCTGTCGATAACACGGCTCTCACCTGGAGTTCCTTCTTCAGCGGCTATGGCGAAGCGTGGAAAGGAGAACCCTTTATCTCCATGTATGGCGGCGATGCCGCACAAAGCGGATCTGTACGTGATAGTTCCTATAGTTACCTAGATACAGGTGTTACAGGTCCCGGCACCTTGTACTTCTATTGGAAGGTCTCTTCAGAAGCTGATGATTATCTAATCTTCTATATCGATGGCGTATCACAGAGCAGCATAAGCGGCACCATCGATTGGCAGCAAAAAAGCTTCAACGTCGCATCAGGTTATCATACCCTTCGGTGGAGCTATAAAAAAGATGTCGGTGTCTCATCTGGTAGCGACGCGGGCTGGCTCGATCAGGTGGAGTTCGTTCCAACTTCTGTTACGCTTGGCGAAGCCGTGGATAACACGGGGTTGACTTGGAGCACATTCGGAAGCGCACACTGGTTTGGGCAGACTAGCACGTCCTACTACGGCGGAGATGCAGCACAAAGCGGGAAGGTTATTGACGATGCGTACACGTGGATACAAACGACAGTCACGGGTCCTGGAACTCTCTCCTTCTATTGGAAGGTCTCTTCAGAAGCTGGCTATGATTACCTCGAGTTCTACATCGACGGCGCTCTGCAGAGCGAGATAAGCGGGGAAGTCAATTGGCAGCAGAAGAGCTTCAGCTTGGCTTCAGGTTCTCACCTGCTCGTATGGTCATACAGCAAGGACAGAAGCGTCAGCACAGGGAGTGATGCAGGCTGGCTTGACAGGGTTCAGGTCACGAGCACAGGCGCGAGCGCACATATTTACATCGAGCACACTTACCGTGGAGACTTAGTAGTGGACATTGGTGTTGGCAACACTGCCTCGCCTCTCTGGTCAAGTCGGGTTTGGAACCGTCAGGGAGGAAGTGCAGACAACTTGGACTTGACTGTTGACCTCTCTGCTGCGACTGCGTATTTGCCTCCTTCAAACACTTACAGATGGTTCTTGAAGGTCTACGACGCTGCATCTGGTGACCAAGGCAAAATTACACAATTCTCAATAACCTATCAAGGCAACACATACACTTCAACGGAAGTTCCAGTCCTAGTCAGTGACTTGAAAACGAGCTACGCTTACATTCCAAGTCCCGCACCAATTCAAGCCCACGTATATATCCAGCACACTTACCGTGGAGACTTGATAGTTGACATTGGTGTCGGCAGCACATCCACCCCATTATGGTCGAAACGCGTTTGGAGCGGAACAGGCGGAAGTGCTGATAACCTCGACCTGTACATCGACCTGTCAAGCGTGGTAAAGTATCTGCCTCCGTCAGCAACCTATGCGTGGTGGGTGAAAGTCTATGACAAGGCCGCTGGAGACACTGGCAAAATAGTGACCTTCACAATCACATATCAAGGCAAAACCTACACTTCGCCAGACGTGCCAGTCCCGATAAACGACCTCAAAACAAGCTACGCATACATAAAAGGTTAAGAATCAAATCCCCCTAGCCCGCTACAAAAAAGTGGGAATTCTATCCGGGAGAAGTGACCTTCAAAAAAGGGTCACATAAGTTTTCTTTGAGGAAGGCTGAGGTAACAATTGGAAACTGTGGCCGATTTTTGAACAATGTTGAAAGGATGGTGAAAGGTAACAAGTTGTAGTGCGCGCTAGGCTGTTTAGAAATTGTGGTTGATTCTGTTGTTTCAGTTTTCTTTCGGTGTTGGCGTGCTCGTTTTTCTCTGTTTAGCGAGCTTATTCTGTCTGGAATAGAGTCCTGAACCGTTTCGGCCTTTCCTTTTTTATGGTTTGCTCTGCCTTAGCGTTTTCTTTGTTTCTCTTTTTCACGTTTCATTGGGTGGTGTAGTGTTTTATGCTTCTTATGAGGCAGGGTTTGCGCTGTCTAGCCGCTGTTAGAGCCACGGTAAGCATGGCTGAGAAGCTCAAGCACGCCTGTATGAACGCCTGCTCCAGCCCTCTGACTCTTAAGCTGTCTAGGAGAAGCCATTCTTTGGCTCTGCTGAACACCCTTTCGATGCAGACGCGCTTTCTGAAGAGTCGCACTAGACGCTTGACTCCGTGGACCACGAAGTCATATCCAACCTTCAATGCGCCTCTGATCCTTGAGCTTTTCCTGTAGGGTATGATGGGTTCAGCCCCGTACTCCCTGACTGTTTCCCTAACCTTTTCTGAGTCGTACTGAGCGTCGGCCAGGATGGTCTTGAAGCTGACGCCTTGAGCCTTCAGGTTCTTCAGCAACGGCCTGAAACAGCGTTTCTCGTTAACGTTACAGGGCTCAACCGTGAACGCCAAGGGCAACTCAGACCTTGTGCAGCATGCTGTGTGCACCTTGTAGCCGAGCACGAAGCCTCTTCTACCCCTTCCCACACGAGCTTCACCGTCACTTTTGCCCGTCTTGTTGTCAAGGCTTCTCTGACTGTAAGCCTTGACGGCCGTACTGTCCAACGCAACAACCTCGCCCTCAACCACTCCATCCCTCAACAGTTGACCCACCAACATAGAGAACACCTTCTCGTACACGTCCATGCCAAGCCTGTGCCTAAACTGGGTGAACAAACCGTGACTAGGCGTCTTGCAGCTGAAGCCACAAGCTTCAGCAACCCTCCTATCCTTCTTCAGCAACAACGCAAGCCTGCGATCGCTCGGAACGCGAAACAGATGCTTCAGAAGCTGAGCCTTCAACACTTGAACAGGATCATAAGGCTTCCTGCCACGTCCGACCACGTGATAAAAGCGCATCAACAACCCACGAACAGAACCCAAGTCCAATGAACAAAGCACTTGCCTAATTCTCAAAGCTTCTTCCTAACACAAGATAACCAGACGAACAGATTAATTTCTAAACAGGCTAGCGCGCATTACAACTTGTTACCTTTCACCATCCTTTCAACATTCCTCAAAAGTCAGTCAAACTCTCAAACTGTTACCGTTTGGGTAGTGTAAAAAAATCTTTGGGAAGTCCATGCAGCTTTCATTGCAGCTGTTGGATTTCTTTCTAATTCTTTGCGAGCTGGTTGGTTGGGGTAAAGTTTTATCCCAAACACACACACACTTTTACTCACGTATCTCCTCTCTTGCTTACGTTTCTTCTTACGTCCTTAGTTACGTACGTGTGTAAAACCCGCGCACCCGCGCGCACGCGCGCAACAATATGCTCAGGCAAACCAAAACGCTTGCGCGCTGCTTAGTATATAACAAAAAGAAAGATGGAAGATGAGGCGATCAATGGATACTAGTAGCGTATCTCGTTTACTATTTGGGTGGTTTGTGTATCTGAATGTTACCAGCCAGTATTGGATCGTTGGTTAGCACGCTGCCAAAGTAGTCGCCGCTGCCGCCTAAGTATTGACCGTTGAGAAATATGAGGAATTTGTCATTTTTGCCCGGTTCGCCATGGTCTTCAACGTAGACATCGACCATGTGTCCAGAATAGACGTCTAGTCCACCGAACTTGGCTTTCAGCATTGGCCAAGGCTTGTTTCCTGGCTCATCCTGCCAGACTTCTAGGTAGGTTAGATCGTGGACGTGCACATGCTGGCCGGTGATATGGTCGACGTAGTTTATCTCTCCCTTGGGACTTGGGTCTCTTGAGAACCACATGGCATTGAAGCCGAAGCTAGCACTAGGAATCTCTTCGTTTTCTCCAACGATGCATTGTCCTCCGCCGGTCACCTTGCCTCGAAGCCTTAGAAGTTCTATTATTGATATTTGAGTATATTGTTTCGTTGGGTAGCATATTATGGCCAGCACATCATTCGGGCCTGGAACATAATTGTTGCCATTCGCCAGTGCATTAGCAACCATGGCCAAAGAGGCAGCTGACGGTGAAGCCCCTGACCACCAACCTACTCCATCCATCTTAACGAAGTACCATATGGCCCTTTGGACATCCATCATCAATCCTTGCTTATGGTTCAAGATGTAGTTCACCATGTCCCAACGTTGAGACTGCAAAGACACAGGCGGAGCGAGGCTTGAATACAGCAGTACATCATAGTCACCAGCCAGGCGCCCCCATCTCATGTCAACGCACCAACCAGCGTACTCGCCGTTGTAAACGTCGAATCCTCCTGGGACGCCGCTGAGCGTGGATATGAAGTAGGAGTCTGTACCGTCAACGACGCTAAGCTGAACCGTATTTGATGGCAACTTAGGCCAAGACGCAGACGCGAGCACCGCAGATGCAAATAGCGGACTTGAAAGCATCACAATTGCGATTATCGCTATGGCTATGTGTTTTGTCTTCATCCTTTCTTCCCTCTATTTATGCGCATCTAGAATGTATCTTGCGATAAATAAAAAAGTATATGATACTTAGATATAGAAGAAATCTCCAGACGATAGCGTGCAGATCAATCTGACAAACAAGGAATCAGTTCATGCGAACTGGATACCGTAGGTTTGCTGTCTTTGGTTGGAAATATGCCTTGAACCAGAAGAGAACTACCTGTATTTTTCACCCATAAACTCAAGGGCTTTCTGCTGTTCCTTCCTAGCTGTTCCCAAGTAGCTGTCCAATGCTGTCGTGCTTCTTATTCCGCTAAAACTCCTAAGCCGTGTCAAGCTTGCGGTTGGATCTTGGGCAATCTCTGTAAGTCTGTTCAACCTCAGAAAATGCGGATAATAGTCTTCTCCCAAAACTCTGAACTATTTCCCAGGCCTTAATAGATTGAATGGCCGGAAACACCCATCTGCCTTGTTTGACAACTCGCGCTCGTTCACGACGTAGCTGTCAGTAATCTTGTGTCTTCTAAGAATGTGGTTTGTCAAGGCTTCAGCGCCACCATAAACGTCACAGTGGCAAATCAAGGCGACATCACTGAAACCTTTAACGTCACAGCATATGCCAACGTCACAGCTATCCAAACAGAAACTCTCACCCTAACAAGCGGCAACTCCACTACGCCAGCTTTCACTTGGAACACCACTGGCTTTGCTAAGGGCAACTACACGTTAAGCGCTTACGCTGAGCCTGTTCCCGGCGAAACAAACACGGCGGACAACAACCTAACGGGCGGGTGGGTCATAGTATCCATCGCTGGAGACGTGACAGGAGGCACTCGTAATCCATGGGACTTCGTCCCGGACGGCAAGTGCGACGGCAAAGACATAGCACTAGTAGCGCTACACTTCGGCGAAGCAAACTTTCCATAATCACCCTTTCTTTGCTGCCTGTGGTCTTGCTCAAGTCACTACTCAGAACTCGTCCCTAGCAGCTTGGGGAGAAATGAAAAAGGCCATATCACAGGGCTGATTCGCGCGCGCGTTCGAAATCTCAGCGATCATATACCGCTCATCGCAGAGATCAATTTCTAGCTCTAGCTTGGGCGCGCTAAGCTGATGTCTATACTCTCGTCCAGCATTATGACTAAAATCTAGAGATGGCTACGAAAAGTCGATGCAATAATGCGAGCAACTTACGTTTAAGCATGCTTAACCAGTGACGATTATTGAGTTTACCCTCGCCACATTTACTATAGCTCACATAACAACGAGCGTCAACAGAGCGTGACACGTTGCTAGGAGCTTGTTGAGTCACTGAAGTAGTAAACACAGACATTAGGTCTCGAATTCTGGCAGCTATGTATGCAGATAGCCGATCTCGCATTGCAGGCGTTATCTCATTCTGTAGAGACACTTCGAAGGGCATTAGGATCAAAACAACGTTATGTTTCCAGAGCAGATCCTTAGCCCCGTTCGATATTCTTCCCCAATAGAGTAGTAGCCATAGCTCTTCGTGTCGGGGGTCCAAATCATAGAATCTTGGGAGGACTGAGCGCATGATGTCAGTCGGTTCTAAGTACCCCTTCCGGACTTTCGCTTCTAAAATCGCTGGGATGTTTTCTGAGAACTTCAATATGAAGTCTGCACCGTAACCATTGTTCTCATAGCAGCAGTTGTAAAAAATCTGGCTTGGTCCTAATTTCTCTGGGTCTTTGACGATGCTGAAGCCAATTCTGACTGCCGCGTCTTCAGTTGCTTCTTCCAGCAATCTCCCTTTTCTCCAACGTGCTACACGTTTCTTGGGCTCGCCTGATATGTAGTCACACACCAAGCCCACAGAATTCTCTAGTCGCCATCTGAGTGGTACTGAAGAGGATAGCCTTTGAAGATGCTTGTAAATGAGGTAAACGATTGGGAACTTGAGCTTGAGAGTTGAGCTGTGAGAAGAATTATATTCGCCTTGAGCTTCCATAAACTAGTGACATGGAAGCACCTCTGGTGGAAGGTTATTCTAGACAAAGGAGATTTTTGGCATACCTTCCATCACCTTCCTATATTTTGTTCTTCTTTGCACCTTCACCATAGTTGTAGCAAAAGGTCGAATATTATTGTTGCATCAGCTAACTACTACCAAGGGTCATGTGAGGACATAACTTCACGCAGAAAAAAAGGGGAAAATGTGGAAACGATTATTAGCATTGGAGTCTTCACTATTCCTTGCGGTTGCGGAAGCAATCCACGCAGAGTATTGAAGTGTGGGACACTCCATTTGTATCTGTCTCACGCTTCCAATACCCTGTTGCCCCTGCTGGATAGCGTTTTCCACATGTGCCTGAGCACGTGAAACTGTGGCGAGCATTGATTCGCTTGAAATCTTTTGCCATTTCCTTGGTCATCTGGGCACAACCTCTCTTGGCTAACATTGAAGAGTGTGCGTGTATTGCGCGCGCCTTTGTTCTTCTATTGTTCGCTCCAGTTGCTTTAGGGCGTTGGTGTAAGCTGAGTCCTTTTCATAGTCTTTCATTTTGATCAAATCCATTCGATATACCAATTATTTTTCCAAAGACGTCCTAAAATGGCTGAGGCACAACCTGACAAGTTTGTCCCTTTGGTCCTCGCCGAAATTAGAAAGCTTCTTCAGCGCTCGCTCCATCTCTGGCGTTTCACAGTTTCCATTTTTGAACCACTCATACTCTATGAGGCCTTGCTTGACGTGTTCAAGTTTCACTTCGCCTATAGTTTCTCGCAATATCATAGAACAGAGCATCGAGTCGATTCTATCGTCACAGCCGTCTTCTTGCATGAGCGTCAGCACATCTTTGCCAAGCTCATCAATGACTTGCCGCTCATCTTCTTCGTACATCGTTTGGGCGAGATGTAAAGATATTTTTCCTTGTGGGTCCATTTGCACTATCCAGTGTTCTCCAAATTGCTCCTGGACAGCTTCTTCGAATTCGCCTATCATTGGGCTGCAGTTGTAAACCCTGCAGCGGCTATGCTGGTTTTCTTTTTCTTTTTCCATAATATCAACTCCTGTCTTCACGAGAAGACAAGTCACTATGAGGTAGGACTGAAATTAAGACTGGCTAACATTTATCTAGCAAACAGAAGTTGTATAATTACACAGTTAACTTGATATAAATGGGAATTCACAATCTGATTTGAGGAGTTTATATAATGTTTTTTCTCGGTGTGCGCACTATTTCCGTTTTTCGGGTCACAGCTCAGCAATCCATTAAGAATCATAATTGCATCATTGGTGGGAAGCGTGAAAAACTGCAAGTAGTGTACTGGGTGGATTTCACGCTGACAGACCTTTATCCATAAGATCACGAACTGAGACGGCGATCACCTCAGGAAAAGGGTTATCTGAACTGAGTGAGGTTGAGCCCAGCGAGTAGAAGTTTCCTCTAGAAGTAGCATCTATAATTCTAATATATCTCTTTCGTACAGAATCCGAACCAGAAAGAGGTAGCTGTAGAAACTGGCGAATTCAGCAGAGTGATTAATTCACATGGCTAAACGCACTAGCATATTTGCTCGCATTGGTAAGCCACAAAAAGGTTGGACGGGGAATGGGGTAAGGAACAATGTCTCCGTCTGCCTTGAACAGGAAGCCTTCAAACACACGTGGAAGTTGCGCCAGACCATAGTCAATTTGGAGAGCGAAAAACGAAGCCTTCTCGCCGAAAGGAGGAACCTCGAGACCAAAGCGATGCATGGGTGGACATGCATGAGCCGCAAACAGGTATATTCCATTGTAATGCTCGGAATTATCATGACTGCGATAGTCATTTTGGTTCCTCCCTTTTTCGTTGTTCCTTTTATTTCGGGAAACCTGCCCCTCTCAACTCTGGATAAGCAAACGAAGCTTGTCTCTTATCTGCAAGAGGTTCAAGTTAGCCCAAACATTTTTCTTGCTGTTCACGGCTACGATCACAAGTGTCCCATCGATGGCTCAACTGCGTACGAGTTTACCTGCCCTACTGGGCAGGTTCCGTTTGAAGAAATAGAACGACGGATTAAAGTTGGCATCGGAATATTCAAAAACTGTGGTCTGGAAATTGACTCATACGCTTTTCCAGGCCAAGACTATAATCAAAGAGTACTCTACGTCCTGAGCAACTACTCCCCCACAGCCTCAGTATACAACAAGACAAAGCTGGCAGGACTCAGGTTAACAGCAAATTCTTCCCTGACAGATCCTATTGTTTATTACGGTTTCAGGGAATACACTTGGATGTGGCGTGACGGTGTATCGGAAAAGCGATTTCAGGACACGTTGAATCAACTCTACGAAGACAAGCCAAGCCTGCTGTTGGTACATGTCCAAGACATAACAAACCAGACACTCGATATGGTTAAAGAATACGCCCTTCTTAAGGGTAATACAGGAATTATCCGTTTAGACGACATAACGTTTGACAGGGATGTGCCAGCCACCAAACAAATAGTGGACCTTGCGATCGCATACAACGTTAGCCTGCTCTTAGCAGTCATCCCTGCTTCCCCATATGCAGGAGGTTCAAACAGTTACTTTCCAAGCACCATATTCAACGCTCTGTGGGTGATTTCCACAAGTCTTTTCGTGTTCCCGACAGTCGTCATGATACCCTGGGCGATCATTTTCAGGACGAAAAAACGGAAACCATATGCAAAGTGGAATCCTCACTATCCCGTGGTTAGCATAATACTCCCAGCCTACAATGAGGAGAAGACCATAGCTAGATCCATCGAACGAGGTTTGAACCAACGCTACAAAGGCAGCATGGAGGTAATCGTCATAGACGACGGAAGCACAGACAGGACCTATGATATTGCCAAAACATACGCGGACAAACATGCTAACGTAAGAGCCATTCGACTCGAGAAGAATCAAGGCAAATCACACGCTCTGAACATGGGTTTTGCACAGGCAAAAGGAGAAATCTCGGTGTTCTCCGACACTGATAGTGTCTTAGCATCCGAAGCAATCTCCAGGATGGTTTCTCATTTTAAAGACCCTGAAGTGGGCATGGTAGCCGGGATGGTTGTCATCGGAAACGAAAAAAGCTTGTTGACACGTTTGCAACAGATCGAATACCTTACGAGCCAGACGATTATTCGATTTTGTCAGTCATCACAGAAGAACGTTCTAATATGTCCAGGTGCTTGCACAGCCGTGAGGACGGACATAGCAAGAAAGATTCCTGTAACGGACAGAACCATAACCGAAGACGCAGACTTCACTTTTTCAGTCTGGAAGGAAGGATGGAAAGTCTGCCAAGAACCAGAATCGGTCAGTTACACAGAAGCCCCGGCAAACCTGAGAAGTTTAATAGCTCAAAGAAAAAGATGGCTGTACGGAAGTTTGCAGACCATCGCAATTCACAAATGGGCTGCGAGAAAAGGAAACGTTTGGGTCTTAAAGGCTTGGCTTGAATGTTTCTTAAGCCCATTCGCCTTGCTTTTCATCGCGTCTCTCCCGTTGCAATGCCTTTTCCTGGGTGACAGTTTTCCGTTGTTTCTCCTCACCTATGGACTGCTGCCTTTGGCCATTCTGGGAATTAGCGGAGGCATAGGTGTGAGACTCTTTAACAGAGGTGAAAAATCAAAGCTCGCGTTTCTGATGCCGTTGTACGCTGCGTACCAGTTGATGATGAACCTGCTTCTGGTGTACTTGGTCTTTGCCTTCGTAAGCAGGAGGGGAATACATCTTATGCGCGGGGGAAAGATTATCCACGCTGTCTGACAACAAAGCAATTATGCCCCAACATCAGGCGGTCGTTTGAACCAGGGTTTGTTTTCCAGTCATGAAAACGTGTTAGCGCGCGCACGATTATGAGGCCGATTGCAACCGCCACCACTGTCCTAGCAATCTGAGAAATCAACGCAGTTAGTTGTGTCTGTGCAGCAATCAGTTTGTCAAGCAAGAACACGAAACCGAACGCCAGTGCTATAAGAAGGACAACGATAAAAGCAAATCTCTTGACGGAGCTCACGAAGCCTGCCAATCTTGTTCACACCAGAGAAGGCTATCTACAATTCTTGTTCTATAGTTTTTTTCTCGACATTTTCGTACTTTGAAGTAGAGCGCACGCGCTTTAAAGGCTGGAGAGAAGCCTATATTAGGCCTTTGTGGAAAGCTTTTGGTTTATGAGTGCTCTAATCGGCAGGTATTTCACGTCGTTGATCGTGGTCTTGAGCATATTCTTGGGGTTTGCTTTTTCCCAAGTTGGAATGATCTGGAAACCGTACTTGGCGGTTCTGCTCGCGTTCCTAATGTTTTTTGTGACTTTGACCATAGAACCGAACGAAATTGCGCATTCTGTAAGGAATTATCCGATAATATTGGTTGGCCTGTTCACGACGTTTGTCTTGGTACCAGTACTCGCACTCTTCACAAAACCGTTTTTTTCTCCAATAATCTACGCTGGAGCTCTTCTGGCCCTCTGCTGCCCTTCCGCGATTGTCTCTGCGTTTTGGGCCAAGGTGTTCAAAGGAGACATCGCAACCGCTCTAGTCATGAGTGTATCCACAAACCTGCTTTCGATAATTACGATACCTGCAACAATGCTCATCGCCATAGGCAAAACACTGAACGTTGACGTGCTAAGCATGATGGTGAATCTCGCAGAAATAATCCTAGTTCCCATGGCAGCATCCTTTCTGTTGAGAAGATTCGTCCACTTTGATTGGAATCGGGCCAGCGGTTACGGGTTCAGAGTGGAGCTAGGCCTACTTTTTCTCGTTGTCTGGGGGTCGATTGCACCAGGAGTCGAGTATGTGAGAAACAACCTCGTAAGCTTTGCCCTGTTGAACGGTTTCATGGTTGGGATACTCGCGTTTGCCTTCACCTTGACCCATTTTCTCACAAGGAGGTTTGGACATGAGAAAGCAATATCGATTGAGATCGCGACAACAGTGAAGAATGCAGCTCTCTCCCTCGTCATAGGTCTGGCGGCATTTCCGCAGGACCCACAGGTCCTCCCACCTCTAATTGCAAACCTCATCGCACAGAACTTGCTGCTTATTCTAGCGATGGCATTAACGAAGGAATTGGCAATGACGCATCGCGCCGCCGTTGCGTAGCTCCATGGCCGAAAAGGAAATCACAAAAGCTCCGATCAGTTCGTGAGAAGGCAAAAATGGTTCTGAAATAATCATATATGACAGTTTCGTCATACCGTTGACGCATGAAAACCAAACTTGTTTATGTCGGAATAAGAGTCACGGACCTGCATAGATCGATTGATTTTTACACTGAAATATTGGGCATGAACGTTAAGGGCCGAGGCAAGATTGACCAAACCAAAGGCGAAACTGTTGGTCTCGAAAGCGAGAAAGACGGCTTCGTTCTCGAGCTCAACTACTACGAGAAAGAAAGCCCCTTCAACACAAAATATGTCGTGGGCGAAGGACTGGACCACATTGCCTTCAAAGTAGATAATCTGGACAGAGCCTTAGAAAAAGCAAAGAAAGCTGGACACAGAACTATTCTAGAAATGAAAGCAGATGGCAGCCGATGGGCCTACGTAGAGGATCCGGATGGAATTTGGATAGAGCTTTTCTAAAACTGTGAAAGGCATAAACCACCGCTTTCTCTAACTGCCTTTTGTATTAACGTCAAAAAAAAACTGTCTGTCGCATTTTCCATGTTGGGTCAACATGCTAACAGTGCGGACCCGCCTGCTGAGCGAAATCTTGAAGGGAAATGGACCTGCAGAAGACCTTTTGCGCGAGCCACACGATTCGTGATTTAAACCCAAAGCAAGGGGTCATCAACCCTGTCTGACCGAAGTGCGACCGGCTTGAAATGCTGGTTTCTAAGGTGGCGGTGGTGGTGCTGAAGGAGGAGGCGGTGGGATGGAAGGTTGCCTTCTGCGAACCAGAAGGAACGCGCCCATCAACACTATGAGAATGACAATTACGACGATGACAACAGGCAACACGTCGAACCCGCCAGCTTTCTGGACTGTGAAATGGACCTGAGCGGTCCCTTGATAATTGAAAACCCAAAACGTGAAAGTGTCATTGCTTGGAGCCGTCCATTGGTCATTCAACGACGTGAAATTCTCTCTGTCGTAAAGCAGGCCGAGGGTGCTGTTGAAGATTGCAAGGCTTACACTGCTTCCGTTCGTTGATATGGCAAGGGACACTTTGTCTCCAGCAGTCAAGTTGCCGTAGAAAATTCCACCAAAATTGACCGACGTAACCGTGATGTTTTCATCTATGAGTGTGCTGTTGTTTGCTTGCGATTCTTGGGATGGTTGACCACCTGTCCCTGAAGAGATCAAAACCAGGTCAACAGTTGGTTGATAATCGTAGGCTATGGAGTAAGACGTTAGCTCGATTACGAATTCAAATTGTCCGTTGTACGGAACAACCCATGGCTCATGCAATCCCGTGGTTCCAATGTCATACTCGTCAAGAAGTGGGGCGTCGCTGCTGTTGAAGATGTGTAACTCTACCAGACCCTCTCCTGTAACGTTCAGCTCTATCGAGATCGTCTCACCGCTAGTCAGGGTGACCCGGTAGTTTCTAGAAGCATCGCCTGCAGATAACAAAACATGCTCATTGAGGATCGTTCCGTCGCAGCGTCCGAGAACTAGCATCCCCGTCAATGCGAGTAACGCGATTAACAGACAAGTCGCTGGTCTCATGTTTATCGACCAATGGTGTCGTTGTCTTGGTTTTTATGATTTGCGGCGAGAACTGAAGAAAACGAGAAGGTGCTTGAGATACTATGAGAACTGGCTTCTTCGACGTAGGGATCCAAAACTCGGATTTTCATTTAATGTGAAAGGGGGGCAGGAAGAGAATTTGTATCGTGTCTAGTAGACGGCCACAATCTTTCCAAAATACAGGGTGTGGTAGTCACCTTTAGTGTAGAAAAGCCCTTTCACGTCGGCTGGAACTGCGTCAGGCTTTATTTCGAGTTCGTGCACAACCTTGCATTCGTAATGAATTGCACATTGTTTCATTACCGGAACGTTAACGTCTTTGCTTTTAGTCAAGCTTAGCCCGCACTCCTTGAACTTGTCATGGTCTCTGCCGCTGACCTCGCCGCAATAGCTCACAGTTTTCTCCATTCCTTCGCCTGGAACATTTACAGTAAACTCGCCACTGTCCTCAATGAACTCATGTGTGAACCGCGAATGTCTTACGGCTACGAGAAAGACAGGCATCCGCCAGAAAATCCCTATAAGCCCCCACCCGATCGTCATCACATTGCTTTTGCGATCATGTTTCGCACTTACCAGCAAGCAGCCTGGATTCTCCAACTTCGAGAGCGTCTTAACCATGTACGCGTCATACTTAAGTTTCGTGTTACTCATTGCACACACCTCGTTTCAAGCTGTCCTCATGCATGATTCTGGAGTGGTTTTCCACATTTTATGCACTTGGCACTTATTGGTGGTTGAACAGTGTGACACTTTCTACATTCCACGACCAGCTGAACCCCGCAGCTTTGACAGTAATCCCCGAAGAAAGTGGGCTTTCCGCACTTTGGACAGTTGATGGACAGCGAAAGGCCGCAGTTGTTGCATCTTGCCCAGCCAAGTTGGATGGGGGATCGGCACTTTGGACATCTGGTTTCCAGAGGGTTCACTTTGCCGCACATTGGGCAGACGTTTGAATTCGGCGGAACCAGTTGACCGCAGTATTTGCATGGTTTCTTGAAGCCAGACACACAACGCCACCGTTGAACAGTCCTTGCCAGCAATCTAGTAATATAGTTTTGCACAGACCCAACCTTGAACATAAGCTTCTTATAATGCCAGAATCAATGTCTAAGCTGTCAGAAACTGGGAGTTGCTGTAAATGCCGTTCATACCCTTCACCAGAAACTTCGCTGACAACAGCACCGAAGCAGGATTTCAGTTCACATTCTTCTGCGACATCTGCCAAGACGGATACAAAACAACCTTTGTCGAATCAAAAACCTACAAGAAAGCAGGACTCTTACGGGGCTTGGGCAGAGCTGCATCCTTGGGCTCATCGGTTCTGGGCAAGAGCGGAGGATACCAGGCCGAAAGCGGGGCTGACATCATCGCAGAAAGATTCCAAGGCATGTCTCCCGCTTGGCACAAGGAGCATGAAGAAGCCTTTAAACTGGCCCAGAACGAAGCAATGGGACACTTTCATAAATGCCCTAAGTGCCAAAAATACGTGGACGACACGTGCTGGAATGACGAAGATGGACTCTGCATAGAGGATGCTCCCAGAGCCGCGTCTGAAATAGCCGCAGCAAGAGCCACTCAGAGAAAAGAGCAAATCTGGAAAAAGGCAGAAGAAACCCAGATATTCACGGGCGAAATCAAAGCCACACAAACCATATGTCCACAATGCGGGAAGCCAGCAGGAGAAGGAAAATTCTGCACGAATTGTGGAGCTCCGCTGAGTATGATAAAATGCCAAAAATGTGGAGCACAGAACGCTGCGGGCACCAAATTCTGCGGAGAATGCGGGAACAAACTCTTCTAGATCAGCACGACACTCACTGATGATTTTCAGTTCAAAGCAGATGTTAGAAAGAGATAAAGTTGGAAAACAACGAAGAAGAAAAAAGCATAATCGAATGCGAAATGAGTTACACGCTTCTAGACAAAAACGGTGAACAAACGGCCGCTGGCGACTGCAAAGGAGCAATCAACAAAGAATATCTCATTGTGAGCCCGAAATTCGGAAACATTCTTCCTTTCCACCTGAGAGACATAAACCTAGTCGAAGCAGAAAACTATCGCATCATACTGCCCATGTCCTCAGAAGAGAAGCTGGTTCTGTTCAACCTAGGCCACTGTTTTGAAGACTTCCAGAGGGTTCTCTCAGACCTCAGGAATGAAGTAGTAATCAAGGATCTCCTCATGAACGAGACCATCCGAAAACCTGACGTCAGCATGGAATTCACCTACACAGATGAGAAGGGAAACGAAAAACAAAGAGGCTCAGGAAAGGTCAGACTTTACGAAACAGGCATGGTTATAATCCCTGAAAAAGGCGAGTTTCTGCGCATGCCCTACAGCGACATAATCAACGTTTCCGAACAGAACTACGCAATCAGAATTGGGACAGAACAGGGAGATCAACTCCTCTTCCAGAAAATGGGCTCCGAATACGAACCCTTCCTCAAACAGTTCTCAGACATCTACAACGAACTTCAGAACAGAACAGTTTCCTCGCTGAAGACTCTGTATCCAGCTATAGACCCTGTTTCGCTCAGAAGAGCCGCAGCAATCATGAGAGAGGGAAAAGCCGCCAAGCGAACTGACATGGAAGCTGTCAATTCAAGACTGTGGCAAGAGTTGGAAAAGAAAATAACTTCTGCGGGGATGAATGAGTCCTACACTTTTCTTAAGGAACTAGGAAGGCAAGAGAAGACGGCCATAGGCTTCAAGCGAGGCCTGATGGGCGACCTCACGGGCGAATACATATGGTTCTTGATGCCGATTTATGGTTCTGTCGAGAAAGGCTACGGAAATGCTGTTTCGATGGAGGCAGCAGAAGCAACCGGCGAAGAGGCCACGGGCAAGGCCACTTACTTCTTCAGGATGGTCAGCAGAAAAGATTATCCGAACTTTAAAATTCCAGAACAGCTTGACATCGAGACTGACAAACTCATAAAAACGATAAACAGGTGCATGTTAGACATAAACTTCCGAAGAGAGCCCGTTTACCTTCCAGACGAGAAGCTGGATGAAGCCGACTACGTCAAATACAAAATCGCTCTGCGTAAAATCCCATCCTTGCAGCTGCTCAGAAACCTCTACATAGGAAGAGTAATACACGCTTCCCCCGAACAATGGAAAAATAACGTAATGGAACTGCTAAAATTCAACTTGACAACTCAAGACGATTCGGTCAAATGGAAGAAAAATGACGAACCCCATCCCTAACTCCATCAGAAGTGTCTGAGAAGGACTCTAGGACATGATTAGACGTGGTCCGAAAGGAATGAAACCCGTTGTTTCTGTTTTTTTTGACCGAAGCAAGTGTTATTAGCAAAAGAGGGGAACTGGATTCGGGGGATGAGCCTCGATGAAGAAGACATGGTGTGAGAAGCTTCAAGACAGCAAAGACTTGCCGAGAGTCGAGAAAATCACTGAAAGAATGAGTAGGAAATGGGGAACGGGCACGATCGTTATTCCGGCGCCCATAGAAGTTGATGAGTTAATGAAAAGGGTGCCTAAGGGAAAGCTGATGACCATAAATCACATCCGCGAAGCACTGGCAAGAAAACACAAAGCCACAATTGGTTGTCCCATAACCACGGGTATCTTCGCGTCAATCGCAGCTCACGCCGCAGAAGAGCAGAAGCAAAAAGGGTTGAGTAACATCACTCCCTACTGGCGCACTTTGAAGGCTGGCGGTGTCATAAATGAAAAGTATCCCGGCGGTGTGGAAGAACAGTCGAGACTGCTGACGAAAGAGGGACACAAAGTGGCGCAAAAGGGCAAGAAATGTGTCGTCGTCGGCTACGAGAAATCGTTGGCAAACCTTATTTAGTATAATGCCAAGCGGTTTCTAGACGAGCTGGAATTCTTCACCCTCTGTTAACAGCACCATCTTGACTTTTGAGTTTGTTTCCACTTTCTTCTTAAATTCCTTACGATCTGTCTCCCAAATGTGCATGGCCACCGCGATTTTTGGGTAAATCCTATGAATGTTCATCCATAACGATGGAATCAATTTCTCAAATAGTTTTTATGCTATTCTGGTTATAATTTAGAAAGAGGTCGAAAAGGTTGGAGTTCAAAGGAAGTCAAACTGAAAAGAATCTCTTGGTGGCGTTCGCCGGCGAGTCTCAGGCCCGAACAAGATACAGCTTCTTTTCAAGCGTAGCGAGGAAAGAAGGATTCGAGCAGATATCAGCTATTTTTCAAGAGACGTCAGACAATGAGAAGGAACATGCAAAGCTCTTCTTTGAGCATCTCAAGGGAGGAACAGTCGAGATTGCTGCGGGTTACCCTGCGGGTACTATCGGCTCGACCGCACAGAACCTGAAGGCTGCAGCTGACGGCGAAAAGTTCGAGTGGGGAACGCTGTACCCTGGCTTTGCAGGAGTTGCCGAGAGAGAAGGCTTTGGAGAAGTAGCCAGGACCTTTCGTCAAGTAGCAAAGGTAGAGGCATATCACGAAAGACGATACCTGAAATTGCTCGCGAACGTGGAACAGAACAAGGTCTTCAAGAGGGACGCACCTACAGGGTGGTTGTGCAGAAACTGCGGCTATGTGCACGAAGGCCCCGAGGCTCCTGAGAAATGTCCAGTTTGCGGTCACCCCAGAAGCTACTATGAAGTCTGGTGCGAAAACTACTGAACAGAAGACTCAGAAACTGATTTATGGGTAGTACAGAGAGCCACAGTTTTGTTGAAGACGGGGAATTTAGGTTGAGGTTCGTAGCATTCTTCACTGTCAGGCCTGAAGAAATCAATGATTTCATAGAAACCTGGAAGGACAGGGTTCCTACTGATAAAAAGATCAGGTTGACCATGCAGCCGCATATATTGGCTGAGCCTGTTAATGGGATAACAGGTTTTGTCGTTTTCGAGTCGGGGGATTTCAGAGCAGTCGCGGAGTATCTGGAAAGATATGCGCTCGCGGGCTCAAAGGTCAGGCTCATGCCCATCTGGGAAGATTCTGCTCTTTCTGAGGAGCTTGTGAACTTTAGAAAAGGAAAAGAAAGCGCCGAGGTTGAATGGAAGAAATCAGCGTTCAGAAGAATAAGCAATTGGGGATCAACCGAGACCCTTGAAATCCTCCCCCTTCTGGATTGGCATAAAAGCCGTGAAGACTTGAAAGTCGAACTAGGCGTGTCTTACCTGATTAGAACAGATGAGAAAACAATCCTTTTCGACCTGGGACAAAACATTAAACAAAGCGATCCATCGCCTCTGTTGCAAAACATGGATGCACTCGGAATAAGCACAGTCGATTTTAACGCAATAGTAATCTCGCATAACCACGGTGACCATGTTGGAGGAGCCAAATGGGCAAAAGAAAAGACTTTCTCTCTGAACGCTCGCCAAGCAAGCCTAGGACAGAAGGCGGTCTACACCCCAATACCGATGACCTATCCGGGACTTGACCCGATTCATACGCAAAACCCAACAGTCATAACCAAGGGAGTTGCAACAATCGGAACAATTTCGAATTACCTATTCCGAACGATGGACCAAATGGGACACGTGAAAGAACAAGCGTTGGCGGTCAACGTGAAAGGTAAGGGAATAGTGGTCATCGTAGGATGCGGACATCAGACTTTGCCAAGAATACTCGAACGAACCGAAGCTCTGTTTGACGAACCCATCTACGGCTTAATCGGCGGTCTCCACCTTGCCGTCACAGGTGGACCATTCAAGACAGCAGGAATTTACTATCACGAATACATTGCAACGGGAAAGCTTCCATGGCAACCCATAACACGGAGAGAACTTCAAGAGAACATCAGACTTCTCAAAGAACGAAACGTCAAGATAGTAGGTCTCTCTCCCCACGATAGCTCCGAGGCCAGCATAACAGCTTTTCGCGAGGCTTTCCGAAGCAACTACAGAGACGTGAAAGTTGGGCAACCCATCACAATCTGATTAGTTAGTCAATCCCCTACAGGTTTTGCATGTCCCCGTTAAACAACACATTTTTAAAACTAAACGTAACAAAGACAATATCAGGTGTTCATGATGGTTGAGGTCACGGAACTTCTACAATATAATGAAACCGTGAGGCGAAGATACTTTGAAAAACTCAGTGCGCTTTCATGGAAAGTTTTTATAAAGAATAGGGAAGCAAGTTTCGAATCTATCAGAAACATATTCATTCACACTCTGGGCGCCATAGACTACTGGCTGGATTTTCTCCAAGGACAAAACCTTCGATCCAAAAGAAAATTCGAAGATTACAAAACCTTCAAGGAAGTCAGGAATTACATGGAACACGTTGAAAAACGGACGCATGATTACCTCAACTCCCTGACGACGGGACAACTCAAAAAGACCCATACAGTCACGGACGATGATGGCAAATCCTTCGAAGTCACAACAACGGACATCCTAATACACATATTCGAAGAGGAGGTTCACCACAGAGGCGAAGTAATCGCACTTCTTTGGCAAATGAACGTTGAACCGCCACAGATGGGATGGAAAGGACTCTAGAAGCTTACAAAGTTCAGGTAGCGCTTACGATAGAGAGAGGCAAGCAAGAGTTATTAGCAAGGTTCTTTTTTTACCTCACTTGAGATTTATCTGATGGGCTATGTGGGAAGAATCAGCCTGTTCCTCGATAGAGAAAGGTGAAAAACATGAAAACCAAATGGCTCTTTGCGGCAGTTTTGATGACAGTTCTTTCTTCTGCGGTTGCGACTGTGCAGATTCAGAATGCGAAAGCGGCAACTACCCGGAACTTCACTTTATACGGTTCCATTTTAAATGGGTGGGGCTTCACAGACAGTAGTATGTCGAATCCTGGCCCGCCAATCGTAGTCGAACAGGGCGACACCGTCAACCTGACTCTGATAAGCAATGATGGAATTACCCACAGGTTCTTCGTAAGCTACACCAACCAAACGTCACCCAGCGCAGGTGATCCTGAATCTCCTGTCTTTACCAGCGCGGGGGTGAATTTTCAATTCGTTGCGTCCAACACAATTGGAACATATCAGTACCACTGCGCTATCCACCCGCAGATGATGGGATACTTCCAGATCGTGCCAGCCGGCTCAATCCCAGAATTCCAACCATTGACGATGCTGCTACTGCTTGTTGCAAGTACGACGATCGCTGCTTTGGCATACAAAAGGAAAAAGCAAACCTAGTGCGGCAACTTTCCTCCCTTTTTCTGCATTTCTGCGCTAACTCGCAAACGTAAGGATGAACTTAGCGTGCTGCTGAGACATGACTTGCGGCTCTCCGTGAGAGCGTGATCTTTGAACAATTTGGCGATATCAGAGTTTTCTCAACAGATACAGGACTGAAAGAGCGAGTATTGCAATCGTAGAAATAATCCATGATTCAATCGGCAGCGAAAACATGAGGATGATGCAGCTGGCAAGCCCCAGACAAGGTACCAGAGGGTAGAGCGGGGCTTTGAATGTTTTCAGGTTGGGAATCTTCTTCCTGAGTCTTATTGCTGATGAGTGCAGGATTATGTGAGTGGTGAGCATCGAGAAGCTCGTTATTGCCGCAGTCTGTCTCAGATCCGAGACAGATGCCAAGATGGCCATTAGTGCTCCTGTGATAAGGATAGTCAAGTATGGTGTTCCGAGTCGTGGGTGGATTTTTGCCAGGGATTTTGGGATCTGGCCGTTTCTTGCCATCGCAAACGAAACCCTTGACAGGCCGAGCAGATTTGTGAGAAGCACGCTCACAGTGGCGACGAGGGCTCCGATGGAGACGGTTGCGAACACGTAGCTTCCGGCAGTGGCAGCCGCATCAGCAATGGGTGAAGTTGACTGTCCGAGGCTTTTGTAGTCCTTGAGGCCTGTTGCGACCAGACCTGTCACGACGTACAATATCATTGAAGCAACCAAAGCAAGCAAAATGGCCATAGGCAACGTTTTCTTTGGATTCTCAACTTCCTCGCCTAGAGCTGCAATTCTTCCGAAGCCCAAATAAGCAAAAAAAATGAACCCGGCGCCTTGGAGGATTCCGAAGAATCCGTTCGGAGCAAAATTGGAATAGTTGCTCGGGTTCACATAGAAAATCCCAACGACGACAAAGAGGCAGAGAATCAGGATTTTTATCACCACCAAAACGCTATTGACCTTAGCTGAATGCTTAAGCCCCATAAGGTTCAGAACCGTCAAAGCCAAAGCTGCTGAAACCGCAACCGCCCTCACAGGAATAAGAGCGCCCACGTTTGCAGGAAACAAGCCCACCAAATAGCTAGCTAAGCCAAGACACACCGCAGAGCCTGCGACGGTTTGTGCAAAAAGCCACATGTAACCCGAAACGAACGCAACGAAGGGCGAAATCATCTCATAAGCATATTGATAAGTTCCTCCTTCCTTGGGAATTGCTGAGCTGAGCTCTGCAAAGCTGAGAGAGGTGAACAAGGCGACCGTTCCGGCGATAATCATTGAAATGATGACAGCTGGCCCCGCATAACCCACCGCAATACCCAAGACGACGAAGATTCCTGCGCCAATTATCGCTCCGATACCGATGGCCGTAGCGTCGAAAAGATTTAGGGTCCTCTTAAGCTCCATTACTTCCCCCACAGTGAATCTGAAAACGGATACGCATATAACACATTCTGTAATTAGCAAGCGCAGTCTTTCTTCTCGCCCACCCGCCGCTGCCCCACGAACGTGGCAGCTGCTAAGACTTGGACGATTTGTGACGGAACATTATGAATCATGATGTTCAATGGTGACCAATGTTTCGGGCCCGCCTGAAATTCCTGATTCAACCTTGGGGAGTGAGAAGGGTAGGAGCCAAACATTAGGGTGACATGCCGAAGATTATCTGAAACCCTCTTCAACGACCCAAGAAATAGGCTTAAATACGAATCGTGTTATTTTGGACTATATTCGCAGAATGATGGAGAAGGGAAACGCTGTGAGTGCTGTACCCTTTAATGAGGCAGACATCGCGTGGGTTGCTGCGTCAACTGCCCTCGTAATGCTTATGACCCCTGCTCTTGCATTCTTCTACGGTGGCCAGGTTCGCAAGAAAAACTTGGTCTCAACACTATCCCAGTGTTTGACGATTTTCGCGGTTGTGAGCTTGGTCTGGGCCATTTGGGGATACAGTCTTTCTTTTGGTCCTAGCTATGGCGGCATCGGCTTTATTGGCGACCTGTCTAAGGCTGGATTAAACAACATTACGCCATTTACACGCATACCGCAGGCTTACGCGCCCCAAGATGGACAGGTAATCCCAGAGCTTCTTTATTTCGGTTTTCAATTAAAGTTCGCTGCGATTACGCCTGCGTTGATTATCGGAGCGTTTGCAGAAAGGATAAAATTCCGTTCCCTGCTGATATTCATAGTTCTGTGGTCGACAATAATATACTCTCCCGTTGCCCATTGGGTTTGGGGTGCCGACGGCTGGTTACACTTGATGGGCGCTCTTGATTTTGCTGGCGGGACGGTTGTGCACATAACCGCTGGTTTCACGGCGTTAGCTGCTTCCTTGGTCATTGGCAAACGGAAGGATTTGGGTTTGAAGGAGTTCAAGCCTAATAACATTCCCTACGTGATTTTGGGCGCTAGCCTGTTATGGTTTGGATGGTTCGGCTTCAACGCTGGCAGTGCGTTGGCGGCAAGCCCACTTGCTGTCTCTGCGTTGGTCGTGACAAATCTGGCTGCTGCAGCTGCTGCAGTCAGCTGGATGTGTGTTGACTGGGCTATCAAAGGAAAACCTTCAGGAGTCGGTATTGCGGTCGGAGCAGTGTGCGGGTTAGTCGCGATAACTCCTGCATCTGGCTACGTAGGTATTCCCGAGTCGATCATCATAGGGCTGTTTGCTGGCGTGCTGTCAAACTTGGTGGCAAAATGGCGTGCCGGCAGAAAAAGGTTCGACGACACTTTGGATGTCTTCGCTTGCCATGGCATCAGCGGAGTTTGGGGTTCACTTGCCACAGGCTTGTTTGCATCAACAGCAATCAATGCTACTGGACATGACGGCTTGTTTTTCGGCAACCCAGGACAATTCCTCATACAGGCTGCGGCAGTAGTGGTTGTCGCAGTATTCGCCTTTGGCGGATCGTTTGTCCTACTAAAGATTATTGACAAAGTCACGCCTTTGCGCGTCAGTCCTGAAGAGGAAGAGAAAGGCCTAGACCAAAGCCAGCACGGCGAAGACGCATACTCCGAAGAAGACTAATAGCCCAACATCTGCCTTTCTATCTTTCGTAGGCATCCTGAGATTCCATGTTGATCAATTCAATATCTCCTGACCAGATGTGAAGCGGTTGGACAACCTTTTTCGAGGCACTGGTTACTCAATCTAGGATCGTAAACTCGAGGATAACAAGACGAGGGTGCGGCCCAGAGCGGCGCGCGCTACCATCGTATGTTTCTTCAATACCTTCGATTCTAAACATACTAACACTCTACAAGATGATTTCACTCTGAGTTCAGCTATAACTTTTCCGCTGGCAGACTTCTCACGTATTTTCCCGTTCTACGCTTTCGACATATCTCGAAACGTATCAAGGCTCTGTAAACCTCTTTTTGACTAGGTGATTAATTTTCGGTCTGAAAACGGTTAAAATGATTCGCCTTTTCCCGAATATTTGTCGGGTGAAACCATTAAATTTCGGAACACGCATGCGCGCTACTCAGAAGCAAAACCTCGAAATCCCAACGCTTACATACCTGCAAAACTACACAAGGATCCTATCTAAACGCAAAGGTGTCCGTGAATATGAAGACTGAGACGATACGGCAAAAAGTGCTCGTACCCGCCGCACCGAGCGAAGTCTACGAAGCCTTCATCGACCCGAAAAAACACTCCGAGTTCACCGGAAGCAAAGCCACCTGCGACCCGAAAGTCGGAGGACAGTTCACATCATGGGACGGCTACATCACAGGAAAAAACCTGGAACTCAAGCCTCCAGAAAGAATAGTGCAAGAATGGCAGACCACAGACTGGCCGGAACAACAGATCCCCTCAAGACTTGAGCTCACCTTCAAAAAAGCCAAAAACGGCACAGGAATCAGTATGATCCACTCTGACGTTCCCGCTGAACAGGCCGCAGAAATAGCCCAAGGATGGACAGATTTCTACTGGGAACCGCTGAAAGAATACTTCAAGAAACCTTCTAGGAAAGCTTCTTGAGCGCCTCGATGATTTCCTTTATGTCTGGAAGCTGTCCAATAGGATAGACTTTCACGAAAGCCACCTTCTGTTTTTCGTCGATGACGATGTTTGCTCGCTCAGACGTGCCGTACTTGCTCCTAAACACGCCGTACTGCTCAGCGACTTTGCCGTGCGGCCAGAAATCCGACAGCAGCCTCGTGTTTTTGATATCGAGACTCTTGGCCCAAGCCTTCTTCGACGGCACAGTGTCACAGCTCACTCCGACAGCCACCGTGTTAAGCCCATCAAAAACGTTCTTGTTCTTCTCCAGAGACTTCATCTGTTCTGAACAAACGGAAGTCCAGGCTAGAGGATGGAACGAAAGCAGCACACGTTTTCCCTTGAATTCTGAAAGAGTGAACACCTTCTCCTCCTGATCTTCCAAGTTGAAATCTCTGAAGCGGTCACCCACCTTGACTCTCTTTTCCACAACACGTTCGCCCATGCTGGTCAACCACAAGCAGACTTCAACGCGCGAAGTATTAAAAGTTTAAGAACCTTCAAGCCAAATGGAGACACACGACGACTCATACGAGTGGTTCTCGATGGCAACGAAAACGCCTTCCATCCTAGAGCCAAACATCAGTCGGCAAAAACTTGACGAGCACACCTTCCCCATATCAGACTCGGTCATGCTTCGAGTGTACTCGAACACGAGACCTCACAATCAGAAGATCGCCTGCCTCCAGAAGGGCCTCATCCTCGTCGTAAACGGCGCAGAAACCGTGGGAGAAGGAACAGGCTTCGGACTACCCGTCCTACAATACTCCCGCGAAACTTTTTTTTCAGCCTCCTCAACAGTCGACGTTTCCACCTGTCTCGGCAGACGCGTCATCGCTAAACAGTTCAGCATGGACAGGGTTGCACGGAACAGTTTCAGAAACATCGCGCTTGAAAACCATGCCGCCCGCAGCCTCATCGACCACCTCTCAACCCTGTACCAGAACCACCCGCACTTCAGATTTCTCACACTGAAAGACCTGACCGGGAAAATCGGCATTCGCAAAGCCTTCCCAGAAACCGCACCAAAAGGCAACGTCACTATAACTTATACCATCGACAAAACGCGCATCATCGTCGAAGCAGATTTCACGAAGCTGCAGCGAAGGGGCCTTCGAAAGATCTTCATGCTTAACGAGCAGAGCGCGAGATTCTTCAGAAAGTATACCGACTCGCAAGGCACCGAGCTATTGGACGAAAAGATTGGCGCTTGGGGCGTGATAGGCGACGAATGGGCCTGTGTGAAGACTATGGGAAACGGATTGGGCTTTCGTTTGTGGAAAGTTGAGGGCAGCATCCTGCGAAGAGGCCGCGAATTCTTGCAGGGTTCATTAGACTGGGTCGGCCTGGACTACGAGGTGAACCCCATGTGTGATACTTTCCGCTATGTGATTGAAATTGTGGGCTTGTGACCGCCTTGACAACAGTAACCCTTGTGTACCCGTACTTTCAGCCAGCGAACGACAACTCTATCTTCAGATTTCCACCGTTAGGGCTGGGCTACTTAGCCGCGAATCTCAAGCGCCACGGCGTTCAGGTTCAACTTGTAGATTGCACGTTCCTGGACGAAGAAGAAGCGCTGGACAGGATTAGACGTTCGCAGCCGAGGATGATTGGGTTGCAGGTGATGTTTTCAATGAAGGAGAAGGCCATCGAATTCGCCCAGCTTCTCAGACGCGACTGCGAGGTTCTCGTTGCTGGCGGGCCGCTTCCAACCTCAAATCCGGACGAGTTTCTGTCCTACTTCGACGTTGTCGTGGTGGGCGAGGGCGAGCGGACACTGCTTGAACTCGTCAATGCGGTGGAGAACGGGACGAATTTGGGGAACGTAGCTGGAGTCGTCTTCAAGGAAAATGGTCAGATAAAGCGAGCCGCTCCGCGGGGGTTCATAGATGACCTTGATGCTGTCCCGTTTCCGTCAAGGGAGCTTTTCGACAACGAGGCCTACAGAAGGTATTACCGGAGGAGCTTCGGTTACACGACGACGTCGGTTATGACGTCTAGGGGCTGCCCTTTTCAATGTGATTTTTGCAGTATGCCCGTGTTCGGGAACAGGTTTAGGGCAAGGACCGCTGCGAACGTGGCCGACGAGGTTGAAGAAGTCCAAGGATTAGGCTACGAAAGAGTGTGGTTTGCCGACGACTGTTTCACTCTCAACCGTAATAGGTTGCTTAGCATTTGTGACGAGCTGATCAGCAGGTGCATCCACGTGGGGTGGGAGTGCCTATCAAGGGTTGACACTGTGGATCTAGAAGTGGCCAAGAGGATGAGGGACGCCGGCTGCGTCCGCGTCTTCTTCGGGATAGAATCCGGAAATGACATGATATTGAAGGTTATGAGGAAGCATGCCACCGTCAAGCAAGCAAGAGAGGCAGTGGAAGTTTTCAGGAAGGCCGGAGTTCAAACCGGCGCCTTCTTCATTCTGGGCTATCCCGGCGAGGATGAGGAGACCATTTTGGACACGGTGAACTTCGCATCTTCGCTCCCGTTGGACTACCTTTCCTTCACTTTCCCCTACCCGATTCCGGGCACCCCGTTGTTTGAGAGAGTTAAAGACAGGATGATGCATGAAGATTGGAAGGAGCCCGCGGGGTTTCATCTGGTGAAACACAGGCTACTGTTCCATTCATGCTTTTCTGAGAACAAACTGAAGTTCGCCCTGTTCAAGGGAATGATCCAGTTTTACCTGCGCAAGTACACGGGAAAAAAAGGGTACGGCCTGCTGGGCAGACCGGTTGAACGTGTCACGGAAACTGTTTACAGAGTTCTGCCTTGAATCCTTGATTTCAAGACTCATTCTTCCATGTTGACAGTTGTTGGGAGTCGTCGTGGGTGGGGTCGGAGCGGTGCGGGTGATGGGAGGGGGTCTGGTTGGAGGTTTGTTGGAAAGGGTTCAATCATCGGTTTCCACCTCGGCTGCGGTTGGGGTTATGTTGAGTTCTGCGATTTTTTCTCCGCGGAGGATTGTGATGGTTGTTTTCTTTCCGACGAGGTCTTCTGTTAGGAGTCTCGGGAGGTCGTAGAAGGTTGTTACGGGTTGGGTGTTGAATTTGACGATGACGTCGCCCATGGTTAGGCCTGCTTTTCTGGCGGGTGCGCCTTGTTCAACTTGGAATATCATGACGCCTGTGTCTTGATCCAGCCGTGCTTGGCTTGCGATTTCCTGCGGGATTGAAACAGTGTTGGATACGATGCCCAGATAAGCCCTTTTCAGTCTTCCTCCCGTCATGAGTCTGTCTGTGATGCCTTTCACTCTGTTCACAGGGATGGCTATGCCTCTTTGCCAGACGTAGGCCGTGTTCAGGCCAATCATCCTGCCTGAAACGTCGACTAAGGGTCCGCCTGAGAAGCCGGGGTTAAGCCTGGCGTCAGTTGCTATGACGTTGTCCATCGCAGTGCTCCTCCAGCCTCCGAGCGTGGCGCTGACGTTGGTTATTATGCCTGTCGTCGCCGTGGGTAGCCTGTTGAAGGGGTTGGCGAGGGCGAGAACGAATTGGCCAGTGGTTAGCATGTCTGAATCGCCGAGTTCCACGGGTTTGAAGTTTCCCTCTTCAGCCTTGAGCAGTGCTACGTCGGAGTAGGGGTCAAACCCGACTGTTTTGGCTTCAAAGGTTTTTTCTCCCAAGCCGATTCTGACCTGGGCGCTTCTGCCGAGGACGTGGTTGCATGTTACTATGTAACCGTCTGGTGCAAGGACGACGCCGGTGCCTCTTGTCATCCTGGTGTTCACGTTGACTATGGACGGAGCCAATTTCTTGACGAGCTCGCTCGTAGCGTCGGAAAGTGATTTCAGTATCTGTAAGGAACTGAGCTGGTTACTCATTCTTGTTCACCTCGAAAAAAGAAGATGACAGCGACGTATTTGTTGACTGAGGAATAAGGGGAGTCGGTCACGCACCCATCAAGCGCAAGTCATAATCGCCATAGTAGCCCACTTGTCTGATGAGCTGTTTTCTTTGGCAGAGTCGGCTTATGTAGCTCATCAACTGGTACGAGGCTGTTAGGGCTGTGTTTAGGTCTTTTTCGTGGAGGAATTTGGCGGTTATAGTGAGGGCAGTTTCTGTGATGTTGGCGTTGACCTGTATAGCTCCGTCCTCGGTTACCCACTTCAAAGTGACGCCTTCGTCGCTCTCAGCGGAACCAAGCCAGCGGAGCAGTCCGAACCATTTGCCCCTCAAGCTTTGGATGAGTTGGCCCGTGGATATGTTGGAGGGAATGAACGTTTGGAGGAGAGGAACGTGGCTCTTATCGTTCGTCATGGAACGTGGTGACGCATAATCATTGATTTTCGAAGTGACCCTGTAACCTTCGGAGCCCTTTTCCACGAAGCCTTCCTGCTCCAGCCTGCTAAGAATCCTAGAAAGCGTTTCAGAGTGAAGCCCCAATCTCCTCTTCAAGCCGTCGAAAGTGAATTTAACCAAGGCTTCTTCGCTGATGAGGTCGAGTACGTCAGCGTCCCGTTCATTGAATGAACCTGTGGAGAAGTCGTGCAAATCATCATGCAATGCTGATTATGCCACCATCCATAAGCTGGCCATGCTCTCACTCTTGAACCTTGCTCTCTTTCAGACAGATGCCAATCATGGTCTCTGGCCACTAGATGGACATGCATGTGGGCTTAATCGTCATTTCCGCGCGTGCTGAGGTCTCTTCATGTTACACAATGACAACAATTAAAAAAGAAGTTTGATTAACTATTGACTCAGAATCTGTTGAAGTACGCGTGGTGGGATGTTAATCTATGAATTATAAGAATCTCGGTAAGTCTGGTCTCAAAGTCTCGCGGATCTGTCTTGGGACTAACAACTTTGGTGGGCAGCTCAGTGAAGAGGCTTCCATAGAGATAGTGAACAAGGCTCTTGACTGTGGAATAAACGTGATAGACACTGCTAACGTGTACACCGGTGGCAAATCTGAAGAAGTAATTGGGAAGGCGGTGAAGGGCCGCAGAGACGAAGTTGTCATAGCGACGAAGGTGGGGTTTGGCGTCGGCCAAGGACCAAACCAAGGCGGGCTCTCACGTAAACATATACTCTTTCAGGTTGAGCGCAGCTTGAAGAGCTTGCAAACAGATTTCATCGACATATATTATCTCCATCGCTTCGATCCTGAAACGCCTCTTGAGGAAACACTTCGATCGTTCAATGACCTTGTCCGGGAAGGCAAGGTGAGGTACATAGCGTGCTCTAATTTTGCGGCTTGGCAGATAGCTAAGGCCCACGAGATCTGTCAGACACATGATTTGGAGAAGCTCGTTGCGGTTCAGCCACCGTACAATCTCTTTCAGAGAGATATTGAGAAGGACATTCTCCCCTACTGTCAACAGGAAGGATTAGGGGTTCTAACGTACACTCCGCTCATGGGTGGCTTCTTAACTGGGAAATACTCGAAGGCTACACCTCCACCGGCAGGCAGCAGGTACGAGTACAATCAGAGGCTCTGGCAACGCGTAAACAAGGAATCGAATTTTGCAGTCCTAGAGCAGCTTGAAAGCATGGCTGAACACGTTGGCATTCCAATATCCAAAATGGCCATAGCGTGGATACTCAAAAACCAGAGTGTAACGGCGCCCATCGTGGGAGCTTCAAGCAAAGAGCAAGTCGAGGAAAACTGTCAGATAACCGAAATCAAAGTTGACGACGAAGCTTATCAGAAACTGAGTGAGCTAACAAAAAACGTGAGCTTCTCCTTATACTCCTAGACACTTCAAACTTGATGAACAGTCAGACGAGGCTCTTAGCGCGCATGCTTGTTCCGAAATTGGCCTAAAATGGTTTTTATTCGCACTTCATGAACTAGAGACGGCTTTGGCCTCCCTATCTGTTCTTGATTTCTCTGGGTATTATGTTCTCCTCGAACACGGGAGAAACGGGCAGAGCGGAATTAAAACATAGCGCGCGCGGAGATATGCAACCGTGAAGGCTAACCCTGAACTCAAGCATTGTTTACCGACATTTTGTTTTTTTTCTGTAAGAGGACTTTGTCTGTGGCTATGGACTGGTACCATGGAGAAGGATGTTAAATGATGGATTGCTGTACTTAATCTACCCTTTACCTAAGCACTTGATAGTTATCAAGACCAGTAGAGAGGCACTGCATGATAGACCTATACCACAACATATGTGACAGTCTACTTCAACAGTGTAGCGAGCGAGATAGAACTTGGTTAGGACTGAAGGACGTTTAGTCTTGGAGTCTGGAGTCTAGAGCGAGCGGAACGCCGAAGTATCACAGTATACATAGAAGTATGATGCAAACATCCTTAGAATAGATCCCCCTTCTTTTCATATTCTCCCTTCAGCTTGACTAGAGCCTTCTGTACTGCATGGCTTAAACTGGAAAAAGAGAGTGGGTTCAGTAGAAGTATGCTATTGTTACCCTTTGTATATCCAGATTGGATGTGTCGGTGTTTCCAATTTTGATGTATAGCGTATTGGTGGGAAGAATGGGGAAATATGCTTGACCTGTTACGCCTACAGTCACCGTGTTGTCATAGCTGAATCCTTTTGATGAGTAACTCAAACCAACATAAGTGCTGTTACTTGTGGAGGAGGTGATATTTACGACAACATAACCTGCATAGTCTATAGGAATTGGAGTTTCCTCCAAGCTGATTGAAAGGTTAACCCAATAGGCAACCAAATTGCCTTGCACTATATAACCTGAAGAAATTTGTTCAACGACACTATCATCATACATCAAGGTTGATTTCTGTAGGTTCGCTATCTCTTGCAGATTTGTCAGGTTTGAGGTTAAGAGATTAATCGTTGAGTTTTGAGAGGTAACTTGGTTTTGAAGGTCTGTAATGTTGGAGTTCAATTGAGAGATTTGGGAATCTTTGTTGAAAACTTCAATGTTCAAGTTAGCAATCGTTTCGTCCTTTTCTGTAACTTGAGCCGAAAAAGAGAGAGCCATTTCCACTGCTACAGCCACCAAGATGAAGCAGATTGTTACTACTAATGCAATAGCAATAACTCTTCTAACCATTTTCTTTTCACTCATAGCTTAATTCCTACCTCATGTAGAGTTCGACATATCCACAGTTCTTGCAGAGAAATGCACTGATGTTTTTCCTCTCTCCCATAGCCAAAAGAGGCTGAGATTCTTTGCTTGTCCATTTAGTAAGTGCACCACCATAACCAAACAGGCTTCACTTCTGCATTTCTCCACCGCATTTAGGACACTTCTTGACTTCACTCATTTTTAAACCTCTAGTTTATCTTCTATTACTGTGGGTTAGTAGGTGATGGTGGTAGCGTTTTTTTCGATGGGATTCGGTCCCCTAACATTGCGATTATTGTTCCAGCAACAATCAGAATTAAGCTTATGATTAGGTAATTATAATCATGGCCTTCATCGTTTCCGTGAAGGAGAATCCAAAAATATGCAAATTGGTAGGCACCAGCGACTAAGCCTATTACCAAAAGAACTACTCCAAAAGCTACTATTCTTGTTTTGTTCCTTTCTTCCATGTTCCTGTCTCAGGATTCTAAGCGTTTCGTTTTGGCTATAAGCCTTTTTTAGTCCCTAGTTTGCCTTCTGTTGCTGTGCAGATTTAAGATTTCTATTAATCCTCTTTCAGCTTGACTAGAGCCTCGCTTCACTTACCCCAATAATAGCTTGATTTAGTTAATCGATGTTCTTAGGTCGTTTAATAGATGTGTACAGCAAGTACAGACCAAGCAACATGAACATTAGGCTGAACATCCCCGTTAGCATAGGCAATACCCAATATAGGGCTTCACCGACCGTGTTCAGTACAGACTGACTAGAGAACGGGTCGTATGTGCGGGTAAATATTACGTATAGTAGCCATGTTAGACCAAATCCCACAATACTAAGAATTATCAAGACGACAGCCAATGCAGCCTTGCCATATTCCATTTTCCTTTCACTCATTTTTGAACCACTAGTTTATCGTTCTGTTGCCGTGCAGATATAGTTTCTATCTTTAGGTCTTCAGTTGGCTCGTTCATCCTCTTTTTCCCCGTGTACCCAATCAAGGAAAGATTGACGGCAATTGCTACAATGAACCAGATTAGTGGTAGGTTAACCGTACTCACAGTGCCAACGGCATAGGCAAAAGATGGTCCATTAGGAAAATACCCCATGCTTATGCCTACCTGAAAGCCTGTGTAGTCTGCCCAACTCCAAGCAAGAGCGCCTTTCACTTGAATTGCATAAATCTGTGAATCCAAACCCAAACCCACATTGTCCCATGTTATCATGTCTAGAACAACGAAAACACCTAACAACATCACATTCAAGATTAAAGCATAAACAAATAGTCTGTTCATTTCATTGAACCTCCCAAGTTTTCACTTATGTTTAACTTATTAGTTAATCTTCTGTTGATGTGTAGATTTAAGATTTCTGTCTTTGAGGTTTTCAGTAGGTGCTTTTAAAGAAGTTAGGTCCTAAGAGGGTTTCAGGAGAGGTGATTTAGTGTCTAAGAAAGATGGAGACTTTCAGAACCTTGCTAAACATCAAGCGACCCTTGAAATCTATCTCACTATTTGTCTCATCCTTGCCATAATCATGGTAACGGTCATAATAGGACTTGAGCAAATATTTTTCTTTTCAACGGTAGGAGACCTTGTAAGAAGCTACATCAGAGACGCAGTATTTGTACTAGGGTTTCTTTTTGCTTTTGGCTTTTTAATTCTTATGGTAAAGATAAATGATGTAAGAAATAAGATTGAAACCCTTAGAAATATTACTCCTGAACAGTCCAATCAATTGCTAAAGGAGATTCTCGAAGAACTGAAATCCAATAAAGAGCAACAATCAAACCATGATTAAGAAGTTTTCTTATCTGAATGACTAGCCCTTTAACCCTCTTTTTCTGTTCTCCACTTTCGACATAATGCTAATAGCTAGTTAGACAATGACTACCCATTCCTTTCCCTCTTTTTCTGTCCATCACTATACGCGACAAGGCCTGATCCATGGGAAAGCCATGGAAACAGACTTAATCTAGTACACACAAAGAGTACTCATAATACGGCTCTGTAATTGTAATCTGTGGCAGCATCGATTTGCTGTCCTCTATTGCTCGTCTCGGTAACGTCGCGCGCGCCAATGTTGTTGCTCCAAAGAGCAACTGATAGGTTATGCCATATCAATTCTTACATGCTGAAAATTGTGAATCCAGCGCACAATTTAGGAACATGCATGGGCGTTATCTCGTATTGGCTTTTTTATGGTTCTCAGTGTTTGTAGTAGGTGGGGTGTAGTTCTGGCGGGTTTTTGGCGGGTCTTTTCTTGAGGAATGTGCCTTTGTTGAGTTCGTTGAAGGCGGTTCTTAGTTCTTGTTGGGTGTTCATGACGATTGGTCCGAGCCAGGCTACTGGTTCGCCTATGGGCTTTCCTGATATTAGCAGGAATCGCAGGGTGGTGTCGGTTGTGGTTATCTTGATTTTTTCTCCTTGGCTGAAGAGGACGACGTGTTCAGGTTCGATTGGGTTTGTTTTTGGTTTGTCGAAGTATCCTTGGCCGTTGATTACGTAGGCGAAGGCTTTGTGTTCTTTGTTGGTGGGGTGTTCGAGTGTGGTATTGGGTTTCATGGTGATGTCTAGGTATTCGCAGTCTACTGTGAGGTTTTGGACGGGTCCTTTGTTTCCTTTGATGTTACCGGCGATCACTTTGACTGTGACGCCTGGTTCCGCTTCGACTGTGGGGATTTCGGTTTCTGTTATGCCCCTGTATCTTGGGCTAATCATCTTGTGTGTTGAGGGCAGGTTTACCCAGAGTTGGAAGCCCCACATGCGGTCGTTGAAGCCTTTGGGCATTTCTTGATGGATGATACCATTGCCCGCCGTCATCCATTGAACGTCACCCGAACGGATCACACCCCTGTTGCCGATGCTGTCTCCATGCTCAACCGTTCCCTCAAGCACGTAGGTCACGGTTTCGATGCCCCGGTGTGGATGCCAAGGAAAACCTCTGACATAGTCGTCAGGGTTGTCTGAGTGGAAATCGTCAAGAAGCAAGAACGGATCAAGCAACGGAACCTCCTGAGGACCAAAAGCACGCTTCAGCCTAACACCGGCCCCTTCAAGAGTGAGCCTAGCCTTCAAAATCCTATCGATTTCTCTCAAAGCAACCATTCTTACCAATCAGAAATATCGAAGATGGCTTTTTAAATGCTCCGAACGTCAACCCAGAATAGACAGTCAGCACTGTCTAGAAAGAGAACTCGATCAAAAACGCATCAGAAGAGACGTTGAAAACTACAAATATTCGCTGTTCCTTAAACACGGTTGGACTCAGAGAGGTTGATTCCGGCTGGAAAAGTTGACTAAGGTGCAGTTCACCAATCTCGACAAGGTCCTGTACCCTGAAGCAAAAATCACGAAGGCACAGGTGATTCAACACTATGTTAAGATGGCCCCCAGAATGCTGGGCATCCTGAAGAATAGACCGGTAGTCTTGACAAGGTTTCCCAACGGCGTCGAAAAAGAAGGCTTCTACGAAAAAGACATGCCGGCAGGCACTCCGTCATGGGTGAAAACCTTCAAAAAACATTCCGAAACAGCTCACCGCACACTTAACTACGTCGTCTGCAACGATCTCGACACGCTCATCTGGCTTGCCAACCTGGCAGCTCTTGAGCTTCACATGACGCTCTCCCAAACAGACGCGCTTGAAAAACCAGACTTCCTATTCTTCGACATCGACCCTCAACCCCCAACGGGTACAGACGACGTTGTCAACGTGGCGTTGATGCTGAAGGAGAAGCTTGACGGTTTAAGCCTCAAATCCTACGTAAAAACTTCCGGAAAGAGAGGACTGCACATCCTCGTCCCGATAGTCCGTGAGTACACGTTCAGACAGACGAGAGAATACGTTCACCAAATCGGACGGCATCTAACCCGAGAATCTCCAACTGTTGCCTCAGAGTTTTCGAGAGAAAAGAAGCCTGGAACTATCTACATCGATTACATGCAGAATTCCCATGGAAGAACAATGGTCTGCCCCTACAGCCTCAGAGCCACGCCTCAAGCAACGGTTTCGACGCCGTTGCACTGGAGCGAGGTTAAGAAAGGGTTAAAGCTAGAACAATTCACCTTGTTTACTGTCGCAAAGTCTGAGAGCAACCCTTGGGAAGGGATACTTGAAGACAAGCAGAGACTTTGAAAGAGCTTGATTATTGATGACAGAGATTGGGACGAGAATATCGAAAAGACCGTTCTGGACTGGCGCCGTGACCATCGGGTTGGTTAACGTGCCGGTTAAGCTGTACACGATGACTTTTGATAAGGCTTTTTCCTTCAGGTTCCTTCACAAACAGGATGGACAGCCCCTAAAGTACCAGAAAGTGTGTGTCAAAGACAACAGCATCGTGCCATGGGAAGACACGGTGAGAGGCTACGAAGTCAGCAAGAAACATTTCATAATGTTCCAAAAAGAAGAAATCGACGCTGCGAGACCGCAATCAAGCCAGAAAATCCGAATCGACAAATTCGTGGATTACTTCTCAATCGACCCGATTTACTTCGAAAAATCCTACATACTGACTCCCGACAAAAGTCAAGAAGCCTACAGCCTACTCTTGACCGTCCTGCAGAAACTTCACAAGGCCGGTGTTGGAAGAATCGCGTTGAGAACGAAGGAGTACCCCGCCCTACTGCACGCTTACAAAGCCGCCCTAGTCCTAACAACGCTCCGATACGCCTACGAGATTTCGGATCCAAGCAGCTTCGAAGAGCTGAGGGGACTTAAAGAACCAGACAAGAAAGAACTGAACCTCGCCGTGAAAATAGTGAACGACCTGTCCGGCGAGTTCGACATAAACGAGTACGAAGACACTTATGCAGAAAGAATTCGACAACTGATCGCAAAGAAGCTGAAAGGCGAAACAATCGTCGCCGAAAAACCTGTAAAAGAAGAGGAAGCAAAAGAGCTTATGGTGGCTCTGCAAGAAACCCTCAACCAGCTGAAAAACCAATGAACCAACACTACAAGCCCATGCTCGCCCAACAGGCTGAAAAACCCTTCAACTCAGAAAACTGGATATTCGAAGTCAAATGGGACGGCATAAGAGCCATCAGCTACGTATCTGAGCAACTCAGCATCCGAAGCAGAAACAACGTGGAACTGAAACATAATTTTCCAGAACTCGAAGAGCTGAAAAACCTCACTGGCAACGCGGTCGTTGACGGCGAAATAGTCGTCATGAAAAAGGGAAAAGCCGATTTCCAAGCACTCTCAGAACGGAGCAAGACTACGTCATCTGGCACCATCACTTACCTGTCGCAAACGTCACCCGCAACTTACATTCTCTTTGACATACTCGAAAAAGACGGAAAACCCCTCCTGCAATTACCTTTGGTTGAAAGAAAGAAGCTTCTGGGAGAATACGTGAAGGAAGGAAACCGGGTCATATTGTCCGCTCACGTGGAAGCGCAGGGCGAAATATACTACGGGGCTGCACTGGCGAAGGGTATGGAGGGCATAATGGCTAAGAAGAAGGACAGCCCGTACGAGCCCGGCGTCCGAAGCAGCAACTGGCTCAAAATCAAGCCCGTCCTCACCTGCGACTGCACCATATTTGGCTATACAATAGGCAAAGGAGCAAGAAAACAAACCTTCGGCGCCCTGGTTCTAGGCATGTACGACAAGACAGCTCCCATCTACATGGGCAAAGTGGGAACCGGCTTCACAGAGAAAGACATCGAATCAATGCTCAAAACGTTTCAACCCCTCCGAGTTGAGCACAAAAGTCTGGAAGGCGTCGACGCCCCTGAAGAGATAGTGTGGCTGAAACCTCAAGCCGTCTGTCAAATCGCATATCAAAACGTCACCAAAGACGGCCGACTGCGCATGCCCAGATTCCTCGGAATAAGGAATGACAAAACCCCTTCCGAATGCACCCTGGATCAGATAACGCAGAGTAGCCTTCAGCCTTATACTTCAAGAAGAGACTTCACCGCCACTCCTGAACCGCTGGGCACATTTGGTTCCGCCGGAGAAAGGCAAGCGTTTGTAGTTCAGGAACACCATGCTAGGAGGCTTCATTACGATTTGCGGCTTGAGAAGGACGGCGTGCTCAAAAGCTGGGCGGTTCCGAAAGGAATGCCAGAAAAACCCGGCGACAAGAGACTCGCTGTTGAAACAGAAGACCACCCGCTAGATTACCGAAATTTCGAGGGAACTATACCTGAAGGACAGTATGGAGCTGGCACCGTTAAGATATTTGACGATGGGACGTATGAAACGAAAGTTTGGAACGAAAAAATGGTCGAATTCACCTTGCACGGCCACAGGCTGCACGGCAGGTTCGTGCTCGCTAGGTTTGAGAAAGCTGGGGAAAAACAGTGGCTGCTCCTGAAAGCCAAGGAACTGCAATAAGCAGAGCCCACATTGGCACGATGGGCTGGAGCTACGCGTTCTGGGTCGGAGACTTCTATCTCCCAGGCACCAAACCCACGGCTTTTCTGTCCGAATACGCGAAACACTTTAACACGGTGGAACTGGACAACACGTTCTACAGGATTCCCTCAGCAAACACAACTAAGGCCTGGAAAGAACAAACGCCCGTGAGCTTCCTATTCGCAGCCAAGTTCCCCAGAGTCATAACGCACATCAAAATGCTACGCTCCTGCGAATCAGAAGCAAACATCTTCATCGCCAGGATGACCCAACTGCAGAACAAGCTTGGGCCACTACTGCTGCAGTTTCCCAGCTCATTCGGACCCAAACAACTCCCACTACTGGAAGAGTTTCTGCCAATCTTGCCAGAAGGCCACCGCTACGCCGTCGAAGTGAGAAACAAAGCACTCACCGGAGAAAAACTGCACTCTCTCCTAAGAGAACATGGCGTCGCACTAGTTCTAGTCAGCCTGCCAATAGGTGAGGAACAACTGACAGCTGACTTCGTCTACATAAGACTCGAAGGCGAAAGAAGCAAAGTGAATGGAACCCTCGGGAAGGTTGAGGTTGACAGAACTGAAGACACTTTAAAGTGGGCAACCCAAATCAAAGACCTATCGAACCGAAACAGGGAGGTATTCGCATACTTCAGCAAGTACTATTCAGGCTATCCTCCACACGACGCAAAACAACTTCTGTCTGTTATTACCTCGACCCACCCGCGTACTTAACACTAATGCGGTGTTCCTGCGCCAAGGCCTTTCTGGTAGCGGAAAGTGCTAAATACCAAAGACTGCAGAAGTGGAGGCGAGAAGATGAACGAAGAGGGCAACCTCAAGGGTTCCAACCGCAATCCCTCAGGGTGCAAAACAGACAGGTTCCGCGGCAATTGTGAGAAAGACCCATCTAGATTTTCCAGCTCTTCTCAGGACAGACTGCCAGGAACAGAAACGCTGACTCCCCAAGTATACGTGAGAAAGTATTCGGTTCTTCAACGCTTGTACAAGCTTATCGTTTCGCCGTCTGAAGCCATGAAAGACACCGGACTGGCTCCAGACTACAGCGGTCCTATACTTCTTGTCATTCTCGAGACGATATTTGGATCAGTTGCTCTTGCATTGGTGTTTCAGAAAATCCAGTTGATTGGAGATAGCCAAACAGTCTCTCGAGTCTGGGCGCTGGTTTCTACAGTCGTGGCAATCGCGGTGGTCCTCAGCATATTCCTTTTCATCGCCTTCTGGCTTGTAAAGTCTCTGCTCGTGAGGTATCTGTGCGATGGCGGAAGCGGCTGGTCACTTGGAACAGCAGCTTCAGTGACCGGTTACGCGTATCTTCCCGACGTCATTTTCGGAATCATAAGTTTGATAGTCGTCTACCCCTTGCTGCCATCCCTGACCCTGAACGTTTCGGACCTTACTGCTGCGAGTCAAGCCCTAGCTGACTTTCGTGCCCAGGCGCTCGGGATTGAGATTGCCCTCTCCATTCCTATTGGCCTCATAGGAATCATCTGGAAATCCTATTTAGGAGGCTTAGGAGCGAAATTCGGCACTCACGAACAGTGCAGGCTTATGTGGGCCTTCGTAGCATTCTTCTTTCTTGCTTTGCTCGGATGGCTGATTTCTTTTCTATTACGAGGCACCGTCTGAAACTGGCCGTGCAATCATTCGCTTGCAAAAAAATGGACGTTTTCAACGGAAATCGCAACGCGCACGTGCAAAACTCTCTAGTTGTTCTGAAAATCCCCTGAAAGCAGACGGCCCGTAGCCGCGTCCATATTTATCGTGCGCCTGGACTTTTTTCTTTTGTGTTGCACTTTCAGACTCCACACTGGAAGCAGGATCATTTCTGCCGAAACTGGCTTAGCCCCTATCTTCAATTCCAGCGTTTGATATGCTTTGTCAATACCCAGCTTTATCGAGGGAAACTTTTCGACTTCATTTGGCAGTTTGGGCGCGAACGTGATTTTTTCGTCTTCATCCAGATTTTTCAGTTTCTCGGTTGTTCTTGTTATCAGTCTGCGAAAAACTATCTCTTTCTTCTCGAGCGATATTATCGCAGCATTCTGTGCGCTTACATAGTAGACACGTGTTTCTTCTTTCTTGATGAGAAGCAGCTTTGTTGCTTCCTGAGTTGCTTTAACTCTCCAGATGGGGATGTAAGAGAACTCTGCGTCGCATATTTCTTCGTCCTTGTGCAGAAGGCCGCCTTCGAGAAGAGGGTTTGCTCTTTTGATGGCTCCGACCTGTGTGATGCACGTCGAAATTGTCTGAACCTCTCCGTTGATGTCTTTGGACGGGTCAAGCTTGAAATCGGACAGCCAGTACAGGCATTCTCCCGCGCCGCTGCTGCGACCCTTTTTTGCGACTCCAGCTTTGACGAGCTTTCCAAGAATCTTGTCCGAGTCCGCTGGGCTGATTTTCAAGTTCCTTGCGACGGATTCTGCTGAGACCGCCTTTCTTGCCGACTGGAGAAACCTTTCAGCCCTTTCCTCCAAGGTCTTGGAAGGAGCAAAATGGGCAGCCGCTGTCCACTTCTTCGTCACCCTTTCTTCTATGTGCTTCTCGAAAAAAGTCCGTGATTCTTCCGGCACGTACTGCGCGAGATCTCTTTCGTCCAGAGTCAAGTGCTTCGTGACAAGCCAGCGAACGTTAAAATCAACAACATCACTGTAATAGTCTGGAGATAGCAGGAGAAATTCACCCGTTCTGAGGCTTGGCAATTTCTGAATAACCTCTTCCGCGTGTGCAGGGTCTATCGATTGGATTATTTTCTGCACTCGCGCAACGTCCTGGGTTGTCATCATACGGCCGAGACACCACGTGTTCACCTGTGCCAACGCCTTATAGTCTATGTCCGTGATGTTTTGAGTTGCCGCCACAAGTCCTATGCCGTACTTTCTTGCCTGCTTGAACAGAAGCGTGTAAGCGTTTTTTGGAGGCGGGTTCCTCGGGTAAGGTGGGATGTAGGGTGAGATTTCATCAACGTAGAAAAGCATCCTCAAATCGTTTGAAGGGTTTTTCAGCATCCAACAGTAGAGTTCCTTGAAGAGAGTCGCCAAGAAAAACTGCTTGTCGTTTTCCGACGTTAAGGTGTTGAGGTAGATTATGTTAACGGGAACTTTTCCGTCGCTGCTGTCCAAGAACAGGCTGATGTCTATTTGAATCCCCATCTGAAACATTAGTGCTGAGGTTCCAATGGTTAGAAAGCGCAGCTTGCGGGCAATCTCCTCTGGTTCTTTCTTTGCTGCAAGACTGTTGAGTGCCGCTGCAATCTTGGCCGGTGGATTCAAAACTATTTGGGCGAGATGGCTCATGTCGCTGATTCTCTGTCGCTGTTGCCACAGGTGCTCAAGTATAGTGAATAGGTAGGCTTTGGCAGCTTTTCCAGCGTCGGCGTTCAGATCATAGCCGAGAAAGCTTGTTAGCGAAGTGGCCGTGAGGTCGATGGCTTGGACGGCTTCTTCATTGGGCACGTCCTGCGCGGGGGATTTGAAGGGGTTGACGCTTATGGGGATGGCTTTGTTGCTGGCGGGCGTGAAAATAGCTATCCTTGCCTTTGAAAAGAATTCTTCCTGAGCATCCAAGGATGTTCCGTGGGCTGTCAGTTCTTCAGGATTTCCTCTTATGGCTAATGAAGAGATGTCTCCTTGCGGGTCGATTATTATGGCCGGAACGTTGTTTCGTACAGCTTCTTCAATCACGCATTTGCACAGCACGGTCTTGCCTGAGCCACTGCCTCCGAGGGCCATGAAGTGACGTTTGAATGCTTGCACGGGCAACTCGACTGCCAACCCGTCTGCTATGGACTTACCCAATAGGAAAGAGCCTTCAGTTTCCATTTTCACAGTGTTTGAATCTGATTCATCGCTCATATTCTACACATCTTCAAAACAGCAACCTTGAAGGCAGCTCAGGCATGCTCTAGTTGTCTACTTGTCTTATTAACGATACTGTAAGTGCATTATGCTCTCGCACCTATCAGTTCAATACACCGATGGCGGGCGCTTAACCGACAGTCTGTTAGAATTCGTCTTGCTTTCCGGCTCTCTTCACGTTGGTCAAAATCTGTTTCCCATCAATTAGCCTGAGAACCCCTTCCACGGCAACTATTTGATTCAGAGTAAATGATTGCCATCTCAACTCCTTCTCCGTACAGAACTTCAGGCAAAACACTCTCCCTTTGCATGGATAGAGCGTGACGTACAATAATCTGATAGTGGAGGATAATGAGCTGCGGTTGGGCCATCAATTATCGCGTTTGTTCCACCTTTGACTCTTACCTTTCTCGATTCCCCCCTCGATAATAGACCAATCCACAATTATCCCAAACGCACTTTGAGACTTTAGAGAGTGCATCCGTCCATTTTTGACTCATGATGATTTTTTCTTGTGCTCTGTCAACTTCTAGGGTCTCAAGTCCTGCTAAGGGTTGACTGTGACTGACATACGTAATGCTTAAGTGGCTACGTCCAGAGAGGCAATTAGGAAGAAAAAAGGGTTTGTCCGTGGAAGATATCCATCGGGAAAAATTGAAGCGAGGAATATTAAGAGAAGACAGCTTTGCCAATAAGCGTGGTGCGCGCGCTTTACGTTCATAGCAAAATAGATCTCTTCCGAGCACCCACATCTTCCGTGGCTTTTTGTTTTCGCACGCCTTTACGCTGAAGAAGACCAGAGTTTGTCCACTGTGACGTTTCGGACATTTCTGCTTTCTGAAGACATATGATACAAAAGGGAATTGCAAGACAGCATCCTTCGACAAATTGGGAGGAAAAGAGGGAAGATGAGCTACGGTTTTCCTTTGCCTATCCCACATTGTATTCGGTTCTCGGTTGTTCCTAGCTCCATGTGATGACTGCGTAGACTTGGGTGCAGTAGCCTGGATAGTAGTGGTATATGCCGTAGAGGTTGTAGCGGGCAGATGTGATTTGGACTCCTATTTGTAGACTTGAGGTTGAAGATGGTCGTAAGCTTGGTTGTGCGTTGGGGATCTCGTTTAGGGGCTTTCAGGAACTCTGGGGAGGTAACCTCTTTTCTTGTCATGAGCGATTTTCTTTGCCGAGAAGATGAAGAAGATAATGCCTATCATGACAAACAGCAGTATCTGAGCTGAATACTCAGGAACTGCGCTCACGTTGGTTGGGTTAGACGTTTGTGCGCTATACAGTACCGCGTCCTTCTCAAGGAAAATCAAGTCGGGGCAATTCTGCGCGAAGCTGTTGATCTTGTCGTATTGTATTGACCCGGCGAATCCGTAGATGGCGTATTTCCATGGTCCCGCAGTCACGTTACCTCCTGCTAAGGCAAAAGCCCCTAACTCAAGGTCTGATGGCTCGTATTCCACCATGATTATGACGTTTACGCACTCATCTCCTTCACCACTCGCTATCTTCTCAGCAATTTCTTGGTCAAGAGTGTCTGCTATGCCATTATTGTTCGCATCTTGTGGGAGTGGGCGAGTCGGCATAGTAGGCTTGAAGGTATCGTCTTCTTCTGCGAGGGATGGACTGTGGGATTCTGTGCTTGCCTTGATCAGTGGGCAGAGTATTGCAGCTATCATCAAGAATACGAAAACAGTAGAGAACCATCGTGCCATGCCCATCTACTAGCGCTGCCCCATAGATATATCGGAGGAGGAGCCTATTAGGTTTTTCCCCAAAATATCATAAGTAATTTAACAGCGTTAACAATACCATCCCTTCTCCCGAACCCACCACAAATAACGCAACAGTATCGGAAGAGCGCCGACAGTTAACAGACCTCACCCAAGCGCCTAAGAGTTAACAGAACCTGTAAATGCATTATGCTCTCGCACCTATCAGTTCAATATGCCGATGGCGCGCGCTTTGAATTTGTCTGCTCCTACAATAGATGAACGTTCTCCAGAAAAAGGAAAGAGCATGCGCTACAGCTTTGTAAGTGACTATCAGAGACCGAGAAAACTTGTAAATGCCACTAATGGATTTTGTCCATAATCTTTCCTAAAGCAAAAACAATCAATCTAGACAACTACGAAAATCAGCGATCTTCTTGCAGAGGTAATAGCCAGCGGAATGGCCAAAAAAGCACCGTCACCAAAATTAAGGTTTAATCCACTTTCGTTTCCTTGTCGATTGGCTAAGGTTTTGAATGATTTGCTGAAAGATTCCCCTTTCTTTGGTAAGGATTTCAACAAAATTTGCGAGTTCCTCCCTTTGAAAACGCAGCTTGTTTGTTTCTCCTTGAAGCTGCGAGATTCTTTGTCTAGACACCTTAACCTCGTTTCTTAACTCTCTAGCCTCCTTTCGAAGAGTCTCCACCTCACCAGTCAAGATTTTCATATACGCTGTTAATTCATCTACCTGCCTCTGCAACTCTTCAAATCTGGACTTCCGAACAAGACCAAATATCAAGGAAGATTCCTCCAACAAGCAAGCATCACAGCGCTCAAGAGATAAAATATCAAGAAATCGATGATCAGTCCGCAGCATGTGCGCGTACTAAACGAAGAATATTGTACGACCAAAATCGATCGATCTGCCATCACCGTTATCTCCATGACTGATTGAAGTCTCTGACCAATCCGTTATTAAAGGATTTTTCAGAATTAGAGCGCATAGCGCGCGGGTGAACCCAAAAATGAAATATGGCCAATGATTATTCAGGGGTAATTGAAGGCGGGTATTGAAATAGGGTACATAGTTCGGTGACCATGGATGATTGACACGGAAAATCTGACAAAGAAATTTGGCAACCTAACGGCGGTGGAGAACCTCTGTCACGACGCCCTCAAGAAAAGTTATAGCTGAACCACTTACACTAAATGATTAGGAAACAGAATTCAAAAACAGATAACTTGGTGCATTGAATGAAGGTTGAAAAAGTAACTGAAGATGACTTGGAAGCGTGTTATTGTTGCACGACTGAATCTCTTGTTGATGCCTCTTGGACACAGGCTTTGCCAAAGTCAAAGAAATGGTTCAAGAGCAATTTAGGAAAGCATGTGGAAGGGTACCATCTACTTGATGGTAACAGAGTTGTAGGTCACATTTATTGGGAGACGTCTGAGAAGGCATTGGTTCCATACAGAATTGGGCCTAAAGTAGCATGTGTTTACTGTACAGAAATGTTGCATGGTTATATGCACAAAGGATACGGAAAAACAATGTTTGATTACATGAAGCAAGAACTCAAAAAACAAGGGTATAAAGGCATAATAGTAGATGCAACAAACTTCAAAGAATTCATGTATTATGAATACTTCCAAAAGCAAGGATTCAAAACAATAAAAGAGCATGGTCCGTTCAAGCTGATGTATTTTCCATTGCTGAAGCAAACCGCCGAAGCAGAACCCCTAGCTTTGAATTACCAACCTTCAAAAGACAAAGTCGAAGTAACTCTATTCGACGACTTCTTCTGCCCCGTTGGAGCATACATGTATCAATTGTTCAAGAAAGTAGCCAAAGGCTTCGGGGATAAGGTCAAGATAGTTGAGATCCAAGTAACTCCCGAAACTATACGAGAATACGGGACAACAGCCCCGTTAATCAACGGCAAAATCAAGATATTTGGACCCGCCTCAGAAAAAGACGTCCAAAGGGCGATACAAGAGGAAATCGACCAATTCAAGAAATAACCTCCGCCAAAGCTTCAAAACCTCTAACTAGCGCGCATGCTTGTTCCTAAATTGGTTTTAAATGGTTTTTATTCGTCCTTTGTGATTTTGGGAAGTTTTGGGCTTAGCATCTGCTCTTGAATTCTTCATATCGACCCGCCTTCTCGAACCTGCAGAAGCATGCAGAAACGGAATTAAAACCATTTTTGACCATTTTAGGAACACGCATGCGCGCTCAGAGAAAGGAAGGGTTATGGGTAGTGTTGTCGGTAGTTGTTGGACATTAAGACTAGATCTCCAAGGTCCATTTTAGGCTGCCGCGCGCGCCATAAGCCCTCATACCTACATTGTTTTGCATTATCAACTTCGAGTTCAGCTCTGAAGCCACCGTAATTTTGGTTTGGTTTAGGGCAAAGTTTTGTTTTTACGTCTGACGTACAAAGCAACATTACGTCTGACGTAAAAACATAGACCGGTAGGGGGTCATCGTTGAAACGTTTTAGCAGATCAACGATGACGAACTGCAACACATGTAAGAGCGGAGAGAGCGGGGTCATCTATTGCCGGTGCTAGGCAAATAGAAAGCCGATGGCAATGCCTATCAAAAATGCTACTGAAGAATAGGGCAGAACGTTGAGCCATCCGCGTCCAAGATCGTACAACTTCGGCAGAAAATTCATGGCTTCAGCGAAAACGCCGCCTAAAGTCAAGCTCAAGACGCCAGTTGCAATGAGGATTACCACAAGCGCGATGACAAGCACGAGAAGCTTCAAGACTCTCTTAATCACCGCGCCCACTAGCAACCCTATGATGAAGGGCAAGATAACAGGGACTAACCAAGCAATTTCAGGCGGGATTGACATGTTTTCCCCAGAATTCTGCTACTCCTTTCCTCTACAACCAACGTCGAAACCCCTTATATAAAATTTCTGCCAAATCAACAAACACTTTAGAGGAACATTACAGAAAGATTTAAGAAAACGGAGTCCATGTCGATGGAAGGGTAACACCGAGAGTGACAAGTTTGAGCAACGACAATGCCATCCAGGTTGAAGCACTAACCAAACGCTACGGCAGCCTAGTCGCAGTCAACGCCATCTCCTTCACCATCAAACGCGGCGAGACCTTCGCTTTTCTCGGCCCCAACGGCGCCGGCAAAACAACCACCGTCGAAATGCTGGAGTGCCTCCGAAAACCCACCAGCGGAAAAGCCCTCGTCCTCGGACTTGACATCGCGAAAAACCAGATGGCAATAAAGAAGAGAACAGGCGTTCTTCCACAGGACTTCTACACCTATGAAAGACTAACCGTAAAAGAAACGATTCAATACTACGCAGGCATGTTCAACAGCCGCCCAGACGTCGACGGCCTCATGAAGCTAGTTGATCTAGAAGACAAGAAGAACGTGCTCTTCAAACACCTGTCAGGAGGCTTAAAGCAGCGGCTAGGCATAGCCGTCGCGTTAGTGAACGATCCAGAACTGATTTTCCTAGACGAGCCCTCAGCAGGCTTAGATCCGAAGGCGCGCCACGGCGTCTGGCACCTCATCGACGGACTCCACAAACAAGGAAAAACCATCTTCCTAACAACCCATTACATGGAGGAAGCTGAGATTCTCGCCAGCCGCGTGTGCATCATTCACAACGGCAACATCGTCGCAATGAACTCGCCCCAAGGCCTCATCTCCGAATACGGCAAGAGAAACATGCTCATACTCAAACAAACAAGCTCCAGAGCCGTTCCCAACATAGAGAAGCTGGGCATAAAAGCCAATTACGACGAAACAACCGGCGACGTCACCGTCCACCTCAACCACGGCGTAGCCGTCTCAGAAGTCTTACACAGCCTAACCAGCAACGACATCCCGTTCGGCGAACTGCAACTCAGACGCTCAAGCCTCGAAGACGTATTCCTAAACCTCACCGGCGAAACCCTAGGAGATGAGGAGGACACATTATGAGCCACGTCGCAATTGATCTGAAAGCAAGCATCAAGAGTTTCCTTCGCAACAAGAGCACCATCTTCTGGACTATAGCTTTTCCATGCGTGCTCATACTACTATTCGGAGCCATCTTCAGCTACTCCTCAGTGAAGTATGATCTTTACCTTCAAAACCAGGACATAAAGGATGGAAAAGCCACGTACTGGTCCGGCGTTCTGATCGACGCACTGAATTCGTCAAACGTCTTCAACATCAACATCCTCAACGCCACAATCAACGCCACGGACTACGCAATATCAAACAGGCTGAGCAGTTTGCTTATCATCCCGTCCGGCTTCAACGACTCAGCCAACATGGGCCTCCTAACTCACAGCGCCAACCTCGCCAACGCCACCTTCGTCTACGACCAGTCCACATCCTCAGCACCCGTCGTCGGCAGCATCGTAATGAGCATCATCAAAGAACTGAACTTCAACCTCTCACACGGAATAGACTATTTGAACGTTCAAGATTTAACCATAGCACCGAAACGCTATGGCTACATCGACTTCTTTCTACCTGGAATGATTGGAGTCACAGCGATGACCACGAGCGTGTTCACCGCGGTTTCCATAAGCGCCCAGTTCAAGCAGAACGGCGTCTTCCACAAGCTCGCAACAACGCCGCTGAAACGTTACGAGTGGATACTGTCACGAACCATCTACAATGTTCTTATAACCTTTCTGGGCATGGCCGTCATGCTGGTTTTAGGAGTGGGCGCGTTTGGCATGAAGATTACATTAGACGCCACTTCATTGTTCATGGTTGCAATGGCTTCTTTGATGTTCACGGGCTTAGGAATGATTATTGCAAGGTTCGTGAAGGATCCTGATGGCGCGGACGCGGCGGCGAACGTAATAACGTTCCCCATGATGTTCCTTTCAGGCACGTTCTTCCCGATTAGCCAGATGCCGCTGTTCCTACAATCAATCGCGCAGGTGCTTCCGCTCACGTACGTGAGCGACGGACTCAGGGCTTCCATGATTTTCGGACAATCCCAAACAGCAATCCTCAACACAGCGATAATCACCGTGCTCGGCTTCGCATGCATCATCGTAGGCTCATGGATAACAAAATGGGAAGAAGACTAGAAACAGCCACACAATCCGACACACGCAAACCATGCAGCGATAATTCTTAATCGCCAGAACGTCATAATACTCCAGAAGGCGGCTCAATTACGAAGGCTGAAGTGACCGAGTTTGAAGTTTTAACCTGGAACCGAACCTACAATGCTCTCTTGGCACTGGCCAGGAAGATCATCAGAAGCGGGTTTGAACCAGAGGTCATAGTCGGCGTTTCAAGAGGAGGCTGGGTTCCAGCCCGCGTGCTCTGCGACCTGTTAAACGCACCGATTCTCGCGAACATCGGAATCGAATTCTATACTGGTATCGGTCAGACTAAACGTCGACCGAAACTGACGCAGCCGCTTTCAACGGTAGTCTTGGGCAAAGAGGTGCTCCTTGTCGACGAGGTTGCGGACACTGGACGGAGTCTGAAGCTCGCGGAAGAAGAGATTCTCAAAGAAGAAGCGAAAGAAGTGAGAACGGTCACCTTGTACACTAAACCGTGGAGCACTATTCAGCCAGACTATCAGGGAAAGAAAACGTCCAGCTGGATAGTCTTCCCATGGGAAACAAAAGAGACCATCCAATCAGTCGCGAAGGACTCGAAATGGAAAAAGAGAAAAGAGCTGGATGACCTTCAACATGCGCGATTGTCGGCAAGGCAAGCTCAACGATTCCTAAACAAGATCCTCGCAGAGAAATATCAAGACAAGCAGACATGAATCAGTCCCAGAAGTTGCAATATGAAGGTCACAAGTCTTTAATACAGAGAACCCAGAACAAATGCTTCAGGAGGAAAACAACTTGCTTAAGCGTTGGTTACTAGCAGATGTCCTAATATTTGCAATCGCTTTAAGCTTCGCAGCTCAAATATGCGTCTTCAATGCCACAACTAAACAGAATGCTGTAGGAATCGTCTACGGTGCCAATGGTCCACTTGCAGGCGTCTTTGTCTTCGCTGATGGAGACAACGGCTCAGGATCCGCAATCACAGACAGCTCAGGACACTACACTATGACTACGGGTCTAAAGACTGGAACATACAACATGACAACCTTCGCCTACGGGTACATTACCAACGAGACGGACTTCGTAAGCGTGACAGCAGGCCAAACCAAATCGGGCATAAACCTTGTCATACAAGCTTCCGGGGGAATCTCAGGCACAGTCACGGACGCAGTGAGCTTAAACCCCATCAACGGCACTGCAATCTTCGCGAACCTTTCAAATGGAACCGGAACCTTCGGATGGTTTGGCACCACAGGGACTGATGGGAAGTATCTCATAGCGACAAATCTGCCGACTGGAATGTACAACGTCTCGCTCGAAGCAGTACCATATGGATATTTCCGACAAATGACGACGGCAAACGTCGTTGCGGGAGTTGAGACCAAGAATGTAAACCTTGCCCTGGCAAGGTCAGGAATCATCTCGGGAAAGGTAGCGGCACCAAACGGCACGGGTCTCTTCGGCATCTCCGTGTCAGCTTTTTCGAGTGATTTCACACAATTTGGGTCTGCCAAAACGGACTTATCGGGCAACTACAGAATAGCCACAGGACTGGGAACAGACAATTACACCGTTTCTGCCAGTGGAGCCGGAAACACCACATTTTATGGCGGCTTACTTACCCCCGTTTCGGTTCCAGTTACCGCTGGTCAGGAGACAAGCGGAATAAACATGGAATTAACCCCTGTCACCACGCCTCCGACGCCGTCGGGCACGATAACTGGACGCATAACAGACCAAAGCAACAACCCCATTAGATCCGCAACGGTCACCGCCACCGGCAGCAATGGCACTGGTTTCGGCGATACCGACAGCAACGGCTACTACAACATCTCAAGTGGATTGAGAAAAGGAACCGACTACAACGTCAGCGCAACAGCATCAGGCTATTATGATGCATCTTATCCAACTCTCGTCAGCGTCACAGTCGGCCAGACAACACCCAACATCAACATCCAGATGACCGCGCAGCCGGCACAAACCTTCGGAACCATCACGGGCACCGTTACAGGAGCTTCAAACCCGATCACCAATGTTCCAGAATTCCAGTATCCATTGATGGCAATGCTCTCGCTGACACTCGTAGCTGCGGTAGCAGGCAAACTGATGCTCAAAACAAAACGCTGCAAATATACCAACAACGCACCATAAACTCTCCTCTTTTTTTGTCAAAAACTCGTTCACAACAGACTCGAAACCCTCGGACTCAACTTCTATCCATCATTTCTCAGACACTATCGAACAGGCTCTCCATTGAGAGGTTCAACATAAACAACTGATCAGTCAATCCGTCTGCAATCCCAGAGCATGTTCCTTTCTGATTCTGGGCGAGCTCATCCTTCAACACACGCTATTTCCTTTCGAGCCGAAACTGAGGCAGGCATTCTCTCATCCTTGGATATTCGACAAATATCTATTTACGTTCTCGCAAGGGCCCGGAGCAACGGATTGGGGAAAAAGGAGAGTGAAAAAGCTTTTCAACTTCTCCGGGCCTTCACGAGTCCATCTGGAGGGAATGGGGCTTTGCTGATTCGTCTCAACCTCCGACGTCTCTATAGTCCTTGAGCTATTAAGGGGTTTTTCAGAATTATGTCCAAATCCATTCCAAATCTATTCTACTTCACGCCTGATTGCAAGTGAATCTGAAACTGTGGAGTCAAAGTGGCGGGAAGGAGTCGGATTCGTCCGTACAGCTTGTGTTCATCGTCTTCGGTCTCCAACAGCTCCATGATTTCATAACAGTGGTAAAGGAATTTCAGGCCTTTAGCGGTTGTTTTGAACAACACTTTCTCGCCCAGTGACTGCCTGTCCAGTAGTTTCGTGTCCATCATAAGTTTGAGGTACCCGTTTAGCATGAGGTAACTCAGCCCTGCTTTCCACATTATATTGCTCTTTAGCGCTCCGACACGCGCCATTTCCAGGATTTCCGCCACAATGCCCAATCTGTCCCTTTCGCGTTTCCTAAGCCGAACACCCATCTTCTTTCCCTCAAAAGAGGATAGGCAAACGGAAGTATAATTCTACGTTTTTGTACGCCGTGTACAAACAGTTTGAACACTTCCCCTCCATAGCGAGGAATGGGAGATTCCATAAGAAAACATAATTTGCTGTTCCTCGTAAAGAGTCTCAGGGATTCTGTTGAGGAAACACCTGCAACCTCACATAATGTGTGGAATCGGAGACGTCGCCAAGTACGCGTTGATTTCGGGAGATCCAAAGAGAGTCGAGAAAGTCGCAAGCATGTTTGACAAGAACCGAAAAGTTGGGGACTATAGGGGGTTTGTGACGTATACGGGCAGTGTTAACGGCATACAAGTCTCGGCCTGCTCAACCGGAATCGGATGTCCATCAGCAGCCATAGTTGTCGAGGAGCTGGCAAACATAGGAGTCAAGACATTCATCCGCGTTGGTACAACGGGCAGCCTTCAACGCGACGTGAAGGTCGGCGACATCGTGATTGCATCTGCCGCCGTGCGTGGTGATGGAACTTCGAGAAGATACGTGCCTGTTGAGTACCCTGCTGTCGCAGATTTCAACGTGACAAAAGCGCTTCTTGAAGCAGGACAGAAGTCGGAGCGAAGGACTCATTTCGGTCTTGTGCTGACCTCTGATGCGTTCTACGGCGACATGGACACCTTGGAACGCTGGAGAAAGTCTAATGTTTTGTCTGTTGAGATGGAATGCTCCTCGATATTCACGGTCGCAACTCTTAGAAGACTGAGGGCCGGTGCCATCATGGCGGTTGACAGCAGCCCATTAACGGGCACAAAGAAAGCCGACTTTGAGCCCGGTGAAAAAGTCGGAGAGCTGAATGAACGCGTTCAAGAGGCAGTCAACGAGGAGATACGCATCGCAATTGACGCCGTGAGAACCTTAGAAAAGGAGCGGAAAAAACGGCTTTAGACAAGCTGAGATGCGTTGGCCAGTAAAGACACACGTTAACGAATCGAACGAATCGCACGCGGTTTCATTCCTTATGTATTACACATCGCCGGACTCTTTGATTTTCTTGTCCTCATATGGAGCTGCCACTCTTCTATAGAATTCCTGCTTGACGCATTCCAACAATCCGATGGCCCTGTTGATGTGAAAGTACCGAAGAGGATAGATTCCCTTGAGTAGCTTCGTCACAACGTAGTTCAGTTCTCCATCCACCTCCTCTGCAGGCAAAGACTTCAGGATGCCAATCAATTCGTCAAGAATCTTCTCGTACTTCACCCTGTTTTCAGACTTTATATAGCGCGCTGCCTTGTCCCTTTATTAGGTGTTGAAGTATGTTGGTGAGACTGCTTTGTCTGGTCTTCTGAGGTTTTCTGCTGCTTCTCTGTTTAGAACTAAACACAGCAGGCTGTAGAGGGCGTACG
>Ga0315279_10000327_pt1 | contig 99470 bp, 90 predicted proteins | sample YL17G06_20_MG_FD_203694 | JGI IMG/M metagenome (GOLD analysis project Ga0315279, IMG submission 203694) | Sediment microbial communities from Yellowstone Lake, YNP, Wyoming, USA - YL17G06_20 | ecosystem: Environmental > Aquatic > Freshwater > Lake > Sediment | place: USA: Wyoming | collected... | reverse complement strand
ACAGCCGCTTCACCTCGCCCCGCACCTGCTCGCCCAACTCCTCTTCAAAGAAAGCTTTTCTCTCTTCCCAGCAAAGCTTAAGATGTCCTCCCCCGAGGACTTCCAGTTCTCGCATGAGGGTGTACCTTCTTCGTAGAGTTTTTCCGCTCTCGAAAAAGTACACCCTCTTTCCTTTTCTCGGGCAAATTACACAAAAGAAGTTACGCTACCGGGGCGGCTCATCGGCACGGGTGGAATTCGCTCGGCCCAGGCGGCAAGGTCAGGCCGGATGCCGTCCGCAGTTTGACTTCGCCCTTTGCCCGCGAGTAGCATCGCGTTGTGAGATTACGAGTCAGAAATTGGTTCACGGCAGTTGTGGCTGTGGCTTGCCTGGGACCGCAGGCTGGGGCGCCGGGCTACGCGCATGCCGACGAGTTCAGCCAAGTCTCGCACCTTTCGGCGCGCATGTTTTCTTTTGGGACGCTTACCGTGGACACGCGGGTTGGGGACGTGCGCATTGAAGGTTGGGATGAGCCACGCCTCGAGATCGAAGCGGAGAAAGTTGTGCTGGCAAAATCCCAGGGAGCAGCCAAGCCCCTCTACGACCAACTTAAGATTCAACTGGAGGGTGCTGACAAACATGTGGTGTTGCGTACCCTCTATCCCCCGCGAAGATTGTGGCGTCCCTTCCGCGGCGAGTCAAAGCTTTGGGTCCACTACCGCATCAAGATGCCTTTCGACGCCAACCTCATCCTCAAATGTGTGGATGGCGACGTGCGAGTCCGCGGCCTGGTGGGGCAGCAGCAGATCCGCGTCAACTATGGGGACGTGGAGATCAATATACCCTCCGTCCATCGCCTGCGTTCGCTTCAGGCGCGCACCCTACTGGGCTACGTCCAGAGCGACCTGCATGGCGAGGGGAGCGCGGGCCTCAACCAGAAGGTCCAGTTCTGGAACTCCCACGGTGACCAGGACATCGTCGTGCGGGTGCGCATGGGCGGCGTCTACGTTTACAGCGAGGAGTGATTGATTGCGCCTCGCGGGGATTATAGGGACAGACGACCCTTGCCGAGGGCGCCTGCCCTGCAACGCACGGCTCTTCCTGTTCTCGTTTGGCTGAAAAGGTCTGCGCCCGCCCGCGGCAGACGCCTCCCCGGGGCGTCGCTGCACCAAAATTGTTGCTACCGGGAACCCGCGTGCCCCGTCTAACGTTATAACGATTGAAGCCGAAAGCTGGGAGGAAAATATGCGGAAGAATCGTGCCCTGGTCCTGCTCGCTGGACTTGCCGGACTGGTATTGGCCTTGACGGCGCCAGCGTTTGCGGACACGCGCATTGAAAAGAACCTGAAGCTGGAACGCGGAGGCCGCTTCGTCCTGAGGTCGGACGTGGGCAGTGTGACCGTCACGGGCGTCACGGCGGCGGGAGCTAAGGTGGTTATCACCTCGAGGCGGGACGACCTCGAGCATCTGATGGATTTTAACTTTGAGGAGAGTCCGGGCTTGGTCCGAGTGACAGGTCGGAAGAAGGGCGGAGCCATCTTTGGGTGGCATGAAGGGATCTCTTTGCACTACGAGGTCGAAGTGCCTTCCGAAACCAGGCTGGAGATAAGGACGGGAGGCGGCGGCATCAAGGTCTATGCGATGCGCCGCGACGCTGACCTGAACACCTCCGGGGGAGGGATTGAGGTCGAGGGATTTGCCGGAAACCTGCTGGCCCACACCTCGGGTGGTGGCATTTCCCTGCGCGAGATCACCGGCAACAGCAAGGTGGACACTTCCGGCGGTGGAATCAATGCGAAGTCCGTTGAAGGCCCGATTGAGGCGAGGACGAGCGGCGGTTCGATTGAAATGGACCGTGTGACGGGCGACATCCTTGCCAAGACCTCGGGAGGGGGTATCCGCATTGACCGCGCCGGTGGCCGCGTGGAGGCAGAGACATCGGGTGGCTCGGTGGAAGTGAATTTTGAAAAGGGGAATTCGCGAGGCGGGGAGCTCGGAACCTCCGGCGGTTCCGTGCGCGTGGGGCTTGATCCCAACGCAAACCTGAACATCGATGCCTCAACTTCCGCCGGGCATGTGAACACCAGCCTGCCGATCAAACTCAGCCATGTTTCCAAGAGCAGCTTGAGCGGCAGCCTGGGCTCCGGCGGAGCCATGCTGAGACTTCACTCGAGTGCCGGCTCCATCGATATCGCAGCCCGGTGACCGGTGGAAGCCCAAAGAGGGCGAAGTAAGCAGCGCGCGTACTTAACGATGGCTGGGGACCGCCGCCGCGGTTGCGAACCCGGGCGACGGTCTCGCTGCGGCCGGCAAGCTCAGCCCGCCGCCACAGTGCGCGAGCAGCCGCGCAGGCCCAAACACCTGAGAGGTGGTTTATGAAGAAAAGCTGTACCCTGTCAATTCTCGCCGGAACTGCCGCTGTGGTTTTGGCAACCTCTCTTTCAGCCCGGGCGGAATACCGCCTCGAGAAGAACCTGAAGCTTGACCCAGGAGGGAGCTTCGTGCTTAACGCGGATGAGGGGAGCGTCACCGTTACAGGAATGCCCGGGGCCGGAGCCCGGGTAGTGATTACCGCCAACCGCGAAGACGCGGAAAGTTTCTTCTCCTTCGGCTTCGATGAGGTTGCGGGGATGGCGCAGGTGACCGTGCGCCGGAAGCACCACCCCTCCTGGGGCAAAGGTGTGTCGATTCATTACGAGGTGAAAGTGCCCACTCAGGCGCAACTGGAAATCAAGACCGCGGATGGGAACATTGATACCTCGGGATTGCGGGGGGACGCCGATTTGGGCACGGGGGACGGCAACATTGAAGTTTCCGGCCTTGTTGGCAGGCTCACGGCGCACACGGGCGACGGGAATATCAACCTGCGCGAGGTAAGCGGTAATGCCGAAGTTCAGACCAACGACGGAAGGATTGAGGTCACCGCTCTGGACGGAGCCCTGAGCGCTCGCACCGGCGATGGGTCGATTCGCCTGGAGAAGGTGACGGGAGACATCATCGCCCGGACCGGCGACGGCTCCATCCACATCCAAGACGCCGGCGGTCGTGTGGAGGCTAAAACCGGCGACGGAAAGGTGGAGGTTGCACTAGTGAAGGGTAACGCAAGGGGCGGGGAACTTGAAACCGGGGATGGCTCGGTGCGCATTGTGCTTGACCCGGCGGTGAGCTTGAACGTGGAGGCCTCCACAACGGATAGCTCCATCACCACCAACCTGCCCATCAAGGTTTCGGGTGTGCTTTCGGACTCTCACCTGGCAGGGTCCTTGGGTTCGGGTGGCGCCCTGCTCCTGGTGCGCGCTCATGACGGGCCCGTGCACATTGAAGCGAGGCAATAAGGAGCCATCAGTCAGCAGCCATCAACGTTCAGGCTGAGCAAGGCATTTCACGATTTGACCGCGAGAAGTGACTCACCCGCAGGGGCCCAAAGAACTTCCCCGCCAGAAGGGGCTTCACAACTTTATGGTGCGGCAACTCCCCAACATAACTTAAGATTCCCACACACAATCGTCTCGGCGCGCGGAGGAACCATGAGGAAAACTGCGATCTTCTGCTTCGTGTACTTCGTTGTGCCGCTGGCTTTGGCAGGACAACAAGCGAAGACAACCGATGGTTGGGATGCGTGGAGATTTCTCGTGGGTGAGTGGACGGCAGAGGGCGGGGGCGCGCCGGGTCGCGGGATGGGCACGTTCTCGTTCCATTTCGATCTTGACGGAAGGATTCTGGTTCGAAACAACCGCGTGGATTATCCTGCAACCAAAGATCGCCCGGCCTTCTCCCACCAAGACCTAATGGTGATCTATGCGGAAGGCCGCGGGACATCGACACGGGCCATCTATTTTGACAACGAAGGGCACGTTATTCACTACACGGCGGAGTTTTCCCAGGACAGAAACAGCTGGACGTTCCTCAGCGATGCGGTGCCCTCCGCTCCGAGGTTTCGCCTGGCCTACACAAGAAGCAAGAACGGAATGTTGACCGCTAAGTTTGAGATTTCCCCGCCCGGTAAGCCGGACTCGTTTTCGACCTATGTCGAAGGTACAGCACGCCGGAAAAAGGGCCCTTGAGTCTACCACCCTACTAAGAATCGCCTAATATGGTCGTCATGACGCTTTGCCACACCCGGAAACCATGAGAATAGGACGCGCGACGCCTGCGCGGAAACGGTGCACCTCCCACGCTGATTCTCGAAAATTGAAACTCGCAATTCGCGGGTGGCAGCCTGTCCCGCTCTAATGGCAGTCCGTAGAGCAAGTAGCGCGCTGTTCTGGAACTCCGTGGCGTTTCGAGGCAAAGCCGTGGGTGGCGCATACTCGACACGGCGACGGTAACGAGTTGCCCGATCAGCTCGCGAACCGCCCCTAGAGGAGCGGCTGGAAGCAGCGGACGCAGTCAATCCCTGGCACGCCAAAGGGGTTAGAATGCACCTGTATGGCACAGGGTCGTTCACCATTGGCAGTAGCGGTCGAGAGCTACCTGGCGGCGCGGCCGCGCTGGATTCGCTGGCACGAGTGGCTGCGCGGCCGGCGGTACACGTTGGCTTCCTTCCCGGATCGCTCCCGGCCGCTGGTGATTGTGGCGCATTCCTTCCGCGACGCCGCCAGGGGCAGGCAGATCGCGCTGGCGGTGGAGCAGGACTGGATGGCTGCACCTGTGCGCTGCCACGAGGCTTACGAGGAGATACTCAGAAGAGGGCCGGGAATCATCATTATCCAGCTTCGCCGCAAAAACATTTGCGGATGCCTTGGCCACCGGCACCTGGTGATGAAGGAGGCACCGTTTGCGGAGCCCCACGATGCCTTTGGCGGAGCCCAGGTTGGGGAAATGGATATTGCTTACGAACGCGTGGAAGGCTGGCTGGCCTCACCCCTGATGGACACCGCGTTGGATACGCAGTTCATGGCAGGGAGCCGCTTGCAGGAGTTTCACGCCCGGCAGCTCCGCTTGCGGTTGCTAAGCGTCCTCCTGCACGAGACCCACCACATGGTCTTCTCCCAGGAACAGGAAGATACAGTGCGAGAGCGGAGCCTGGGCTTTTACCGCGACGCCCTGGCGAACTATGTGGAGAACGCCAGGGCAACCTTGTCTTTGACCATTGACCGGTCGTTCTCGCGTTTCGGGCGAGACTGAGTAAAGGTGGGTGGCGGTCCAACCGGCTTGACTCCCATCAAGCGCTGGCAGAGTTTTTTCTCGACGAATTGAATCAGTCTCCCTAAAATGAAAGTTCGATGTCGACTCGCAGGGTAATCTCCAGCAGTGCGCACAGATGGCCGTTGCTCGCGGCCGCTTTTCTCACGGCTTGCTGCGTGGCGGGTTGTCGTCACGCAGTGACCACTCGGCCCGTCACGACACAAGTTGTGGTGCTGGGATTTGATGGCGCTGACCCCACGCTACTGACCAAGTGGGCCGGGGAGGGAAAGCTCCCTAACCTTGCTCGCCTCTCCCGGGTGGGCACGTTTCGACCGCTCGGTACCACAAACCCTCCGGAATCGCCGGTGGCCTGGGCATCGTTCGCGACGGGGCTGAACCCCGGAGGCACGGGCATCTTTGACTTTCTGAAGCGCGACCCGCAAACTTATCTCCCCGAACTGGCCCTGGTTTCGCGCGAGAAGCCCAAGTTCCTTTTCCGATTCATTCCCATCAAGCCTCCCAAGGTGACCAACGAGCGCAGCGGAGTGCCGTTCTACAAGGCCGTCGCGGACGCGGGTTACAAGACAACGGTCATCCGCATGCCCCTGGAGTTCCCGCCCACGCGCTTGCCGGGCGGAAAGCTCTGGGCGGGGTTGGGAGTTCCCGATGTCCGCGGGACGTGGGGGACGTTTTTCTATTTTGCTTCCGACCTCTCGCAGTGGGACGTGGGCGATACGGAGTTCGGCGGCAAACTGGTGCGGCTGGAACTGAATGGCAACCAGGTTGCGAGTTGGATCGAAGGCCCCACCGATCCCACGGCCGATTCCTACAAGCGAATTTCGGTGCCGGTGCAGTTCAAGATCACGCCGGAGGGAAACGCGGTCGCCATCCACTTGCAGGGGCAATCCGCGACGGTGGCGGAAAGACACTGGAGCGACTGGTTCCATGTGAAATTCCCCGTCACTCCCTTCCTCTCCGTCCACGCCACCTGCCGCTTTTACGTCCTTCAGGCCTCTCCGGACTTGCGCCTGTATATGTCGCCGCTGAACCTCGATCCCGAATCGCCACCGCTGCCCGTTTCCTCGCCCGAGGATTACTCGGCGGAACTGGTGAAGAAGCACGGGCTCATCAAGACGCTGGGCTGGTGGCACGACACTTGGGCGCTGAACGAGGAGAAAATCGATGAGGGAGTCTTCCTGGAAGACACTTTCCGGACCATGAAGGCGCAGGAGGAAATCACCCTCGATGAACTGAAAAACGACCCGCCCAGCCTGCTGGTGTCGGTTTTCACCGCCACAGATAGTGTCTCACACATGTTTTTCCGCCTGCTGGATCCGGGGCACCCGCGCTACGACCCGGAGTTGGCCAGGCAGTATGGCGATGCCATCCTTCGCACCTATGAGCACATGGACGAGATCGTAGGAAGCGTCCTGGAGGCAATGAAGCCCGGCGGAACCCTGCTCATCGCCTCCGACCACGGGTTCCACACCTGGAGGAAGGGTTTCAACACCAACACCTGGCTGGTGCAGAACGGCTACATGACACTCAGGAATCCCCATGCGGAGGAGAGGACTTACAACCTGGACCAGCTCTTCGGACAGGGCAGTTTCTTTCCAAACGTCGATTGGAACCGCACAAAGGTTTATGCGCTGGGCCTGGGGCAGATTTATCTCAACCTGCGCGGGCGCGAGAGGTATGGAATTCTTGATGGTGGCCCGGAAACGGACCGCTTACTCGCGGAGATCCGACAGAAGCTCCTGGCTTTCCAGGACCCGGACACTCACCAGCCCGTGGTGCAGAACGTTTACCTTGGGCGCGAGATTTTTCACGGCTCGCGCATGCGGGACGCGCCGGAACTGCAAATTGATTTCCGCGATGGCTACCGCACCTCCTGGCAGACCTCGCTGGGAGCCATTCCCTCCGGGATCGTGGTGGCCAACATGAAGAAGTGGAGCGGCGATCATTGCGCTTCTGACCCGAGCGACACCTCTGGAGTCTTCCTGTCGAATCGTTCGGTGCAGACTGCCCGGCCCAGCATTCTTGATCTCGCCCCCACCGTCCTCAAGATTTTGGAGGTTGCGCCACCTGCCCCGCTGGACGGGCAAGCTTTGGAATTTGGTCCCGCAGCTAGCCGATAATACCGCTCCCAACGCCCGTTACCACAATACGAAAAAAAGCCAACTTCCATATTCCATATACGACAAATTGTAGATTCCGACATTATGTGACGTACATCAGAATGCCATTCCGATATCTCCTTGTTTTGCAATCAATTACCTCAGTCTCCGCCGAGGTATAAATGGCCCGCCTTTTGCAGAACAGATGACTTGAAGTCATAGAAGGTTTATCGACTTGTTCAGGGCACAGAGCAGGGATGCAAAGTCGTTTCAACTCATTTATTCATTCACGGCAGAGGGACACGCGGTTTGGTTTTACCGACTAACTCCCGTGCTTCGGGAAATGCTGGCACAGCGAGAATGCTTTTTTCTTGTCTTCTTCAGAAAGCCGCTCTTTTCAAGATAGATTCACCTCAAAAGGGGGTAGCCAATGTTTGAATCGCGGACCTTGCGTGCATGGAGAGTGCTGTTTCTCGTGCTCGGGATGGTTCTGGCGCTGGCGGCGGTTTTCGTACCCGCGCCGCTGCACCTCGTGGCACAGACAACCATCTCCACAGGCAGTATCCAAGGGACAATCACGGATCCCACCGGCGCGGTGATTCCCGGTGCAAGGATTACCATTTCCAACAAGGCGACAGGACAATCCATCAGCCTTGAGTCAAGCGGGAGCGGCACGTACACCTCCGGGGCGTTGATTCCCGGCAACTATGACGTGAAAGTGGAGGCCAAGGGCTTCAAGACCGTGGCCTTGCCTGTCACGGTTCAGGTGGGTGTGACTTCTTCTGGAAATGTAAAGCTCGAGCTAGGCCAGGAAAGCACGGTGATTTCGGTGGAAGCGGCCAGCCTCGTGGTGAACACCGAGCAGGCGACGGTTCAGGGCGTGCTGACGGCGCAACAGATCGACCAGTTGCCGATCAACGGTCGAAACTTTCTTGATCTCGCGGCCCTTGAGCCTGGCATCCAGATTCAAGATGGCGGGGGGTTTGACCCCACCAAGAACGGATTCTCCTCGATATCGTTTGCCGGACGGTTTGGCCGCACAGCTCGTATTGAACTCGACGGCGTCGATATCAGCGATGAGACTGTCGGGACCACCACGCAGAACATCCCCGTGAGCGCCATTCAGGAATTTGCCATCAGCCAGTCCTCGCTCGACCTTTCGACGGAGCTGACCTCGTCGGGCGCGGTGAATGTCGTCACCCGCTCGGGCAGCAACGCATTTCATGGCGAGGGGTTTACTTATTTCCGAGACCATAAATATGCGGGGCGTTATGGGAACACTGACGTCCCCTTTGACCGTCAGCAGTACGGAGCGCGCTTCGGCGGCCCCATGATCAAAGATAAGCTCTTCTTTTTCGCGGACTGGGAGCGGACCGTGCAGGATCAGCTACAGGCGGTCACCCTTGCGGACCCATTCACGGCCTTGTCGGGGTCATTCAATTCTCCCTTCCACGAAAGCATGCTCGTGGGCCGACTCGACTGGAACATCAAGCCCAGTTGGCGGGCCTTCTACCGCTGGACGTACAATCAAAACAACAACGAGTCCCCCTTCATTCCCAACACCTATGAACCCTTCTCCAACCGCGACAACACCCCCGTCCAAGCCGCCGGCTTGGATGTGGCGCAGGGTAGCGTCAGCCACAGCATTCGATTCGGATACACGCGGTTTAACAATGCCATTGTGGACTCAGCTTCGCGGAAAAGCTCGGTGGATCTTGCCCCGGGAGTCGATGTCCATATCGGGCCCAGTAATGCGACGGGGTGTACCAGCGGGGGATTCGTCTTCTGTTCGGGCGTGAACATCCTCGCGCCGCAGGCGACCCTGCAACGCAACCTGCAATTCAAGTATGACGGCAGCAAGATTTACGGTTCCCACATCATCCGTTACGGGATTGGTGTAAACCGAATCCTCGGCGGAGGTTTTGCCAAGTTCTACTCGAGCCAGCCTACGCTCCGCTCCAGTTTCACCGCCAGCAACGAGGCCATAGCAGCGGCAGGACCCTTCGCGGGAGGCGCCTCGAATCCGCTGAATTGGCCCGTTAACCGCCTCAGATTCGGGAATGGCCAGGGGTTCTTCACGGAGATTCCGCAACTCGGGTTTCCCGCCGGCGGCCAATTTGACACACGCTTCGCCTGGTATATCGGCGATTCCTGGAAGGCAAAACGGAATCTCACCATCACCTATGGAGTGCGCTATGTCCGCGACACGGGACGTAGCGATAGTGATCTTCCCGCTCTAACCCTCCTCGACCAGTGGGGTCCGGGACTGGGTAACCCTCCGCACCAACCGAACAAGAACTTCGCCCCGCAACTGGGAATCGCGTGGTCTCCGGGAAGTAGCGGCAAAACCGTCATTCGGGCAGGCGCAGGGCTCTATTACGAAAATGCCGTGTTCAACAACATCCTCTTCGATCGACCGGGCCGTTTACCCAAGGGATTGTTCTTCGGCATTTTTGACCTCTGCCCGAGCAAATCGAACACGCTACCAGGTGGGACCGTCGTCGATGCGTCCGGGATATGTGGTCAGCCGATCGGGTCGGTGGTTAACCAGGCAATTGCGCTCCAGCCAGTCGTGCAGGGCGCGTATGCGAAGGCTGGCTCTTCGACGAATCCCAACTACCTCGCCGAGAATTACGCCAACGGCGGTAATTCCACGGGCAATAACTTCATTGGGCCGGATTACCGGACGCCCCTCTCCTGGCAATTCAATGTGGGCGTCCAACGTGAACTCAAGCCAGGAACCGTGCTCAGCGTGGATTACGTTCGGAACGTCGGGATGCACTTCCTGCTGGCTTACGACACCAACCACATTGGAGATGCGCGCTACCTGAATAAGAATGCAGCGCTGGCCGCCATTAGCGCGACCAACCAGGGGTTTGGCTGCCCTGACGGGGTCGCCGGGATCAACTGCTCTATCGCCGCGGGCGCATCGATGATCGATTTCGCCAACAACGGTCTGGATTCGGGTACGTCATACCTAGTCGGCTATCCCGCCTTCGAGTTTGGTCTCACTCCGGATACAGGTGCGGCATTCCCCGGCATCAATCCGAACCTGGGTGAGAACGGGATGCTCTTCCCCATCGGCCGTTCGGTGTACAACGCCCTGCAAGTTTCGCTGCGCTCGAACAAGGCCAACCCGGTGCGCGGGGTCAGGAACATGATGTTGCAGATTTCCTATGCGCTCTCGCGGGCTAACAGTATGGCGCAGGACCAGGACTTCATTAACGATGCGCCTGATTTTGCCAACACCAGTCGCTACTTCGGACCCAATGGCCTCGACCGTACTCACCAGCTTTCCTTCGGCGGGGTGTTCGATTTTCCATATGCATTTCGACTGGCTTACAATGGCCGTGTCGCCACCGCTCTCCCCGTTACTCTCACTCTCCCTGCCACAGGTGACCCGGGAGAAATCTTCCGCACCGACGTGACCGGCGACGGCACCACGGGAGACATCGTGCCCGGAACCAATATTGGATCTTTTGGACGCGACGTCAAGGTGAGCGGTCTCAACAACCTGATCAGCGGCTATAATAGCTCTTCAGGGGGGAAAATCACTCCCGCGGGGCAGGCGCTGGTCAGCGCGGGGCTGTTCTCCCAAAGCCAGTTGGTAGCGCTCGGCGGTGTGACTCCGACATTGACTGCGGCGCCCGCCAACCAGTTGGCCAATCCCCCTTCCCTTAACATGGGTGTACGATTCGGCTGGGAGTTGAAACCTGGTAAAGTGTGGAGCTCCATGGGGGAGACCTTGACCCTCGAGCCCACTGTTGCGATTTACAACCTGTTCAACTTTGCGAACTATCATAGTCTGGACGGGACACTTAACGGGGAAGCGCTCTCGGCGAACGGCACGACGGCGGCAAATCGCACCAACAAGGTTTTCGGTGGCTCGGGGATCTTTTCGTTCGGCGCCCCGCGCACCTTTGAGTTCGGGTTCCGGGTAACCTTCTAGCTCTGCGCGAGACACGGGAGGGGTTCTGTACCCCTCCCGTCCTCCAGCCGAGACACTTGGGACGACCACCTCTGTAACGCCCGCAAGCTGCAACGCTTCCACGCGTAAGCGCCTCCCCCTTCCTACACGTTCTAGACGATACCTCGCCCCGGTGGGCTGCCTGGTCTGTGCCTTCGGGCTGGTACACTCACCAATCGTGATGTCTACCGGAAAACTTCACGCCGGAGTCGCTTAGAGAGTTTTTCGATTCGCTTCAGTCGCTGATTTAGATCCTGAGGGATGCGACCGGCAGCGGCATTCTGGATGTCGGAAGGGATGAGCTGGGCTAGGCTGGCCAATTCGTCCGCCTCGCGCTTGAGCTGCGCAGGATCCACTGGGGATGGCGCTGTACGCCCAGTCACTAGCGGAGGCACATCCGCGGGGTTAGGGAGCTTATCCGCTTTTCGAACGCCGGGCGGAACAGGCTGATCTGATTGACCCACTGCCAGCAATGAGCAGAGGACTAATCCAACGATGGAAACAGCTACGACCTTCATGAGAGCCTCCCAGCAGAAAATCGTTGCTGCGGTCATGAGGCTCACGAAGCGGTATGAGCTGGGAACTGGATCAAAACGCTGTCACACTTTCGCCTGCATCGCCCGCTGCCTCGGACCGAACCGATTGACATGATTCGTCAGTCCTCGTCTGGAGGTCCGATGGGTCTTACTTGCGACTTGCGCCTAAGCTTCCTCCATCACACCCACTGGCCCTTACCCCCTGACCCCACGGCTAGCCTTTCAGGAACGATCAGGAGAAACCTTCCCCACCGACATGACTAGTCACGGAACCGGAGCTGGCGCCGTGGGAGAAATCTCGCTGGCTACCTTGATAGTTAGCGACACGCGGGGGGGAGCGGAATAAAGGAAAAAGGCGTGTTCGTCCTCGCCGTCTTCCCCCAGCGACTCGCCGCGATCACTCAGGAAGAGGATGAGGGTACGGGTGTCGGCGTACCAGACGTTGCGGAGGATGGCTTGGTGCTGGGAGGCGCTCACCGGGCTACCTTGGGGACGACTTCCCGGACGCGCTCGAGAATGAGGGAGGGCATCGAGGGGTGATCCTCGAGCGACTGTCCCACTTCAATTTCCAAGTCGGGATGCTTCGCCTTCTGCGCGGCGACCAGACTGGGCAGGTCGCGCTGGAGGTGAATTCCCACGGTCAGGAAGTAAGGGATCACGATGACACGACGGATGCCGGTCTCCGCGGCCTGCGAAACAGCGGCGCTCAAGTCGGGCTGCGCCTGGTCAAGGAACGCCGCGCGGACATAAGGATGAGGGCCGGCATCCTGAATTCTGCGGGCCAAGTCGCGTACGCCCTGGTTGGCCGCTTCCACACTGCTTCCATGCGCGAAGATCAATATCCCCGTGGTTGTGTCGTCAGCCGTCATTGGGAATCTGCCTGAAGCCAACTTCTATTTTACAGCGGAAGCAGTGGATTGGATAGAGGCCGTGAGTGGGGGCAGTATAGGAGAAAGAGCGCGCCCCTGTAGACTTGTTCGGTGCGCCGCTACAGAAGAAGGCGCGGGTGCTCGCGCCGGGCCTACTCCCGGAAGGTCCACCTCACCTTGATGGCGAGGAACTCGTTGTCTGGGATCAGGCTGAGGCTGGGGTGGGTGAGCAACCGCTGCCAGCCGCGGTTCCAAACGATGAACAGATCCTTACCCGGCTTGAACGTCCAGCGCAGGCGAGTATTGGCGCCGATGTTCTGGGATTCCGTATCGTACTGAATAAAACTGGTGAGCACGACAGTCGGACCCCAGGCATGGGCGAACTCCAGTTGCCAAAGCCGCTGGACGAAATTCCCTTCGCGCAGCCGGCCGAAATTGTTCTGCGCCTCCAGCCCCAGTTGCCACGCGCCTTTAGGCGACGTCCAATTGATGCGGTTCAGCCACTGGTTCAGGTGACCGCTATAGAACGTTCCGAACGAGTTTTCTGACTCGAACCGCCAGCGGCGATGATGGCTGGTCTCGGCCTCGAAGCGCCAGCGGTCAAAGCGGTAAGGGCCAGGGGGAACGACGACACCGGCAGCAATCTCGAAGGGCGCAGGAAGGAGTTCATGTTGGGGTTCCCACGCGAAGGCAAGGTGCTCGCCGGACTCGAGTTCAATCTCCGCGGGACTCATGGAGAATCGCCATGACTCATTGGTGCCTTGGAGGTTGTCCACCCGCGTGTAGTAGTTCCGGAGGGAATACTGCCGGATCCAGCCGAAGGATCCTGTCTTGGAGGGACGAGGCTTGTATCCACACCCGCCTTGATACTGGCGGGTACCGGGACGAGGTAGAAATCCCAGCGCCGGGTCCAGTGCGTCGCCGAACTCGTCGATGGTTGTGTAACAGTCCACCAGGTCATTCGGATAATCGACCTTAAATCCCCACCCCGAGCGTTGGCCTTGGGGGATGTCTCCGGCGCTGAAGGCCGTCCAGCCACCGACGAGGAGATTCTTGTTGCCGCGAAAAGTTGAAGTGCGCCAGACGGCGTCGAAACCAGCGAGGGTGTTTTGTCTCAGCCCCGCCGGATCGCCGTGAGTAAGAATAGTCCCCACCCGAAACTTCTTGGTGAGATCGTACGAAATCCGGCCCGCAAACAGATTGGTCCCTGGCGCCAGCCTTGTCTCTCTGGTCTGGACATCCAGGATACCCAAGTTCCACCGGCCGGCGCGTCCGTTCAGCTTGACACCACCGTTGATGGGTATCTGCTGTCCTTCCAGAAGGCCGACACGGCGAGTGAAAAAGGGGATGAAGGCCTCACCGAGAGCGAGGCCAAACGCAAACTGATTGGCGCCTTCCAGGAAAAAGGCTCGCTTCTCGGGAAAGAACAAGGGGAAGCGCGTCAGGTTAATCTGTCGCGCGTCCACTTCGGTTTCCGCAAAGTCCGTGTTTCCGGTAATGACCGCGGCGAGCTGCGGCGTGATTCTCCAGGTGAAATCCAGGCCTCCGGTACCTTGCCAAGTGCGGGGACTTGGGCCGAAGTCATCCTTCATCCTGCCGATCATGTACGGGCTGAATTCCAACCCTCGTCCCTGCTTCAGATTCTCAACGCCGGTGAGGGAGCCAGCGCGGCTCATGTCGTACAAGAACGAATCCAAAGTGGCCGAGGCCCACCGGAGCGTGATTCTTTCACGCGCCACGAATCTTTCCAAGTTGAGCCCCCAGCTCTTCAATCGCGGGGTGAAATTCAGGGTTTTCGAGGGGATTTCGATCTCCGCCGACCATCCGTCTTTCGTTCGGGCGGTGCGCGCATCCCAGATCCCGTCCCAGTCGAGCGACTCCTGTTCGGGGTCTGAAATCAGACCATCGATCCGGGCTCCGGCGGCGTTGATCCGAAACAAGTAGCCCATGCGCTTGTCGCCGTAAGTGTCCAGGACGATGCTCACGGTGTCATCCCCGAGCGTGAACCCGTCACGCGCCATCGTGTGAATGGCGATCCTGCTGGGCTCCGGGTCGGCGCATTCAAAAGCGAAGTACAAGGTGTCGTCGACGATCAGGATGCGGACGAAGGTCTTGAAGGGCGTCGGCTGACCGGGATGCGGTGACTGCTGGACGAGTCCGGCGGCAATACCGGCGTCTCGCCAAGCCGGTTCGTCCAGTCGCCCATCCAACTGGATGCGTGCTTGAGAACGGCTGGCAGCAACTACTCCCGGCACGGCAGCCGTCGAATCAGCGCGCGCCCTGCCGTGCAGCGCCAGTACAGAAGCGAGAAGGAATGTGAGTCGCAGCGCATATCTCATGTCAGGAGCAAGGGCAGATTTTTTGAACATGCGCGGGCTTCGCGTGCTTCTTGCGGGATCGTGACCTTAAGGTCGTTAGACGAGCGTTGGTCGCCAGCGGTTACGTGGGCGGGTCTGAGCCCCGGACGTCGCCAGCCGGCCCGTGGAAGACGCCCGCGTAAAGCCGCTTTCTACGATGCCTCAGCTTCTTGATCCGAAGGCAGGAACAAGCTTGCGGCCCCGAACACCCCGACATTCTTTTGGAGCTTGGCAGCGAGCAGCGGGGTCCTCTTGGCAAAAAGGCGATTGATGGTGTGGTGGGGGATGGTTTGCCGGATCTTGTCAAAGAGGGGTCTGCCGATCCGGGAAACTCCGCCTCCGATGACGATGGCTTCCGGGTCGAAGAGCGTGATCATCCCCGCCAGCCACACGCCCAGGTAGAACCCCGTCTCCTCGATAATCGTTTTGGCTACACGGTCTCCCCGGCGCGCGGCATTCTCAATCATGACTGGCGTAATCAGGTCGAGGTGGCCATGGGTCAGATCGCGCAAGAGGCTGGGCAGGGTGTGCTCCTGCGCGAGCAACACGCGGGCGCGGCGCGCCATGCTGGGGCCGGAGGCCAGCGCCTCGATGCAGCCCAGCGTCCCGCAACCGCAGCGGTAAGGGCTGCGGTAGTCGATGGAAACATGCCCGCCCTCGCCCGCCACTCCGTTCTTGCCGTGATAGATCTTCTTGTCGATGATGATCCCCGTGCCAATTCCCGTGCCGACCGTCACGTAGAAAACGTCGCGGTATCCCACGGCGGCGCCGAAGAGGACCTCCGCCAGCCCCGCGGCGTTCGCATCATTCTCGACCATGGCGGGCAGGCCGAAGTGTTCTCTGATCCTCTGCGCGAGCTGGACGTTGCGCCAGCCCGGCAAGTTAGGTGGGTTGATCACCAAGCCCGTCTTGGGATTGAGCGGGCCGGGCGCGCAGACGCCGATGCCGGCGACATTCGGCTTTCCTCCCGCTTGCTGAACCAACCGCTCGATCAAGTGCACGATCTGGTGGAAGCTGGTTTCAAATCCTTTCTCCGCGCGCGTGGGGACGATCATGGACTTCACCAGGCGTCCCTTCGGGTTTACCAGCCCGCCGGCAACTTTCGTTCCTCCGATATCAATTCCGATGATGAGTTGAGGCATGATGGCTTATCCCCTGAGATGATCATTACTCGTACTTGGCCCGGCCCAGCGTGGAGAGGCCGAACACGTAAGCGAAACAAAGCGCGGGAACGGCCATCGCGGCGCGCATTCCCAGGTGGTCACCCACCAGCCCGACCAGGGGCGGCATCAGGGCGCCACCCAGGCACGCCGTGCAGAGCAGGCCGGAGATGGTGCCGTGGTTCTCCTGGAAACTATTGATGGTCCCGCTGAAGATCAAGGTGAAGAGGACCGAGGTGAAAAATCCGCAGGCCGCAAACCCCACGGCGGTCACGTTTGTGGATCCGAAGGTTGCCACCAGCAGGCACGCCAGCGCCAGGAACGAGTAGAGCCGCAGAATTCTCCGGCTGCCGAATTTGTTGAGCACCGCGCCGCTCACCAGCCGGCCGGTTCCCTGCAACCCCCAGAAGAGCGCAACGATGAGCGCCGGCAGGGTAGGCAACACCTTGACGAATATGCGGGAGGACGGCACGTGGGCGACGTCCGCCGTCACGCCATGCACGCGCTCGAAAAACTTGACGATCCACGATGCCGTGCCGACCTCCGCGCCCACGTAACAGAAGATGCCCAGCGAGTAAAAGAACACGATAGGGTTGAACAGGATCTTGCCGATTTGATCCAGGCGGACGCGGTCGGTGGACTCGCCGGCGCTGGCGGGAAAGCGTGAAAACGCAAGCAGCGCCAGCAGTATCAGGGAGAGCGCGGCGAAGAAGAGGTAGAGCGTCTGCCACGGCCGGCCGGTGCCCGTAAAGAAGGCCAGGATGAAGGGGCCGAGAAAAGCCCCGATGCCGCAGAAGCCGATAGTAAGCGTCAGGTTGCGGTGGTAATTCTCCACGCGGTCCAGGTGCTGGATGAGGGGATTGCCGGCCGTCTGGAGCACCGTCACGCCCACGCCCACGGCGAAAATCATCGCCACCATCAGCGGGTAATTGCGCGCCAGCGACACCACCAAGCACCCTGCACCCATCAGCATCACACCGAAGAGGACCATGGGCCGGGCGCCCAGCCGGTCCATCAACAACCCGGTGGGGATGGAGCAAACACCGTAGGCGAGATAGAATGCGAAGGCCAGGATGCCGGCAGCAAACAGGCTCAGGTGGTATTCCTTAATAACCTCAGGGATCACCACTCCCAGTACGTTGGTGATCATTCCAAAGGTGAAATAGGCCAAGAAGAGGACCCAAAGCAGAGGGGAAGGCCTTTGATCCATAGTAAGACCCTTCGTAGTCAGAATTAGACTGCGGACACCAGGGCGCGAGTCCCGGAAGCGGCCCAGTATACCTCACGGTCTCTCGCGGAGGCCGAAATTTCTCCGCCAGGCAGGTTTTGCCTGAGTAACGTGTTGGCGGACGATGTCGAGGCGGGTCGGTGCAGGGGCCGAGACCTCTCGCCAATGCTGACGCTTGACGCCCTTCCTGTAGTTCTCTAACATGGCGAGAAGTAAAGCTCTGGCCGCCCTCTGAGGACACATGCCCCGAGGCAGACCCTCACGCCCGCGCCGACCCGCAGAGACACCGCTGGCGGAGATACCGATACCGGATAAACTCTATTTTCGCATCGGGGAGGTCAGCAAGCTGACGCAGACCAAATCCTACGTCCTACGCTATTGGGAAACCGAGTTTCCCATGCTCAAGCCGGTGAAGAGCCAGTCCGGACATCGTCTCTATCGCCGGCAGGATGTGGTGATGATCCTCAAGATCAAGACCTTGCTCTATGAGCAGGGCCATACGATCCAGGGGGCGCGCAAAGCGCTTCGAAACGATAGCAAGGATTCGGCGGAACAGAAACACCTGTTCCGTTCCACTCTGGACGTCGCGGAGTTGAAGTCCATCAAGCGCGAACTGCACAGTATCTTGACAATGCTTTCCAGGAAGTGCTAGCGTCAAAGAACCAGCTATCAGGTCCCAGGTGTTAGGTGTCAGGAAGCAGTTCGGAGAGTTTGTCCTGTCACCTGAAACCTGGCACCTGACACCTAGTTTTCCGGGACGTAGCGCAGCCTGGTAGCGCACTTGCTTGGGGTGCAAGGGGTCGCCAGTTCAAATCTGGCCGTCCCGACCATGGTTTAGGGACTAGGGGTTAGGGACTAGGGGCTGGGGAAAGGGAGCCCAAATCAGAGTTTTCCCTAGCGCCCAGCCCCCAAAACCTAGTACCCATTTTTATCGGGGCGTAGCGTAGCCTGGTAGCGCGCTTGGTTCGGGACCAAGAGGTCGGAGGTTCAAATCCTCTCGCCCCGACCATCTTTCTTGAGTGGCTTCCCTGCACCGAATCTTTTCTCTCGCCGCCTTTGGCGAGGGGGGATTCTCGCAACATAATCCGGATCAATTCTCGAGTTTCCGGACGAAGGTGTATCTGTGCCTGCCAAGGTCGAGCGCGTTGGAAGCACCTTCCAGCGATGAGTCAGAGCGTGGGCAGTCAGGGGTAGAATCTAGCGGATGAAGCTTGAGGAGGTGGGCCATGGACGCGGGTGAGGTCTTGTTGAGCGTAGCCCGGCAGGTTTTCTCGGGCGCCAAAGTGGTCGAGACGCCGGAAGGTCAGGCGCCAGTGACGAGAACTCCGTCGAAGGGCCTGCTCCGGGTGGAGTTTCTGGTCGAAGGACACAAAGTGGTAGGGATCGAGCAGAATCCGAACACGGGCAGCCAGTGGGCACGGCTGGCGAGGGCCGGCCACAAAGTCATGCAGTTCCGGGACGGAGAGGCAGGCCGATACATCGCCAACGTCGTCGATGACAAGGTAAAGTTCTACGGAGGGAAGCCCGAAACCTAGTCCGCACCGCTTCCCCATGCTGGACAAGCCAAGGCTCCTGGTGAGGAGAGATGCCGGCATGGCCTTCGTGGGGCCCCGCCCTCAGGCCTGCGCGATCATGCTGCGGAGCTTGGCGGCCACCCCGTCGACAGCGATGCGGATCAGCACTTCCCCTTTCTCCGCCGTTGCCAGCAAGGAGTCGTAGTAGAAGCTGCGGTCGTCCTTCAAGTCCTGCGGATCTTGGAGCGTCAGGTGCAACTTCTCGTAGTCTATCCCCTCACGATGGACTCGTTCGGGAAAGGCAGCGAGAGCAAAGGACGTCTCGAATTCTCCCGAATGACCGGGCACCCGCTCCAAACCGGTCTGCATGGTTTTCCTCACATCTTCCCTGGCTGCATCCGACGACGTATAGGCATCCCAATAGGAACAAGCGTCAATGTTGACGCCGAGGTTGGCGCGAAACTCTGCCAGGTGGGTCTTGAGTGGCTTGTCGTTTCCGCCGTGTCCGTTGACGATGAGGATCGTCTTGATGCCGTGCCTTCTCAGGCTGTCGCAGATGTCAAAAACCACGGCCAGAAACGTTTCGGGACGCAGCGTCAGAGTCCCCTTGCGCTCCATCCAGTAAGGCGAGATTCCAACCGGCACGGGAGTGGAGACAATCACCTGGGGATAGAGTTGCAGGGCAGCCTGCTGCGCGACGAGTACGGCGCTGGCCGTGTCCTGGATCATGGCCAGGTGCTCGTTGTGTTGCTCCGTACTGCCCGTAGGCACGATTGCCGCCTTCAACCGCCCGCCTTCCAAGGCCTCGCGGACCTCTCTTCGCGTGCTTTCCCAGAGCAAAACCTTGCGAGGATTCACATAGCGATCGCTAACCCGGGCAAGGCTCGAGGACGGCAGAGGCGGAGCGTCGCTCGCCGGTAACTTCCCGGCAGGGTTCACGGCTGCCAGACTCGCCAGGGAAAAGAGGAAACGCCGGCGGGATCCTGAAGCTTTCATCGAGGTGACTCCTTCCGGTTTCGAGACTTAGAGGATACGTTGCTGGGAGAAGATACCGCCTTTCTTGGCCCTCTCGTGCAAATCCTTCCACTCGCGGCTGCCGTTGTTTTCGACGTAATCGAAGCGGACGCCTTTGACAAAAATGGGGAGACGCCCACTCCGGAAATCGTCCCAATACTGCGGGCTGTACGCGTAATAGCTTACCGCGCCGGCAGGCCAGCGGACAGCGACCAAGGCATCGGGTGGGTCGGGCTGGCGCGTTGGCGGCTCAATCCGATACTTCGCCACCGCGTCCTCATCCAGGTCGACGCCCAGGCCGGACCGTGCGGGGATGGCGGCGGTCCCATTGGCGACGGCGATGCCAGGCTTGATCATCGGGTGGACGTAAAGCTGGTGGCAATTCACGGCCGGCCAAGTGGCAGGGGAGAGGACGGCCGCAAGATGCAGCGCGAACGTGGCCGTGATGCCGGTGCCCACCAGTTGTAACCAGAACGGTTTGTTGGCCATTGCCGCCACTGCGGCCGCCTGCATCACGGCGCTGGCGCCGCCGCCGACCACAAACACGTCGCAGACTTCTTCCTTGAGCGCAGTCATCACGGGCGGAAGGCCATAATGCATGGCGATAGGGACACGGGTCTGGCTGCGCAGGAAGCGGTTACCCGCCACGTCGCCCTGGGGGATGGGAGACTCGAAGGCAGCCACGTTAGGGAATTGGGCCAATTCCTGCATCACCTGGGTGGCGTGGCTGGCGTCGAGCAGGAAGTCGTTGAAGTCCATGTCGAGGGTGAAGTGGGGCGGCAGAGCCTTCGTGAGTGTGCGGCAGTCTTCGACCAGGTCGCGCCAGGGGCGCGCCTTGGTCTTGAAAGCCGTGTAGCCCTGGGCCAGGGCTTCGCGGCATTCGAGAATCCATTCTTCCCCCGTCATATCCAGGTCCCACCAACTGAGGAAGGCGCGGTCACGATGCCTGGGACCCAGCAAGCGATAGATGGGCACATCATTAGCTTTCCCCACGGCGTCGAACAGAGCCATCTGGAGGCCTGCGCCCAGAGAATCGTCCCACATCAGCTCGGCGGCATTGCGCCCGCGGACGTAGGCAAGAGCCTCTTCGGAGGGCCGACCCCAGGTGTAATAGGGCATGGTCTCACCAAAGCCCACCACGCCACAGGCAAGCGCCACCTTGTGAATCTGGAAATAAGTCCACTCGTAATTCTCGGCCCGCATGCGGCGCGCCGGCAGGGGTCGGAATGGCACGTTCACCCAGGTGGTCTCGACCCTGGCTACGTTCAAATTCAAATTCCCCACAGTAGGGGCGGCGTTGGTTGTCGCACGCGCGAGCGAGTGGTTCAGGCCTCTTCCCGGCATGGAGAGCAAGCTCCTGGCGCGCGAGGGCGCGGTGAAACCGGCCAGACCCGCGGCTGCGGCTGCCAGCGACCCGCCAGCGCCGACCTTGTTCAAGAACTTACGCCGAGTAAGGGTCATAAGCGTCCTCCTGTCTCGGGTGAAGCATCACCGCAAAGGAAAGGCCCATATTACTGCTTGCTTATGAGAAGGCAAATGCTTCTTACAGGAAAAAGAATAACCAGCGAGGCGAGCTGCCGTGCGGGCAGGAAAGAACTGGACGAACCAGCGCGAGGCATGTTATGAGTTTATTTCAGGCTCGAGAAGGGGCATGTCGGTATGGTCTCGCTCCGGGCACTCCCTGGACCCTCCACGATGGGAAAAAAGCGAATCCTGGTTACCAACGATGACGGCATTCAGGCCGCCGGGCTGAAGGCTCTCGAACAGGCGCTTTCGCCTGTGGGCGAGGTGACGGTGGTGGCGCCCGACCGGGAGATGAGCGCCTCCAGCCAATCTCTCAGCCTGCACACGCCCTTGCGCGTGCATCAGTACGATGAGCACCACTACGCCGTGTCAGGCACGCCGGCGGATAACGTGATCCTGGCGCTCTACCACCTCCTTCCCCAGAAGCCTGATCTGGTGGTTTCCGGCATCAACCCCGGCGGGAATCTGGGGGAGAACGTCATCTATTCGGGTACCGTCGCCGCGGCAATGGAAGCGTCGCTGCATGGCGTGCCGTCGTTCGCGATTTCCCTGGCCACTCGTAAGTACCTGGATTTTTCGAGTGCGGCGGCCTTCGCCGCGCAACTGGCCGCTATGGTCATGCAGGAGGGGCTTGCCGAGGGGGTCATGCTCAATGTGAATGTGCCACGCGGCGAGGTGCGCGGGGTTCGCATCACGCGCCAAAGCCAGAAGGTTTCCCAGAACCTGGTGGTCGAGCAGAAAGACCCGCGCGGCCGCCCTTACTACTGGCTGGATGAAACGGTGGAGTTGGCGGACGTCGAGCCCGACTCCGACTACGCCGCCATCCTGGCCCAGGAGATTTCCGTCACACCCCTCCAGGTGGACCGCACCCATTATCCCACCCTTAATCATCTTTCCCGCTGGCTGCCGGCACTGCAAGTTACCGTCAACAAGTAGCGACCTCCCACCGAATCGGAAGACCGAAACTCGAAACTCATGGACGCGGCGAGCTGGCAGCGCGAGTCTGACCACCGGGGTCAAAGGACTTGACATTTGGAGCTAAGTATGATAGCCTACAAGATAGCTTGGGGGCCCAGCGCGGCAACAGGCGCGCGCGGGCGTTCCGAGGGGCAACCGTGAAGCGGGTCAGAAAGAGGCCAAAAAGATTAAAAAATAGTTTTTGAAGGAACAAAGCGAGAATAGCTCAAAACGCGCGAGAAAGCGGCGGGGATGGCAACCGGATGGTCATCGAGGTCCGCGACATTGGAGCAAAGCGATGGCGCCCCAACCCGCTCTAAACCCCTTGAGGCGAGACCTGGCGACTGGAGTCCCAACTGACTCATCGGTCGCCACCGTTGCATGTTCAGTGTTAGAATAGAGTTCTAATGACAATCGGAAGGCCTTGAAGGACGTTGGGTTTAAGTTCGGCATTGAAAGTGGCGATAACTAGGAGTAGGATTTCGGCCGGGTGCATCCCAAGTTGTCCGATGGGGAATCTTTCGTGACGGGCGGTCCATTGCGTCAAACGAGGCGGACATCTGATGAAACCGCATCAATACCCGAAAGTGGTGAAGCTCTGACCGCCATGGGATGCAAAACCCAGGGAGCCAGCGAGCGTAAGCACTGGCGGTCCGTTCCCTAGGAGGCTTTTACCCGCTCATTCGCAACCCCTGGTATGGCGTCGGAGGACAGCTGCAGTGGCCCTCACCAAAAAAACTGCGTTGATTCAGAAACTGGAGGAGAGGCGTGGATCGCGCATCATCTCCTACATCGCTGGTGATCGCCAGCCGGGCTTGGAAACCCAAATTGGGATGGATGTCTTTCCATTCTTCTATGACATTCTAGTCCGCATGGGAAAGCGGGAGCATATCGACCTGGTCCTGTACAGTACTGGTGGGGCAACGATGGCCGCGTGGGGACTTGTAAACCTGCTTCGTGAATTCTGCGACAAGCTCTGCGTTTTGATCCCATTCAAAGCCCAAAGTTGTGCGACACTGTTGGCTCTCGGCGCCAATGAAATAGTTATGACGAGGACTGGTCAACTCAGTCCAGTTGACCCCACAGTGACCTCGCCGTTCAACCCGATTTTGCCTAATCAGCCCCCTGGCGCGCCTCCGACGTTCCTTCCAGTGAGTGTTGAAGATGTCATCGGCTTTATGAAACTGATACGAGAGGAGGCAGGGATAAGTACGGAGGAAAATTTGACTAAGGTCGTCCAGATTCTTGCGGAGAAGGTGAATCCTCTTGCACTCGGTAGTGTACATCGAGCCAAAGAGCAAATCCGGATGTTGGCGCGCAAATTGCTCAGCTTTCATATGGGACCGGAGGAGCAGGCTAAGATTGACTCTATCGTTGCGGCACTCACGCGAGAATTATTCTCACATGACTATGTAATAGGGCGACGAGAGGCCAAAGAGGTACTCGGGCTGAAAGTAAGTGATTGCGAGGAAGCCCTCGAAAAACTGATCATGGAACTGTTCCAGAGCTATTCAAGTGACATGCAGTTGAGCACGGGCTACAACCCCGAGGTAGAACTGGGGAATCAAAAAGAAAAGACAGTTTTATTTGACCGCGCCGTGATCGAGAGCGCCGACCGGGCGTTTGTATTTCGAACCAAGCGCAAGCTCGAGAGGCAGAGAATCACGCGTGAACAGATTCCTATTGACGTGACGCAGGAGCGCGTCGTCGAGGAAGGCTGGAGCACGCTGGAAGGGCACGGGTAAGCCAACATGGCAGTGCAAGTAACAGTAAGCATCGGAAAGCGGACCAGTGGGCGTTTTGCTGGGGAGACCAAGCCGCCAGATACAGAAACTCCCATGGCAAGGTCTGCGAGCTATTTGATCAGCGGTACGGTAGTTCCTCTGGCGGGGTCCGGGCTTAGCCTCACCTCTCCCTTTCCATACCGCAAACTCATTGGCCAGTTTGAACCCGATCCCGCTTCAGGAATTAAGCTCACAGCACCATCGCAAGAGCGAAGGGTCATCGCCAGAAGTGCTGGAAGGCTCACATGGTTAAAGATTGGTATTGCCAGTGAACCGCTGGTGGCTCGTCGGCGAACGTCAAAGCGACGCAGAATTGGCAGCAGGCCATTGGGTCCTCACGACGTAATTAGTTCCTTCTCAAGGGACAGAAAGCCACAGCATGTCGTGCTGTTCGACAAGGTCAAAGCCATTCATCCTCAAGGGGGCGTTGCTTCGCTAAGGCTTACCGGAAGGCCCGGTAGCGCTTCGCCTCCGTCCAAGGAGTACTATGACTTGGAGTTGGATGAATACCAGACAGACTGATGCCGTTCTACGCCCATCCCACCGCTCCGATTTCGCCGGGAGATATTTTCCCATCAATTCCAATCTCGATATCCGTGCCTCCAATTAAGGTAGCTAGAAAGAGCAAGTACAGTCCCCCAGCAAGAGTGGGCCCACAGGACCTCCGACGCATTTACACGCTTCCTGCTGACGCTGACAAGGTTCCAGACCTCCACCTGGAGGCCAAGGGTGGGGAAGAAACTCTCGCAACAACCCGTATCGGCCTGGCGATGTTTCTGAGCTGGGGGAGTCAGGTGGAAGCCGATGAGCGAGATCTGGCGGAAACGGGCAAAGCCAAAATGAAAGGGTGGCTTGCGGCTCCAATTTACTCACTCCAAAATATTCCGGAAAATGCCTCAATCGAAGACCCCGACACACATGTGCAAATCAGCATGCGGCACGTTGTAAGGGAGAACCTGTCAAATAACTATTTCTATTTGCCTCCTTTCCCCGGCGCAAGTGATTCCAGGGAATACTACGTGGACTTTAGGAAAATCTCTGCCGTCGGGATCCGCTTCTTCATCGACAACAAGGGGGCAAGGATAGCAACGCTCGCCGAGGAGTCTCTCAATCTCCTTTTCTCCAGGCTAATGTGGTTTTTTACACGGGCCGAATACTTCTTCCAGACTATTCAATGCGGGGGTTGCGGAAAGCCAGTTCCAGTGGACATCCGTTTCGAAGGTCAGAATTTCGATGCCGAACCTTGGGGGTGACTCACCTCACGTCGGCGACCCTACCATCCCGGAACTCGACCGTCATGTCCTTATATTTATAAAGAACCTTCTGGGGGTAGCTTTGTATATAGTTCCCCGAGGAAGTTGTTGAAAACAAAGGAAGAGGCTACGAAAACAGAGCTAAAACAAACCTGAAACAAAGCTAAAAAAACGGCAAACAAACCGAGAAGCAACCCTGTCTTTCCTGCGGCGCCCCGCCTGTCCTGAACCTTGACTCTTCCTCCACCCAAGATCGACGCTTGCCCCCCAAAGACGGGGACCGGACAGGACAGGTCGAGACTATTGGACCCCGGCCAGGCCAGGCATCCGCCGCGCGGGTCTTTGATGTGTTATCTTTAGAGTCCGAGAGACGGCAACCCTCCCATGTCCACGCTTCGAGTTCGCTTTGCTCCCAGTCCCACCGGTTACGTTCACGTGGGCAACGCCCGCACGGCGCTTTTCAACTGGCTTTTCGCGCGGCATCGCGGCGGCATGTTGCTGTTGCGCATTGAAGACACCGACGTCGAGCGCTCCAGGGAAGAGTATGAGAAGCAGTTGCTCGAGGACCTTCGTTGGTTTGGTCTCGACTGGGACGAAGGTCCGGACAAGGGCGGTCCGTTTGGCCCCTATCGCCAGTCCGAGCGCAATGACTTGTACGCGCAATATGCCGCGCAACTGATTGAGCAGGGGCACGCCTATTACTGTTTCTGCTCGGCGGAGCAGCTTGAAGCGGAGCGCCAGGCGGAGTTAAAGGCCGGACGCCAGCCGCGCTATTCCGGGCGCTGCCGCAAACTCCCGCCAGAAGAGGCCGTGCGCCGCAAGGCGGCGGGCGAGGCGAGCGCCGTGCGCCTGAAAATCATCGAGGGTGTTTTCAACTGGAAGGACCTGGTCCACGGGCCGACCAGTTTTTCCAGCGAGGTGGTCGGCGATCCCATTCTGGTGCGCTCCGACGGGCATCCCGCGTACAACTACGCAGTGGTGATTGACGACCACCTGATGGCGATCACCCATGTCATCCGCGGCGACGACCACATCTCGAACACCCCGCGCCAGCTTGCGCTCTATCAGGCTCTGGGCTGGGAGCCGCCCGCGTTCGCGCACCTCTCGACCATCCTGGGCGCGGACCGTACCCGCCTCAGCAAGCGACACGGGGCCACTTCCCTCCAGAGTTTCCGCGAGTTGGGGATTCTGCCCGAGGCGCTGCGCAACTACCTGGTGTTGCTCGGCTGGTCGGCGGCGGACGGGAAAACAGAAATCCTCAGCTCTCAGGAACTCATCGCGCAGTTCTCTCTCCAGCGCATCACCAAGAGCCCCGCCATCTTCGATCCGGAGAAACTGAGCTGGCTGAACCGGCATTACCTGAAGGAGTCGCCGCTCCGACGGCTCGCGGAACTGAGCGTGCCGGCGCTCGTCGAGGCGCAATACCTTGGGGAACCCGTGGGCGCGCCGGTGCTGGCCTGGCTCGAGCGGGTTGTGGATGCAGTGCTCAAGAATCTGGATTACCTGAGCCAGGTCCCTTCAGCAACCCGCTTGATCTTCGAGTATGACGCGGGGGCGGTTGTCTGCGGCGAAGAAACGCGGCACGTGGTGGAAGAGCCTGCGGCGCGAGAAGTACTCAAGGCCTTCATCCCCAAAGCGCTGGCGGAGAGCGGGCTCACCTACGAGCGGTTCCGCGGGATCGCCAAGAGCGTACAAGAGGAGACGGGAAAGAAGGGCAAGGAGCTTTTTCATCCCATCCGCGTGGCCGTGACAGGCGCCGTCTCAGGTCCGGAGCTTGAGAAACTGATTCCGATTTTCGACGAAGGCTCGAAGCTGCCGCTCGCTCGACACGTGAAGAGCGTGGCCGAGAGATTGCGCGAGTTCGCTGACGCGGCGAGGCTGCTGTAAGGGCGCGCCCACGTGTGCGCCCCATAGGACGGATACATAGATCCGCCCCTACCCGATATAGCGAGGGATCTCGGTTGCCCCAGCGAGAAACAGGCGCCAGGGCTGACGCTATTTACGGCATCAACGCCGTGAGGGCAGCGGTGCGCTCGCGCCCGGTGGAATACGTTCTGGTAGCTGAAGGCCACCACAGCCCGCGGGTGCAGGAGATCATCGACGCCTGCCGGAAGGGTGGGATTTCGCTGCGCTTTGCTCCTCGCGGGGCGCTGGAGCGCGAGGCGGGAACCTCTCAGCACCAGAACGTGCTCGCCATCTGCGCTTCCAGGGCTTATGACGATCTGGAAACGCTCCTCAGTTCCGCGGAAGGGGCGCTCCTGGTGGTGCTGGATGGGGTGGAAGACCCGGCGAACCTGGGGGCCATTGTGCGCACGGCCGTTGCCGCAGGCTCCAGCGGCGTCATCATTCCGGAGCGGCGCGCGGCGGGACTCTCGCCGGCAGTGGCTCGCGCCGCGGCGGGAGCACTTGAGCACGCCAAGATTGCGCGTGTCACCAACCTGGTGCGCTCGCTCGTGGAGTTGAAGGAGCGCGGACTGTGGGTTTACGGCTTCGAGGCGAATGCTGATAAAACCTATCTGGAACTCGATTACACGAACCCCTGCGCTTTGGTTTTGGGCGGCGAAGGGCGCGGCCTGCACCGCCTGGTGCGCGAAGCGTGCGACCAGCTTGCCCGCATTCCCCTCCATGAACCCATTGAATCTCTCAATGTTTCTGTGGCGGCAGCCGTGGCGCTTTACGAGGCCGCCCGGCAACGCCGCCAGAAGTAGGGGCGGTTCGCGAACCGCCTCCGACAAAGAATGCCTTGCAACGCTGTCTCGGCTCCCCTCATCTTAGTAGTGTGAAAGCCCCGCGCCAGGGTGCCCAATGTGTAGGAACTTGACTCGCGCTCATTTGCCATGCCGCTTTTTCTTGACTCTCGTGGTCTTTGCTTGTGGACTGCTCGCCTTGGCTCCGGTGCGTGCCCAGGAGGGCGTGGCCGGTTCGGCGCCGGTCTTCTCAGGGCCCAAGAAAACGCCACTCAAGGACGAAAAGGTCCCGCCCGCAGCCGCCCAGATCAAGGTGCAGTCCACCCTGGTGACCGCGCCGGTCACGGTGATGAACTCTTCCGGCGAGTTTGTTTACGACCTCGAGGAAGGCGATTTCCAGGTTTTCGACAACGGAGCCGCGCAGCGCATCGAGCGATTCGAGCAGGAGATGCGTTCGCTGGCCGCGGTGATTGTTGTGCAAACCAACCAAACGGTTGCGCCTCTCCTCAACCAGGTGCGGCCGCTGGGTTCGGTGTTCTCTGATTTGATGCTGGGCGAAAAGGGACAGGCAGCCGTTGTCACTTACGATGATCGCGTGCGCGTCGACCAGGAGTTCTCCAGCGATAGTGACCGGCTGGGCTCGACGCTCAAGGGCCTTGCCCCGCGCGGTGACCAGTCCCGGCTCAACGACGTGCTGGCGCGCGCCATCGCCCTCCTCGAAAAGCGACCGAAGGAGGAACGCCGCGTTATCGTTGCTTTCTCCGACGGATACGATCAAGGGAGCGAGACGACGAAAGAGGAAGTCGTGCGGCAGGCGACCAACGCCGAGGTCACCATCTACGGGCTGGGATTCAGTCCCGCCCAGGCTTTGCTCCTGCAGAAACCCAAGGCGCCGCCCGAGAACCCTCTGGATACAAACGTGACGCGGCCCTTACCGCCCAATTCCATCCCCACACCCACCAACTCCGCCAACGTCTACAGCACGCCCATCCCGATTGTGCCCATCCTGATCGCCACCGGGGAAATCATTCGCTCGGCCGTAGCTTCGAGCCTGCTGGAGTTCTATGCGGGGTACACGGGAGGCGTGTTCTATTCGCACTGGTCGAAGAAAGCCATCCAGGACCAACTGAACAAGGTGGCGTCGGAAATCCACAGCCAGTATGAACTGGCCTATGTGCCTGACACCCTCAGCCAGACCGGCTTCCATCGTATCGAGGTGCGAGTGCAGCGGCCAGGAGTGAAGGTGCGGACGCGGGCCGGGTATTTCTACTCGGGGACAAAACCGTAGGCGTTGCGGGTGAGTTGTTGAGCGGAGGTTGGGCGCATGGGAAAGCGAGAGGTCTGCACCCTAAACCCTGAAGCAGCGGGAGGTGTTGGAATGCGCAAGCCGGGAGAGCCTGGAAGGCCCTCCCAGGCCGAAAGGATCACCTGAAAGACTCGTATTCTTCGTAGCCCTTGACCTCGACGCGCTTGCCGGATTTCAAGTCAATCTCTGCGAGATAGGGGCGCATGTCCAGGGGCGCAACTTGCAGCACGATGGCGTGCTTCATTCCCTGGTTTTCATAGAGGACGGCGAAGTAGCGGTTCTTCTTGCCTCCTCCGCCCCGCGGCCTCACTTTCCAACCGATTTTAAGTTTTCGCACTTTGCGGCTGACGTCAGGGCGATATTGCATCAGGGTGATGGAAGAATAGGGAACGGTGACGGAAGCATTGGGGCACTGGAAGGTCAACCCCTCCACGGCCATTTCCAGTTTGCCCTTGCAACCCTCCAACAGGTTTTCAGTTCCCGCCGCGTATTCGAAGGGCAGTGGCTTAGGCTTTTCGCGGCCGTTAGCCGAACTTGCCAGGACCAATAGTGCGGCCAGCCCCAGCCTCCATCCTTGCAACTTGCCGTCTTGCTCCTTCATCTTGTGATGTCTCCAAGAAGTGAGAGTCCGGGCCAGCCGGAATTCCCCAGCCCAACCCATCATAATACTTCGAATTTGGAGGGGATGGAAACTGGCGTTTGTTGTCGGAGACCAAAGTGGGACGGCGTCAGCGACCGCCGGGGTCGCCGGCGGCATGGCGCAGAGAGGAGTCTTCGACAGGAACGTCGACGTCCATGTACCAGGCGACAGGTAGCGCCCCCCAGCGCGCCGGCCGGAAGGTCCAGCGCTCGACGCTCCGGCAGGCGGCCTCGAAGTTCGAGGCAAGGCCCGCCAGGGGTTGCGTGTCGATTACTTGGCCCGCGTCGTTCACCAGGACCCGCACACGAACCGAACTGCCCAATTGCTGTCCGAGCGGCCGATCCAGCAGGTGCGGTGGGTGGACCTGCCGGATGAGATCGCGCTCGGGGTCTCGGGGGGAAAGATCGATCTTCTTAATTCGCAAGGAGAAGTTCACTTCCACGACCGTCATGAACTCTGTCGGACCCCAAGCAGCTTTGAGCGGATGGTAGAGCCAGCGCCGAACCGCTTCGAGGGCCGAGACGGCCAGGAAGGGATGACCATGGACTACATGCGCCTCCCTCACGCGTCCTTCCCGCGAGACCAGAACCCGCAGTCGCACCCGCCCCTGAATGTAGTTGAGTTTGGCCAGAGGGGGATACTCCGGTTTCACCTCCGTCCAAATCAGGTTGGCCGCCGCCTTGTGGTCCAGGGTGGGGGGAGCAGCCGGCGGTGACACACTCTGGGCCTCCACCCGCGCCGCAACCATCGCGTATAGCCCCACCAGCGCCACGGCGCGTAAGCCTAGAGCAATCCGTTGGAGTCGGTCAGCCATGGGATTCCAAAATCACCTGGGCCACCACGTACCGGTCGGAGTGAGAAATGGACACCGCCATGTGGGTCACCCCCATGGCATGGGCCAATTGCCGCGCGCGCCCGCTCAAGACCAGTTCCGGCTTGCCGCTGGGCTGGTGGGTGACTTCCACGTCCAGCCAACGAACACCCTCTCCCCAGCCCGTGCCCAGCGCTTTGAAAGCGGCTTCCTTGGCCGCGAAGCGGGCGGCGTAGCGCTCACCCCGGTTCTTAAACCCCTCGCAATAGGCGATTTCTGCGGATGTAAAGAGCCGTTTGACAAACCGCTCGCCGTGCCGTTCGAGAACCTCCTCGATGCGGGGGGTCTCAACGATATCCACACCTGTCCCGACAATCATCCCCGAGTTTCCCAAATCCGAGGGAACGCTTCCAAGCGGTTCACGCTCGCGCCGCGGGTAACGCTGGCCCGCAAATCCGCGGGATGCCCGATGTGGCACAGCTCCACGCTTATACTCCTTCACGATGTCGCAAGTCGCCACGGCGAAGGAATCGTCCGCCCGGCGGTTTCGTGGACTCTTCTGCAAGCCGTCCAGGACGCCGCGGGCTAACGCCTCCGCATGAGCCTCGATCCTGTTTCACTGAAGGAGCGCAATGCATGGCGACCTTCTTGCTTTACCTATGCACAGCCCAGATGAGACGGACAATAGCAGACCCCAGGTACAAATGCAATGGCCTTTCGCGCGGGATAGCCGACTGCGCCCGTGCTATCTTAGAGGGTTGGCTGAACGGACTTACAAGCTCGTGTCGCGCGGCGGAGTTGAGTGGGTAGAGTGTTCAAGACTCGCCCGGCGGCGCTGGATCTTGCACGCCTTCAGCACGCGGCGAGGCGGCCTGAGCAACGCGCCGACGGCGGGACTGAACCTCGGTTTTACTGAGCCGGACATTCGCGCCCAGGTGGAGGAAAATCGAAAACGGTTTTTCGAAAACCTGGGCGCCAGTCGATTCTCTCTCGCCACAGTTCGGCAAGTTCACTCGGCGCAGGTTTACCTTGCGGCGCGAGGAGTGTCAGGAAAGCTTGAGTATCACCTGTGCGGCCATCCCGCGCCTGAGCCAGCTTGTGATCGACCGCCGGCGGGCGACGCCCTTCTGACCAACCAGCCCGGAATCCTGCTCTCCGTAAGGACGGCGGATTGCCTGCCGATCCTCTTGGCGGATACGCGACGCCGGGCGGTGGCGGCTATTCATGCCGGCTGGCGCGGAGCGCTAAAACGCATTGTGGAGAAGACGGTGGGAGAAATGCGCCGCCTCTTCGCTTCCCGACCTGGAGACCTGTTGGCCGGCCTGGGACCGTCCATTCGCGCCTGTTGTTATGAAGTGGGGGAAGAAGTTGTGGAGGCCTTCTGCGGCCAGTTTGTTCACGGGGAAACATTTTTTCACAAGATGTTGCCGGCGCATCCATCGGCGGCGAGGCGGGAGCAGAACCCTCACCTCTTCCCTTCCTCCGCGCCTCCCGGGCACGGGTCGGAGGCAGCCCGGACCGCACACTTCGACCTGGTCGCGGTGGCCCGCGAGCAACTACTGAGCGCTGGACTGTGTGCCTCGAGCATCCAGGTGACCGATGCCTGCACCTCTTGCCGGACAGACCTTTTCTATTCCCACCGCAAGGAAGGCAGCCGTACGGGACGGATGATGGCGGTCATCGGCATCCAGCCTCGCGTCCGCTGATGAACCGCTCCAATTGGCACTCAAGAACGACAATCCCGCGCGGCTTCGCTTAAGCCCGCCAGGCTCAACTGTCCGCAGGCTGCGCTCACGTCCTGACCCCTGGAAATGCGAATGAAGGCGGGGATGTGTCGGTGGGCGAGAATTTGTTGAAAGGCGAGCAGGCGCGCCAGCGACGAGGCGCGGTAGGACAACTCGGGACCGGAATTGTAAGGGATTAAGTTAACCTTGGAGCGGATCCCGCGTAGCAGCGCCGCCACTCGAACCGCATCCGCATCCGCGTCGTTGAAGCCGTCGAGAAGAACGTACTCAAAAGTCAGATGTTCCCAGGGGCGTAAAGGGTGGTGGCGACAGGCGTCCAGCAGTTCCCCCAGAGGGTACTTGCGGTTGATGGGCATCAGGGCGGTTCGCTGCTCATCAGTGGAAGCATTAAGCGAAATGGCGAGCTTGGGACGCACCGCTTCCCTGCCAAACTCGATAATGCCCGGCAGGATTCCGGCGGTCGAGACGGTGATGCGCCGCAAGGGAATTCCCAACCCGTCCGGGTCTGCCAAAATTCTCACCGCTTTCATAACCTGGCGAAGGTTGAGGAGCGGCTCACCCATCCCCATGAATACAATGTTGAGCCGCGCCTGCCGCGGTATGCCCCGGGCCGTGGCCACGGCAAGAACCTGGCCCACGATTTCTCCCCCTGTGAGGTTGCGCTTCAAACCCAGGAGCGCCGTGAAACAGAACCGGCAATCAAGGGCACAACCCGCCTGGCTGGAAAGACAAAGCGTGGTGCGGTTTTCCTCGGGCATGTACACCGTTTCAATCGTCTGACCATCCTGAAGACCAAGCAGGTATCGGACAGCGCCATCCCGCGAGGTGAACTCGCGCTGGACGCTGGGGTACTCGATCCTGTGGTGGGTCGAGAGGAAGTCGCGGAACTTCTTGCCCTGGTCCGTCAGAGCCAGGAAGTCGCGTACTCGGCGCGCATAAATGGCTCTGTAAAGCTGCCGGCCGCGGTAGCGCGGTTGGTCGTGCGCCAATGCAAACTCCTCCAGCTCCTCTCGGCCCAGGCCAAAAAGGTTGCCGGCAGGCGCTGTCCTGTCTTTCATCGTGGTGCCCCAGTCGGGGAATCGTAACACGGCAAGTTAGGGGCTTCAACTGCGAGACCAATTCTGAGATGAGGGGCAATTGCTGCCTCACAGGCACGTCACATTTTGGCTTGGGAACAAAAATGTTGACAACTTTCTCAAATAAGAGGAAATATTTATAGTCCGTCCAGACGCTTTTTAATCAAGGTTGCCCTAATGAGTCCACGTCGAGCCGACCCTGCACTTGCTGACCGCCGTCGAGAAGAGCTGGTGAAAGCCGGATATGCGGAAATCCTGGACAAGGGCATTCACGCCACCACCCTCGATTCCGTGGTGGCACGCGCGGGGTCGAGCAAAGGCGGCGCCCTCTATTACTTCCACACCAAAGAAGATCTTCTCTTTGCCGTGCTTGAATGGCTCATCCGCCAGTTGAGCCGCACCTTGGACGAGGTGGCTTACAGCGAGGAGTCGGCGCGCGCCCGGCTGGCTTCCGAACTGGAGGTCCTGTTCCACAGTGCCGAGGTGAACCGCAAGCTCTATCTGGTTCTCTTCGATTTCGTCACGTTGGGAGTGCGCTCGGAACGTTTCCACTCGTTGTTTGCAGCTTTCTTTCAAAGCTGTCGCAAGCGGGACATGGCCATCATTGAGGACGGTATAAAGCAACAGCAGTTTCGGCGGGTCAACCCCGCTGATGCGGCCACCACCGTCCGGGCCCTGGTCGATGGGTATTGTTTGCAATGGCTATTGGGGCCCGAGTCCACCTCGGTGGAGTACTACCGCGACCGCTGCCGCGCCGTCCTCGGAGCCTATCTCCTTCGTTAACGCCTGGCTGTGCCGTATCTCCTTTCAGCTTCGCTCGCGAGCCGGCCAGGAAGGTTTGTCGCCTCGGCGTGTGGCTGACGGAACGCCCGGCCGGGTGGTGGTTGCCACCTCACCAGACTGGCGCTGCCGCCCAGTTTTGCCATTCTCAAATCAAGGGCAATGCTTCTCTTGACGGTCACCGTCAAGGGTGAGAAACTACGCTCGTCTGCAATCGAGTGGTTGCCCATTCAGGAGTCTGTGGGAAAGGCCCTTTTCTGTGGCAGCGGTCTCCGACAGCCGGGCTCCGGCGCTCCCGCCCGCGCAAGGCGGGCTAAAGTGAAGCCTAAGCGGGCAGGCCCTGCACCGGATAGTGCGAGGCGGGCACCGAGCGCCGCCACACATGACAAAAGGGGGTTTTCACGCCGACCCTTCAAAGAACGCAACCAGGGAAATGTTCCCGCTGCCTCGGTAGTGACCGAGTACCTTTTCGGTTGGGAGGTTTACATGAAGCCGGCTCTGACTCTCCGGTCATTCCCTGTTCCCTCATTGTTTTCCCAACGCGGCGGCGTGGTGTCCGCTGTTTGGTTGGTGGGTATCATCCTCCTTCTATCCACCTGGGCGGTTCCTCTTCCCGCCGTGCAAGTGCGGGTGCCTAACGGGACGCTGGTTCGCCTCAAGCTGCACTACGACCTGACCACCGAGAACGCCGAAAAAGGCGACCGCGTGGAATTCGACGTTGCGGACAACGTCGTGGTGAACAACATTGTGGTGATCCCCAAGGGGGCGGTTGCCTGGGGGCAGGTCACCAAGGTGAAAGGCGCTGGGAAGAAGAAGGCGAAAGACGCCGCAGTTTCCTTCCGCCTGAGGGCGGTGCGCGCTGCGGACAATCAAGAGATTCCCCTCCGCGTGTTGCCGCGCCGGAGCAAGAAGGGGGATTCCAAGGAGGGGGAGATCGAAGAGAATCGGCCCATCCCCGGGCTTCGGGAAAGGATGATTGGCGCGGAGAAGGGAAGGGATTACGCCGCTTATACAGACACGGATGCTCTGGTGAATGCCCCGGAAGCGGCGCCCGCCGCCGCGGTGCAACCCTCCCCGGCGCCGGCGACAACTCCCACCGCCGTCCAGCCGACTCCGGCGGCAGCGACCTCAACAGGCGCGACGAGCCTGCTGGGTCCTGACACGGCTTCCATTGATTTCGTGAGCGACCCTTCCGGCGCGGACATCACGATCAACGGAAGCTTTGTCGGCAACACGCCCTCCACCCTGAGGGTGAACGCCGGGCGGCACACGATTGAGATTCGGCAGGGAGGGTACAAGGTTTGGACCCGCACGATGGTGGTGGTTCCCGGTTCACACCCGTCGATTCGGGCTACCCTGGAGAAAGAATAGTTGGATGGGATGCGCGCCTGGCCGCGCTGCAAACCAGCCTCACGAGACCTGGGGCGGGAGCTTCTCATGAACCTGAAACTTTCGACTTTTGTCTTGTTTTCCAGCATTCTGTGCGCCAGTCCGGCACTCTGGGCGGAGCGCCTCCGCCTCAGCGAAGGCACTCCCGTCCGCTTGCACTTAAAGGCCGATCTCTCCAGCCAACATGCCCAGGAAGGCGACCGAGTAGATCTGGAGGTGGCGCGTCCCGTAATGGTTCGGGGACGGGTGGCGATTCCTCAGGGGGCTGTGGCTTGGGGGGCCGTGCAGACGCTCAAGAAAAAGGAGATTAAATTCGATATCCAGGGGCTGCGGCTGCCCGATCTGAGGGAGGTCAAGCTCCGAACCGTGCGCGAGAAGCCCCGCAGAGAGAGCCGCGACCAGATCAAGATTGAGACCGACTTGGGTGAGGGCGTGGGTGCGGCGCGCGGGACCGAGTACACGGCTTACCTCGCCGAGGACGTTGACGTTCAAGTAGCCACGGAGCCTGCACCTGCGCTTCCCGCCCCGACCCCTGCCCCTGCACCGGCCAAGCCAGTGCCTTCGCCCGCGCCCGTGGTGACAACTCCTGCGTTGAGTGCGCCGGCGCCCGCGCCCCAACCCGTGGCGCCAGTCACCGCCCCGCCGGCGAGCGCTCCTGCTGTGACGCCACGACCTGCGGCTCCGGCGCCGGCGCCACAACCGACGACCGCTGCGCACCCCGCAAACCCGGCGGATACCGCCGCCGACCTAGTCACCGTGGAATGCTTTTCGACGCCCTCGGGCGCGGACATCCTCGTGGACGGCGATTTCTATGGCCAGACGCCCTCCATCTTGAAACTGAGCGCGGGCAGCCATCACCTGGAGTTTCAGGTTAGCGGCTACAAACAGTTCACGCAGGATTTGAACCTGGCCGCAGGAACGGGCATCCGCACGATTCGGGGCACTCTGGAAAAGAAGTAGAGTAGCCTGGTCTTCAGAGTCCTTATGAAAACCTCGAGGGAACTGGAGGGGGGAATTTTCAATCCCCGACAAGCGGGGACAGGTCCTCGAGATGCCAGGACTGGTAGACCGGCGCCAATGCCAGCGAGGTTCCACGTGAGGCGTATCAGCCCTGAGATATCGCAGGTCCAGTGAATGCTGTCGAAAGTAGTGGGGTTCCTCTTCGTACTGCTGCTCGTGGCCGGTGTTCCGGCCCTTTCATTCGCCACCTCCCGAAGAAGCCAGATTCGCCTGCTGCCGCGGCCGGCCCTTTATTTTTCCGCGGTCATGTCCCAGTGGGTCCTGGCCGCTCTGGGCTTATTTGTGGTACTCGCGACCTCCCCGGGCTTCCGAGCGATGGGTTTCCGAAGTGTGTCGCTCTCCTCGTTCCTTCGCTGGACGGCACTCCTCACGCTCATATCGTTAGCGGGCCTCGGACTGTTCCTGTTTCTCGAGCGTCGGGGTTGGTGGCCCGCGGAATCTGAACTGGTGCATCTGCTGATTCCCACAACGCGGCTGGAGAAAGTATGGTCGGCGCTGCTGGTTGCTCCCACAGCGGCACTCTGTGAGGAGTTCCTTTATCGCGGCTACTTGCTGAATCAACTGTCACAGTGGTTTCAGTCCCCGCCCTGGGGATGGGGCTTATCTTCGCTGGCATTTGGCTTGGCCCATGTCTATCAGGGGTCCGGCGGAATGCTGCGCTCAGCGGCGCTCGGAGCCTTGCTGGGCTTGCCCGTCGTGAACCTCGGTTCGGTTTACCCCTCGATGGCTACTCACTTTCTGATCGACGCGGTGGCGCTGGTCTGGCTGGGTCCCAAATTCCTGCGGCAAGAACCGCGACCTTAGAAGGAGGTTCTTCCGATGCGATGCAGAAACGTGCTCTCGGCAAGTCTGGGAATCCTGGGGCTGGTGGCTGCTCTGTGGGGGCAAACACCGCGGCCGGTGGCGATTCGCGCAGGGCGATTGTTGGATGGAAAATCCGACCAGCTTCTAACCAATCAGCTTGTGCTGATCCAGGCCGACCGCATTGTGGATGTCGGTTCGAGTGACCGTGTGAAGATCCCTGCCGGCGCAGAAGTCATTGACCTCAGCCGCGCCACCGTGCTGCCGGGCCTGATTGACGCGCACACACATCTTTTTCTCACCGGCGAATCGCGCGGGCGCTACGACGAGCAGCTCCTGAAAGAGTCGTGGCAATACCGCACGATCGAGGCGGTGGTGAACGCCCGGAAGGATTTGGAGGCGGGCTTCACCACCCTGCGCGATCTGGAGACCGAGGGCGCCATGTTCAGTGACGTGGACGTGCGCAACGCCATCGACCACGGCGTGATCCCGGGTCCGCGACTGCAAGTGGTGACGCGCGCACTCTCCACCACCGGCGGATACCCGCTGGAAGGTTACTCCCCGGAAGTCGCCGTGCCGCAGGGGGCCGAGATCGTGGACTCGCCCTGGGCGGCGCGCCTGGCGGTGCGCGAACAAATCAAGTACGGCGCCGACCTCATCAAGATTTATTCCACCCACCACTTTCACTTCACGCCAGATGGGCGCCTGGAGAGTATTCCGACATTCACGCTGGAGGAAATCCAGGCCATTGTGGACGAAGCTCATCGCGAGGGCGTGAAAGTGGCCTGCCACGCTTATGGCGGCGAGGGGCTGCGCAACTGCGTGGAAGCGGGAGTGGATTCCATCGAGCATGGACTGGATCTGGATGATGCCTCACTCCGGAAGATGGTGGAGAAGGGCATTTACTATGTCCCGACACTTTATGTTTACGAGTTTGAGCCAGAAGAGGATCTGCGCGCGACCGGAGGCAAAAGCAGCCGGGCGCGCATCCACGAGGCGAGTTTCCGGCGGGCGGTTGCCAGCGGAGTGAAGATCGCCTTCGGCACGGACGTTGGGCCCTTCCCGCATGGCACCCAGGCCAAGGAGTTTGAGTATATGGTCCGGTTCGGCATGACGCCGGCGCAAGCCCTGCGCGCCGCAACCACCACGGCGGCGGAACTGATGGGCTGGCAGGACCGCATCGGGTCGCTCGAGAAAGGAAAGTTTGCAGACGTTCTCGCGGTTACCGGCGACCCGCTCCGAGATATCACCGAACTCGAGCGGGTGAAGTTTGTGATGAAGGGCGGGCAGGTGGTAAGGAACGAGGTGAAATGATCCGGACGCTGCGGGGTCTGTTTGGTCAAAGCAGTTAGTGGTAGGCAGGTGGATTGACCTTCTTTACCGATGAAAAGGGAGAGATCGGTAGGTGCAGCCGGCGGAACTGCGCGTCAGCCACACAAACGACCGGCCGCGCCCACAGCGCGGACGAGTATATCGTCATCGAGGGGAATGACAAGGTTGCCGGCATCGTCCGGGCGGAGCAGTCCTACGTCGATGTCCTCTATGCCTTTGCCAACTGGCCGGCGTAGAGACGGGCCGTCTCCAGACGCGAGACGTTCCGCCGGAACGTCTCTATGCTCCCCCGTCGGAGACTGGCTCCAGTTTGTGGACGATCTCGGCGTCTTCGAGTAGTTCTGCGGCCACCAACTGGCAAGCAATGCGCAGGCATTCCGTTTCCGGGCACTTCGGGCAGTTCACAATGATCCGATCAAAGAGGAAGTCCGCCAGTTGCTGTTCTGTGTAGACGCGGGCCATGGAGTTTCCCGTCCGTTCACGAGGGAAGCGGGTTCTTCGCGCAGACAAGCGCATTATACTCCCAGTCCATCCCGGCAAGTCCTCGGGAAGCCCCTGGAGGGGCAGACTTCCTGCCCGCCTCGGCCAGGAGCCGATGGAGTAATTTGCCCTTTCGGGCTAGAATACTGGAAGCATGGATGAGCGAGACTTTTTCGATGAAGAGGAAGTCAAGAAGCCTGCCAACCTCTCTTGCCTGTTTTGCCATCAAACTGAGTCTTACGAGATTCGGTGGCTTGTGCGGACGAAGAAGAGAGCGCTGCGGGGCCAAGCGGATGAACGAGACCGCGCGCGATTTGAAAAAGCCCGGTCCTACATGTTGCGCCGTGACGACTTCGTTCAGTGCAAGAACCTACGTTGCCGGAAAAAGTTTGAGATTTCGAGTGTCCAGTCGGTGGTCTTTATCTAGAGGTTCAGACCTTCCGGCTGGCTGGGCGGGCGCGTTGGGGGGAGCGGGCACGTCCAAGCAGCGCGATCCGGAACGGCCACGGTTCGCGCCTGCCTTCCGGTGGCTTGAGGGAACGGCTGAGGCACACCGTGGGTTCCCGTTGTGATTGAGATTCCAAAATGGCAGGTTGCTAAACCCTGGCGAAAGCCTGGTCCACGATTAAGGAGCGCGCTTTGGGGGAGGAGCTCGTGAAGTTTGGTCGACCTTCGCGCCGGCAGCGGCGCATTTACTTGGCGGGAACGCTGGGCTTGGGGCTTGCCTTGGGCCTTGCAACGCTCACCACTTTCGGCGAAAGCAGGATATCTCCGGCGTCGGGTGGCGCCACGCACCAGATGATCCACGCTCGCGCGCCGATGGCGACGAGATCTTCACTTCGTGTCAGGAATTCCGGACCCAGGGTGCTGGATGCCCCCGGAAGGTTTCCCGCAGCCGATGGGGCCCGTCTGGCCCGCCTGAGCGGAGCTTATGGAAAATTGCCCATGAGTTTTGAGGCCAACCAGGGACAGACCGATGCCCAGGTGAAGTTCTTGTCGCGAGGGAGGGGATACACGCTGTTTTTGACGGCGAACGAGGCAGTTCTCACCGTGCAAGAAAGCAAAGCAAAAAGCAAAAAGCAAAGGGCAAAAAGCAAAAATGACGATCCGTCACCGAGCGTTGCGCGAACCTCGAACCCCGAGTCCCTAATCTCGAGTCCCGAGCCTCGCCGCGGCGAGCCGCCCAGCTCAATGGCGGCCCGAGCCCCGACTGTTCTGCGCATGAAGCTGGTGGGTGCAAACCCCGCGCCTCAGGTGGCTGGACTTGAGGAACTACCCGGCAAGAGCAACTACTTCATCGGTAATAATCCCAAGCAGTGGCAGACCAACGTCCCTCACTACGCCAAGGTGCGGTACAAGAGCGTCTATCCCGGTGTGGAACTGGTTTATTACGGCAATCCCGCCAGGGCGGGACAACTGGAATATGACTTTGTAGTGGCGGCAGGCGCCGACCCAAAGGTCATCCGGCTGGCGTTCGATGGCCTGGTAGGGGAGGACCTTTATGGTCCTCCCGATACGCGGGAGCACCACAAGGGTGCTCCCCTACAGATCAACGCCCAGGGCGATCTCGTATTGCAGACCGAGGGCGGCGAGCTGCGCTTCCGCAAACCGGTGGTCTATCAACCTGTAGCGGCGCTCGGAGTTTACCCGCCAGGGCGGGAGCGCCAACCGGGGACGGCGGTCCGAGACCCCCGCTACAACGCGGCTGACAATCCAAAATCCAAAATCGCAGATCGAAAATTTCTCGACGCCCGCTACATCCTCAAGGGCAACCGTGAGGTGGCCTTTCAGGTGGGAACTTACGACACGACCAAGCCGTTGATCCTTGACCCGGTGTTGAGCTATGCGACCTACCTGGGTGGCAGTGGAGACGACGCCGGCAATGGCATCGCCGTGGATGCGTCGGGGAATGCCTACGTTACAGGTTCCACCGGCTCCACGAAGTTTCCCACCCAGCCAACCACTCCCTTGCAGGCAGCCGCGGGCGGTGGTGAAGATGTTTTTGTGGCCAAGTTGAACGCCGCGGGCACCGCACTCGTTTACTCCACGTACCTGGGCGGCACTGCGGATGACCATGGCGCCGGCATTGCCGTGGACTCCTCGGGTAACGCCTACGTGACGGGAGACACGGCTTCGAGCAATTTCCCCACCACCAGCAGCGCGTTGCAGAAGACGTACGGAGGCGGCCAGGCAGATGCCTTCGTGGCAGAGCTCAAACCGGACGGGTCCGCGCTGGTCTACTCAACCTACCTAGGGGGCAGCGGCGCTGATTACGGGCACGGCATTGCCTTGGATTCCGCTGGTAGCGCCTACGTCACCGGCGGCACCGAGTCCACTGATTTCCCCACGACGCTGAACCCGATACAAGCCGCGACCGCTGGCAGTTCCGATGCTTTCGTGGCCAAGTTGAAGCCGGACGGTTCGGCTCCTCTCGTCTACTCCACCTATCTCGGCGGCGGGGACGCTGACTCCGGGCAAGGCATAGCGTTGGACTCCTTGGGCAACGCCTACGTTACGGGCATAACGTATTCGACGAACTTCCCCACGGCGAACCCTTGGCAGGCCACCAGCGGCGGCTCCTCAGATGCCTTTGTGGCCAAGGTAAATACCGCAGGCTCCGCACTCACTTATTCCACATACCTCGGCGGCGGAGGATTTGACCGAGGCATGGCCATTGCCGTGGACTCCGCGGGAAGCGCCTATCTGACCGGGGACACAACCTCCACGAATTTCCCTACCACCGCGGGAGTCTTCCAAGACTCCCTCCACGGCCTCAGCGATGCTTTTGTTACAAAATTGAATCCCGATGGCTTTCTGGCTTACTCCACTTATCTGGGAGGCGTGGACACCGAGCGGGGTAACAGCATTGCGGTCGATTCCGGCGGCAACGCCTACCTCACCGGATACACGGGTTCGGACGACTTTCCCACGCTGCACGCGATCCAATCAACTATCGGTGGCGGGACGTGCGGTGCGAGCCCCTGTTTTGACGCTTTCGTCACGGAGATGAACCCGACGGGTTCCGGCCTGGTTTACTCCACCTTGCTGGGGGGAAGCGACGCTGACGCCGGCCAGGCAATAGCCCTCGATTCCTCCGCCAGTGCTTACCTCACCGGGCAAGCTGCTTCCACGAATCTGCCCGTCACCGTGGGAGTCTTTCAGGCCGCTTATGGCGGCTCCGGTTCCAGCAGCGACGCCTTCATTGCCAAGATCAGTCCGGCAAATGCGCCTGGGGTTTCGCTGCTCCCGCAAAAGTTGGCCTTCGCCGACCAGGCCGCCGGCACTACCAGCGCGGCGCAGACGTTGACACTGATCAACAGTGGCACTGCGGCTTTAAATATTTCGAGCATCATCGCCTCCGCAGACTTTGCCCAGAGCAATAATTGCGGCGCGTCGCTCGCTCCAGGCGGAGCCAACTGCGCCATCGACGTGACCTTCGCGCCCGCGGCGACGGGAGATAAGACCGGCACGGTGACGATCACCGACGATGCGGCGGGTAGCCCCCAGGTTGTGCCCCTCACAGGCAAGGGAGTCACCCCGGCCCCGGCAGTCACCCTTTCGCCCACCAGCCTGACCTTTGCTGACCGAACCGTGGGCACCTCGAGCGATCCCCAAACGGAGACGGTGACGAACAGCGGCAGCGCCACGCTTACCATCTCCAGTGTGGCCGTGACCGGAGATTTTACCTACACGAACGACTGCACCAACGCCAGCCTTGCCCCGGGGGCCAGTTGCACTATCAGTGTGATCTTCACGCCGACCAGCAGCGGCACTCTCAGTGGTACTCTCACGGTTACCGACAACGCCTCGCCCACGACGCAAAGCGCCCAGCTCACCGGCAACGGAGTCGCCGTCTTTTCGCTCTCTGCCACGTCCACTTCCCTGACCGTCAACAAGACCGCCGCTTCCGCCACCTTCACAATTTCCGCCGCCGCTCCCAGTTCGTTCACGGAGGCCATCACCCTGAGCTGCTCAAGCACTGTTTCGCCCGCCACCTGCGCGTTCAATCCAACCTCCATCAAGCCCGGGGAAACCAGTACGCTGACAGTCAGCAACCTCTCCACGGTCACGGGCAGTTCTCTGAGCTTCACCGCCATCGGCACCAGCGGCAGCCAGACTACCTCGGTGGCGTTGACCGTCCTGTTGGGTGAGTTCAGGGTCTCGGCATCTCCGCCGATTGTGACTGTCAATGCCGGCGATCCGGCGGCTTACACGGTCACGGTGACACCCGTGAACGGGTTCAACCAGGGCGTAACGCTAAGCTGCCATTCGGTTGTTGTGTCTGGGGATACACCGACTCTGCCTCAGGAATCGACCTGCAATGTCTCGCCGACTTCCGTCACGCCGGGTGGAACGGGGGCGGTCACGGCGACGCTGAGCATTACGACGACGAAACGCTCTCTGGCCCCGCCTGGAGATGGCTGGCCTTGGGTTACTCCGTCTTCAAAGTGGTTACTCGGTTTCCCTTGGGGGACCGCCGCCTGGATCATTACTCTTGCCCTTATAGTCGGCCTCTCTGCCATGCGGGGCCGCCGGCGTGTTTACCTGGGCCTGATCGTGGTGCTTGTCTCGGTGGCAGCCTGGTCGGGGTGCAACGAGTACTACTACACGGACATCCGCAAAGCGGCCAACATCAAGGGGACGCTGGTCGGGAATTACACAATCGAGGTGGACGGGACGGCCGGCACCCTGATGCAGGCCACAATGGTGCGCCTGGCGGTGAAGTAGTTGTTGAGCAACCTGATCCCCGAGCTGTCATCCAGAGGACATTCAGGAATGCGAGTGAACAGCCTGAGAAGCGCAGGCGATCGCAGGGGGCCCGAGACTAAGCGCCGGGGCCGGGATCGCGGCGGGGAATGGCCGGACCCTCCGGATAGCGAATGGGTGGCTCGAGCTCATCGCGCTCAAAGCTGAGTGGCACGCTGAGTTGAAGTTCCAGGTTGGTCCCGGAGGGCAGGATGATTTCCTTGCCCCGGCTGGCCAGGATCCATATCAGCCCACCGGCGGCGCCCGCCAGGCTGCCCATGGCCAGTCCTTTTCCAGGGGTGCCCTTAACGGCTCCGGTTATCGTTCCAATCTCCGCCCCGGTTATCGTCGTTTGCGCCACCTTGCCGGCATCTTCCCCCTTCGAAGATGCGCCTTCGATCTTCGACTCGGCGGGTTTAAAACCCTCATTTCCAGTTCCGGCAAAACCGGAGAGCGCGGCCCGGAGCGGGCGCGTGGCGCCATTCGCCAGAATAATCGTTTCGAAGCGGATGCCGATCTGAGCTCTGCCCTTCACGCGCCCGGGCCGCACAACCTGGGTGATGGCGCCCTTCACGGCTGTTCCCACTGGAATGACGATGCGGTTTCCCACCGTGATGGGGAAGATCGTCTCGCAGTAGACCGCCTGACCCACGTGGGCTGTGCGCGAGTTGATAGTGTTCTTGAGCACCAGGGGGATGGTGGTTTCAGCCGGCACAACCAGCTTGGAGGAAGCCGGCTCTGCGCTCGCCTCTTGAGGGGCGGGAGTGGCCTGGCTGTAACCCCCGCCCGGCAGAACGAGCAGAGAGACTGCCACCAGTAAAAGCAGGAATCGCGTATGCATCACCTGCTGCCTCCATCTGTGGATCTTGGAGGGCCTACCGCTAGGATGGCTTCCGAACGCTTCAGGTTGCTACAGCAACGGAGAGGCGAAGTTCGACTCTCATAAGCCAACTCCTTGATCTTGAGAGACAAACTATTCGTCAAAACCTCTCGACTTCGGGAGCGGGGCTTAATGAGCCTAGGCATCATACCGATGTAACTCCGACAAAGGCTTGCCAATTGGCTCACGGAGAGCCGCTCCGAATAGTTGGAACGTCACTAGCCGCCAGGGGATTTCGCCGGCGCCGCGGCTTCTTTGAGTTTCCGCTGCAATTCCTGGTTCTCGATTTCCAGTTGGCGGATGCGAGCCTGTTTCTCTGCGGCGAGCCTGAGCACATGAGATTCCAGCAAGCTCTTGTTGTATTCCATAGTGACCTGAAGGTCGGAGAAACGCTTGCCCAGCTCCTCGCGGTCATTGTCGTAGGCAATCTGGGAAAGCTCCAGGAGGTCATCCGACAGGGCTTCGGTGCGCACGAACAGCGTGATGGTCTGAACGAGGTCCTGTGGATTGGCGGCGAGCTGGCGCACCGTCTGGCGCAGCTCGGAAAGCGCCTTCTGCCGATCTTCGAGGAGCCGCCGGCCCAACGGCTTGCCCTGCTCGTTCAGCAACGGCACGTTTTCGATGGCCAGGTCCCCGTAAGCGGCTTCCAGGAAACCAAAGTTCTGTTGGTACCTGGAGAGGTATTCGGGAAGGTTGGCAGCCGTGAGCTTCCTCTCTTGAGCGCGCGCGGCCGGGGAAAGCGAGAACGACCCTATCAAGAAGAGCGCCAGAAAAGCTCGTGGCATTTCGGCCTCCTTTGGACGCCGGCAGCCTGGCGACGGTCACTCCTGGCAGGGGGTGCCATGTTGATCTTGTACTCGGGTTCATCCTGGGTTGGCATCTCAGGAAGAACCCGGGTGCGCCGAATCCTCGCCTTGGCTACTAGGAAGCATGCGCAGTTGCCAGGGACTTACCGCACTCCCAGGATGGATTCGATGGCACCGGCAATCTTCGCGGCGTGACGATGAACCCCTTCAGCGTCTTCGCCTTCCACCATCACCCGGGCCAGGGGTTCCGTGCCGGAATAGCGTACCACCACGCGGCCTTGCTCGCCGAACTCCCGCCGGTAGTCCGCGATGGCCCGGGCCACGGCGGGGAGGGAGTCCAGGGGAGTCTTCTCTTTGACGCGCACGTTCAGGATGATTTGCGGAAACTGCTTCAGCCCCTGCACCAGCTCGCCAAAAGGCTGCTGGCTTTCCGCCAGCAAGCGCAGCACCTGGAGCAAGGTGACGATGCCGTCGCCGGCCAAAGAGATATCGGAAAAGATGATGTGGCCGGAGGGTTCCCCTCCCAGGTTGATTCCTGACCGCAGCATTTCCTCCAGCACGTACTTGTCGCCCACGGCGGTGCGTTTCAACCCAATACCCTGTCGCGCCAGGGTAAGTTCCAGGCCGAGGTTGGTCATCAGCGTTCCCACCACCGCTCGGCCTTGGAGCGATCCTTGCCTTTGCCAATGCGGGGCGGCGGCAAAGAGGATGTGGTCGCCGTCGGCCAAGCGACCCTGGCGCGTGGCAAAGATGGCCCGGTCCGCGTCCCCATCAAAAGCCACGCCCAGGTCAGCGCCAAACGACTTGCTCTCATCTGCCATCGTCTCGGGATGTAAGGACCCGCATCCCAGGTTGATGTTGCGCCCGTTGGACTGCGCGCTCAGGATGCGGGCGTCAATTCCCAGGCGTTTGAGGACCTCGGGAGCGACTCGGGAGGCAGCGCCGTTGGCGCAGTCCACCACCAGCCGGTACTTGGAGAAGTCGTCCCCTGCCGGCACCAAGCCCAGGAGAAACTCCACGTAGTCGCTGAGCAGGTGGGGGTCGGGCTCAAGCGGAGCATCCAAACTCTCGCTGTGAAGGAAGTTCACACGGTCGAGGATAGCCTCGATCTCCAGCTCGAGCGGCTCCGCGAGTTTCATCCCCGCATTGGAGATCACCTTGATTCCGTTGTCCTGGTAGGGGTTGTGAGAAGCGGAAACCACGACGCCGGCAGCGAAACCATGATGGCGGGAGAGAAAGGCCAGGCCGGGCGTGGTGATAATGCCGGCGTAGTCCACCTCCGTGCCGCTGGAGCGCAGGCCCGCCGCGAGGGTGCGGGAAATCCAGGCGCTGGACTCCCGCGTGTCCTCCCCCAGCACCACCCGCACCGGGCGAGTCGGGGCTGTTTTCTCCAGGAATATGCCCAGCGCGCGCCCAATCCTCAAGAGTGTGCTGCGGTCGAGGGGGGGGTGGCCAGCGACACCGCGGATGCCATCGGTGCCAAAGAGTTCAGGTTTGATTGACATTTCCCAGGTAATTGTAGCCCAGAGGAGGCGATGGGTACACGATTTTCGTCGCACGGTGCGCGGAGCTATTCTCCGACCCCCAGGCGGGCAATTCTTGGGGGGGAAGACCCTATCCCCTTCCGCGCCGCTTCGTTTCCGCAGCCTGGAGCAAGCCACCCTTTGAGGCCGAGCGGCATCTAGGCATATGTCGCATGGAGCGTCAACCACGCATTCTGCTGCTTGGGGTGGGTGAGCTTGACATTTCACAGTCCGAAAAATACAATCCTTCTCGATAAGCCGGAGAGACTGGGGGAAGAAGTGTCAGAGAAGGGTGGTGGCATGTCGAAGAAGGGCTCTGCGTATCGCCGGGTTGCGCTGCTGATATTTGCGTCAACTCTCAGTTGCCTGGTCGGCGCCTCCCTCCGTGCCACGCCTCCCAAGGAGAAACTCGACAAACAAGAGCGTCGCCGGCAAAAAGCCATCCAGAAGGAAATGGAGAGCCCTTACAAGAAGTGGCTCAACGAAGAAGTCCCTTACATCATCATGGACGAAGAGCGAGCCTCCTTCAGGAAGCTGAGCACCGACGAGGAGCGCGAACAGTTCATTGAGCAGTTCTGGGAGCGCCGCAACCCCAGCCCCGGCAGCCCCGAAAACGAATTCAGAGAGGAATACTACCGGCGGATTGCTTACACCAACGAGCATTTTGCTTCGGGCATTCCGGGCTGGAAGACGGACCGTGGGCGCATTTACATCATGTACGGGCCGGCGGATGAGGTGGAATCACACCCGAGCGGTGGTTCTTACATACGGCCTCCGGAAGAGGGCGGAGGCGAGACGTCCACCTACCCGTTTGAGCAGTGGCGGTATCGCTATATTGACGGCATCGGGACCAACATCATCCTGGAGTTCGTTGACCCGACGATGACGGGGGAGTTCCGCCTGACGATCGACCCCGGTGAGAAGGACGCGCTTTTGCATGTGCCTAACGCCGGCCTGACCCAGATGGAACAAATGGGGATGGCCAACAAGCGCGACCGCTTCACCCGCTCGGATGGCATGACCACCGGCCAGGGGCTGGGGGGCACCCCGGAAAGCATGAATGAATTCTCCCGCCTCGACCTTTACGCCAAGATCTTCAAAGCCCCTGCCGTCAAGTTTAAGGATTTGAAGGCGGTCGTCACCTCCAGGCTTTCCGCGCAGCTTCTGCCTTTTGACGTGCGCACGGACTTCATCAAGGTTACCGAGGAGACCATCCTCACCCCCGTCACCATCCAGGTGGCGAATCGTGACCTGGAGTTTCAGAACAAGGGTGGCGTGATGCATGCCGTCCTGGACATCTTCGGTCAGGTCACCAGCCTGGGCGGGAGGATCGTGAGCACCTTTGAAAAGAGCCTGGTGGTGGATGTTCCCGAGGGCGAGTTCCAGCGTTACGTGGATCGCAAGTCGGTGTACCAGGAAGGTCTGCCCTTGCGCCCGGGGCGATACAAGCTCAGCCTTGTCCTGAAGGATGACATCAACGGGCACATGGGTTCCATGGAGCTGGGGATAGTCGTTCCTCGTTTCGAGGAGGACAAGCTCTCCAATAGCTCGCTCATCCTGGCGGACCTCATCCAACCCCTTCCCTCCCGGCAGGTGGGGACCGGGCCCTTTGTCATCGGCGGCACGAAGGTTCGGCCCAGCGTCAATCAATTCTTCACGCGCGATCAGGAACTGGGCATCTACCTCCAGGTGTATAACCTCGGGATTGATCCCCAGACGCACAAGCCCTCCGTGGATGTCCAGTACGAGATCATGAAAGACGGGAAGGACCTGCTGAAGCAACCTGAAGACAGCGCGAAATTGGCAAGCGCCGCGCAACAGATCACGCTGCAAAAGAAGATGCCGGTGAAGCTGCTCCAACCCGGCAAGTACACCCTGCAAATCAAGGTGACCGATAACGTTAAGAAACAAACTCTTACACCTACGACGACTTTTGAGGTACGATAGGCGGGCTTTCCTCGCATGACGACAGAAGCGGGCCAAGGATTCTTACCGGGGAGCTTGAGGGAAATGATGAGATCGTGCCACCCGCAAAAGCGGCTACTCACCGTCCTGCTGGCAGGCAGTTTAGTCGTCCCCTGTTTCACGGCTACCCTGTGTCTGGCGGCGGAGTACGGTCGCGTTACCGGCTCCGTCACGGATACACAAGGGAACCCCTTGATGGGGGCCACGGTGTTGATCATGGGCCCGGTTATGGCGGGGCCGCGCGCGATCAACAGCGCAGCCGAGCGGGTCATCACGGACGCCCACGGCAGATTTGCGGTTGAGCACCTCCTTCCCGGCTGGTATTCCCTCAAGGTGACTTCCGCCACACGCGTCCCTGTGCTGCGCAACAGTGTCCGGGTGATTGGTGGCCAAACCTCGACGGAGAGGTTTGTCTTGAGCGATATCTTCGCTCCGGTGCATTTCCAGGTGCCTTCTCATGATGTTTCCTCCTGGGGGGAGGACTGGAAGTGGGTGCTTCGCACCTCCGCCGCCACCCGCCCCATCCTGCGCTACCAGGAAGTCAAACGAAGCACTCGCGCCTCCACGAACACCAAGCCGGCGTTGCCGGCAAGTCGGCGGCTGGTGGGCATGCTGCCCGGCTCGGCGCGTCGGGAGGCGCTGGCGGGCGATCCCGGCTATGGAAGCGTTCTGGCGTATCTGCGCCCGCTCTCGGAGAACACCGACCTTCTGGTGGCCGGGTCGATGACGGCCAACGGCATCTCGGCCTCCTCGCTCGCTACCGCCTTCCGCAAGAACCTGACGAAGGGTGACCCGCAGGAGCTGGCACTGGTGATGCACCAGTTCAGCTTTGCCGATGGGGTACCACTCGCCATCGGGGATGCTCGCGAAAGCTTGGCCCGAGCTCAGGGCATGGTGGCCAGCTACTCCCACACCCGCCACCTATCGGATTCTGTGACGCTCGTCGCGGGCTTTGAGGTGAACTACCTGAATGCAGCGCGGGACGCCGCGACCGCTCAGCCGCGCCTGACGCTCGCTTACGTGATGAGCCCCAGGACGACCCTGGCCTTCCAGTACGGCGCGGCGCGCGCGGGCAGTGCGGATACCATGCTCGAGCGGGTGGGATTGCTCAATGCCTTCCCACGCGTGACCTTGCGGGGTTACCGACCGCGACTCGAGCAACTGAACCACACGGAACTGAGTGTCAATCGCAAGCTGGGAAAGAACTCGCGGGTGGAGGTCGCTGCCTACCGGGATGCGCTTCAGAATGCCGCCGTGTGGGGATTTGGCGGGGATGCACAATTGTCGCGGATAGCCGGAAACTTCTTGCCTAATCCCGCCGCCAGTGGGGTGATCCTGAACGGGGGTGACTACCGTTCCTCGGGCGTGCGTGCTGCCTATTTGTATGACTTCCGCAACAACCTGGAGGCGGCGCTTGCCTATGCTGTCGGCAACGCTCTCACGGTCAACGGAGCTGCCCTTACCGGCGGCGGAGCGCAGGCAGATTCGTTGCTTTGGGCGCGCCGAAGCCAGTCCGTGGCGGGACGGGTCTCTGCCAGGCTCCCGAAGTGCCACACGCAAATCACCACTTCTTACGAATGGCTCCCGCCCAACCGCGTGACGGCTGTGGACCCTTATGGGCAGGCCGAGTTGCAACTCCAGCCTTACCTCGGCCTCCAGATCCGACAGCCCCTTCCCGCCTTGACTTTCCTGCCCGCGCGCATCGTGGCACTCGCCGACTTTCGTAACTTACTGGCCCAGGGTTACACGCCCTGGGGCCAGGCGGGTGAAAAGCCGATGCTCCTCACGGCAGCCTACCGGAGTTTTCGTGGTGGCTTCTCTGTTCAGTTCTAGGAGTGCCGCCCGAAGGCTTCCGGATCTGAGACTCTGACCTGTCGGCGCCTTTCACTCCGCGATGAAAACCAGGTTTTCCAGGCTCTACGCATGAGTTCGGCATCTTACAGCGACGTGGGCACTACAGAAATCCGGAGTCTATATTCTGAAATCCATAGCGGCTCACGCGAGAATCAGCGCGGTGTTGTATCATTTTGAAAAGAAAAGAATTGATGATTGAATACAAAACGAAGCGTGGAAGCCAACTTGCTCGATAATGAAGCGATGACGTGTCCGCCTTGGTAGTCGCGGACCTCCCCCAATGACCAGAAGCGCGCCATTTCGATTTACGACAGTCCTGCTGGCGTTGTTGAGCTTGGCGCTCGTAGTCTTCGCCATCCTCAATTTCCAGCAACGCAGCCGCTACCAGTTGCCTGACGACGGTGTCTCCTGGGTGGATTCGCCGGACGGGGTAATAGCCTGGATTGTCGCGCGGGGTGGGCCTGGGGACCGCGCGGGCATTCGGGAGCACGACGTGCTCACCGCGATGAACGGACAGCCCGTGAAGCACGCCGTGGATGTTGTCCGCCAGGTCTTCCGCAGTGGCGTCTGGTCGCGGGTCACCTATGACCTGACCCGCCAGGGAGAGAAGTTTCACACTCCGGTCATTATCGTCCCGCAAAACAACTCCAGCTCCGTCCGCCACTACCTGGAGATGGTGGGGTTGCTCTACCTGGTCATTGGCGCCTTCATCCTCTTCCGCCGATGGACGGCGCACAAGTCCCTCCACTTCTATCTGTTCTGCCTCGCCTCCTTTGTGCTCTATACGTTCTCTTACACGGGTAAGCTGAACCTGTTCGACTGGATGATTTACTGGCTGTCAGTTCTTGCTCTCATCCTGCAGCCCGCGCTCTTCCTGCATTTCTGCTTGAGTTTTCCGGAGCGGCCGAGTGCTTTGCGGCAGCGCTCTTACGTGTTCCCGCTGGCCTATGTGCCCGGAGCGCTGCTGCTGGCCACGCACGTCCTGGTGTCCCTGGGCATCCTGACGCTGCTCATCCCCCTGCTCACCGCGCGGTGGTTGCTGGACCGCGTGGAACTGATTTACCTTGCGGCTTACATGCTGGCGGGGGCGGTCTGCCTGCAGTACTCTTACCGGAGGGCGCGCGTCCCGCTGGTCAAGCAGCAGCTCAAATGGGTGACGCGCGGCACCTTCCTGGCGATTCTCCCCTTTGCCACGCTCTATGCGTTGCCCTATTTCCTGGGCTTCATCCCGGCACCCTGGATGAAGCTCTCGGTGCTCTCGCTGGTTTTCCTTCCCCTTACCTTCGGTTACGCCATCGTGCGCTACCGGCTGATGGATGTGGACATCATCTTTCGCCGGGGAATTGCTTATACGCTGGCGACGGCCACCATCGTGGGGCTCTACTTTGGTCTCATCGCGCTTTTTGCCGACTTTTTCCGCAGCACCGTTCCCAGCCGCGCCGGCTGGATCCTGGCCATTATCGTCACGGCCATCCTCTTCCAGCCCATGGTGAACTGGATCCAGGTGCGCCTGGACAAGTTCTTCAACCGTGAACGGTACGACTACCGGCGCACGCTCCTCGGCTTCCGGCGCGAACTCACTTCCGATTTGCACGTGGATCGGCTGCTCGACCGGATGGCAGAGCGACTGGCGGAGACCCTGAGCGTGGACCGCCTGGCGGTCTTTCTGGCCACGGACTCGAAGGGATTCCGGCTGGTTAAATCGCGCGGCTTGGCCGTCTCCGAACCCCTGGACCTCAGCTTCCTCGACCCCAACCGGGCGGAACTCCAGAAGGGCTATCTCTTCTTTGACAGCGTGAAACGGGCGCCGGGTTTCCCGGCGTCCGCGCAGGCTGCCATCGAACAACTGGACCTGCACTACTATTTGCCCTTCCAGGTCAAAGACCGCACGCTCGGGTATGTGGGGCTGGGAAAAACTCGTCAGGGCGACTTCCTTTCCAGCGAAGACATCGATCTTCTCCAGAGCATTGCCGGCTATGTCACCGTGGCGCTGGAGAACGCCCGCCTTTACGAATCCCTGGAACAGAAGGCGCTCGCCTACCAGGCCCTGAGAGATTTCAGCGAGAATATTATCGAGTCGATTAATGTGGGAGTGGTTGCCTGCAACCTGGAACTGCAAGTGGAGTCCTGGAATTCAGCGATGGAGCAGTTGTACGGGCTGCCGCGCCGGGAGGTGTTGGGAAAGAAGCTGGACGCCCTTTTCCCGTCCGAACTGCTGGCGGAGTTGCCCCGGGCCTCCGAGCCTCGACGCACCCTGAGCCTGTATAAACTCCGCCTCCGGACCGCCGCAGATCAGGAACTGATCGTGAACCTCTCCACCGTGCCTCTGCTCGGCAAGGGCGAGGAGGTGATCGGTCGCCTGCTGATCATCAATGACCTGACCGAACGCGTGAACCTGGAAGACCAGCTCATTCAGGCGGAGAAACTCTCCTCCATTGGCTTGCTGGCCGCCGGCGTCGCTCACGAAGTGAACACACCCCTGGCGGTGATTACTTCTCAGGCTCAGATGTTGATCAGGCAGGTGTCGCCGGAGGACGCGCGCACCCCCGTCCTGGACAAGATCATCAAGCAGGCCTTCCGCGCCTCGGAGATCGTCAACAACCTCCTGAAGTTCTCGCGCGTGAGTGGCAGCGAGTACGCGGAACTGGATTTGAACAGGGTGATCCGCGAAACGCTTTCGCTGGTCGACCCCATGCTGAGGGCCTCGAAGATTTCGGTAAACGCCCAACTCACCCCCACTTTGCCCGCGATTTACGGGAATTCCGGAAAGTTGCAGCAAGTGTTCATGAACCTGATCATGAACGCGCGGGACGCCATGCCGCGAGGCGGCGAGCTCACCCTGGCCACGGAGAGCGAGAACTCCACCGTGCTGGTGGAGGTTGCCGACAACGGCGCGGGCATCCCTCCTGACGACCTCACCAAGATCTTCGACCCTTTCTTCACCACCAAGGCCACCAGCCGCGGCACCGGCCTCGGCCTCGCCGTCACTTACGGGATCATCCGCGAGCACTCGGGGAAGATTCAGGTGCAGAGCGCGGTGGGGGAGGGGACGTCCTTCCGGCTGGAGTTCCCCACGGCAAGGAAACCTGTCAATGTCTCCTAAGGGCTCGATCCTGGTCATTGATGACGAACAGGAAATCCGCGAGAGCCTCGAACAGCTCCTGAAGCTGGAGGGCTACCAGGCGGACACCGCCGCCAGCGCGCAGGAGGGCTTGAGAAAAATCGAGGGTGGGGTCTTTGACCTGGCCCTGCTCGACATCAGCCTGCCGGACGGCAACGGTCTGGAGGTGCTGAAATCCATCAAGCGCGAGACCCCCGAGACCGGCGTCATCATGATCACCGCCTACGATTCCAGCCAGATGGCCTTCCAGGCCTCCAAGGAAGGGGCGGAGAGCTACATCACCAAGCCCTGGGATAACGACAAGCTCCTGCTGGAGATTCGCAACGCCCTGGACAAGTCGCGCCTCCAGGTCGAGAACGTGCAACTTCGCCGCGCCCTCAAGCGCTTCGGTCTGCCCAACATCGTCGGCAAAAGCGAGAAGATGCAGAAGATTTTCGACCTCATCACCCAGGTCGCGGCGAGCCGCGCCACGGTGCTGCTGACCGGCGAGAGCGGCACGGGCAAGGAACTGGTGGCCAAAACCATCCACGCCACCAGTCCGCGCGCTGACAGGACGTTCGTTCCCGTCAACACCGGCTCCATGCCCGTGGACCTGCTCGAAAGCACGCTCTTCGGCCACGTCAAGGGCGCTTTCACCTCGGCCATTGCGACCAAACGCGGGCTCTTCGAGGTGGCCGACCAGGGCACCATCTTCTTCGACGAGATCGGAACGGTGGGGGTCGAAACCCAGGCCAAACTCCTGCGCGTGATCCAAGAACGTGAGTTCATGCGACTGGGGGGGACGGAAACCATCAAGGTGGACGTCCGCATCATTGCCGCCACCAACTCGGACTTGCGCAAAATGGTCCTGGAGGGCAAGTTCCGCGAGGACCTTTACTACCGGCTGAACGTCATCATCATTTCCTTGCCATCCCTGCGCGAACGCAAGGAAGATATCCCCGCGCTGCTCGATCACTCCCTCAAGAAATTTTCTGAAGAGAACGCGCGGCAGGGATTGCACTTCTCCCCCGAAGCCCTGAAAGTCCTGATGGATTACGATTGGCCGGGCAACGTGCGCGAGCTGGAAAATGCCGTGGAGCGCGCCGTGGTTCTCTCCTCCTCGCCTGTGCTTGGCCCCGAGCTCCTTCCCGAGCAGCTCTTCCAGAACGGCACGCATGCCACCAGCCCCCTTCCCACCGAAGACATGGACGGGCGGTCACTCTTCGAAATCGTGGAATCGTGCGAACGGCGCATTATCCTCGACATGCTGGCGCGCACGAAATGGAGCCAGACCGAAGCCGCCGAACGCTTCAAGATTCCTCTCTCCACCCTCAACCAGAAAATCAAACGCCTGCAGATCGACATCAAACGCCGTCGGGAAGCGTAAAAGGTAGCGAAGAGTTGGTTTGTAACTCTGCGGCTTTTCTGTGTGGCTCCGGTCGGAGCCTGCCACGATTGCGTCGGGGAGCGGCGTCTTTCGCCGCTCCCAGGGCGGGCACGGGTGAGGGATTGCAGCGAGTTCATATCGCCACGTCCTTGATTCCCGCCCTCGCCCTCCGGGAGAGGGTGCCCCGCCGGCCGGGGCGGGTGAGGGGGCGTACCGGCGATTTCACATCGCCACATTCCGAAGCAGGTAGCCACGCTTGGCGCCCTGCGCCCCAGAGCCGGCTTCGGGCGCCGGGGCGCCTTCCCAACCGCGGCCATTTGTGTTGACCCGGAACCCACGGTTAATTCCCATTTGGAATTAACCGTGGCAAACAACTTACGCCTTCGAGCAGGCTACCCGCCTTCGCAAACCGCCCGCGTTCCTGCCCATGGCCGACTTGAAGAGCTAGGGCGCCGCCGCCCCCACCACCCCTTAGTCCCCTCCTCGGAGGAGGAGGGGAGTTTTAATCAAATTCCCCTCCTGGCTGACAAGGGCCGCTGCGCCGATTCCCCTCCTGGCTCAGGAGGGGGTTAGGGGGTGGTCGACGGATAGCACCTGCCACGGCGGGACAACTGTTTCACCGCGACGCGCCTCCTGAAAGCGGTCGTGTATACCTCCGGACGTCGCCTGGACGTGGGGAACGTCGCGCTACGAGGGTGGAAAAGCCGCAACGTTTGAAACACGAACGTTGCGCTACATCGCTGCTGCGTGTCGCACAGAATGACCCGAGCAGCCGACGTGGGCATTTGCCGTAGCACGGCCGAGTCGGCCATGCCACCCGGATCGGAGGGTCTTTGCCTGCCAACACGACTTGGTGTAGATTAGCTGCTCAATGGATGACGAAAAGCTGTGGGAACACGCCGGCGGCAAGCTCGCCGAACTCGGCCCGGAAGCGCTGACCGATGCGGAGCTTCTTGCAATTCTCGTGGCACCGGGCACGCCGGGCAATTCGGCTCAGAAGATTGCCGAGAACATCATCAAGAAATTCGGATCAATTGAAAAGCTCGGCGGGCGTCCCCTCGAAGAGCTTTACGAGATCAAGGGCATGGGTGACACGAAGATCATTCGCCTCGCCGCTGCCCTGGAAATAGCCCGCCGCGCGGCCTACGGCATTCTCGATGGCGAGAAAGCGCAAACCGGAAAAAAGTAGGCTGAGGGAGAGAGCTGCCCGCGCCCCCCGCCCGCATCTTGGCCGCTTCGAGAAATCCATCGCCAAATACCTGGAAGAAGTTAAGCCCCTCAAAAGTGAACCCGCCCGGCTAACCAGGTTTTCGATTCTATTGAACGAGCTTTTTGGGGAACTAGATTTCCCTCTGATTCGTGATTTCCTGGCGGGCTTTGAAACACAGATTTCGACCCATGAAGGGGAAAAGTGCCGCGTATTGAGAGGCAGGACAGACGCCCTTTACGGAAACCTGGTTATCGAGTTCGAACGCGGCGCTAGCGGCTGGCTCAGGGAAGCAAAGAAGCAACTTCAACGCTATCTTGCAATCTTAGGCAGGAATGAAGAAACCAGGGACTCCTATTTTATCCCTATCGCCAGTGATGGCATTTCATTTGTAGTGTTTGCGCCCAAGGAGGGTGCGCGCCTCTCCGCGACATCGGATGCCGAAGAGGTGGAGGTTGAAGAGATCGAGGAATTCAACCTCGATAAGCGGCAGCCTTTGGATTTCTATTTCTGGCTGGACCGTTATTTTCTCCGCGAGCACAAGCGCGAACCCCGCACTGAGAATTTCCTGCAGGACTTCGGAACGCAAAGCCCCGCCTTCCGATATGCAGCTTCGCTGTGGCTGGAAGCGGCAGAAACCATCCGCGAGCAGACCGACTTCAAAGTCATTTATGACAACTGGCGGAAATACCTCCGCATCGCCTATGGCACTGCGGTCGGAGACCGAGACCTTTTTGTTCGCCACACTTTTCTTGCCACGTTGGCCAAACTGATCGCCTACATCCGCATAACGAACGCGAAGTCACCGCCAGAGGAAAGCGAGACGGTAGAAATCATCCAGGGAACTTTCTTCGAGAAGCAGCGAATCATGAATTTCCTCGAAGAAGATTTCTTTTCCTGGGTAGGACGGGCTCCCGTTTCGGCTGTCACGCAACGTATCGTCCATCGCCTGATCAATTTGCTCTTCACCTACCAACTGCGCGAGCTCTCGGAAGACGTCATGAAGGAGCTCTACCAGCAGATTGTGGCGGACGAGGAACGTCACGGGTTGGGCGAATATTACACGCCTGATTGGCTTGCTGCCCGCATGTGCAATTCCCTCTTGAGCAAGAAAGGTGAGGATGCCGTTCTCGACCCGGCTTGCGGATCGGGGACATTTCTTTATCAAGTTATTCAGCACAAAAAGAAATGCCTGCCTGCAACGCGAGAGTCGCTTGAGAAGATCTTGGGGAGAGTCGTGGGGATTGACATTCATCCCTTGGCCGTCATCGTCTCCAAGATGAATGTCCTTCTGGCTCTCGGGGACCTGTTCAACAAACGTGCCGGGGCAGTTTCCATTCAAGTCTATTTGGCGAATTCCATTCGCCATCCCGTCAAACAACCTTTTTTGGGAAACGGTGGCGTCCCTGCCGAAAGGGTGGAGATAAACCAGCGGGAGGTTCTGATACCTGACGCGGTGCTATCCAGCGCCAGCAAGCTGGATGCGGCAGTTCGAGTAGCCGACGAGTTCGCCAAATCGAACAGAGACGTGGTGCATTTGGACTTTCAAGCCTTTGAAAACTTCACGCGCCGTGGTGCGTCGGAACTGGCCACTTCTTCCGATGTTGTCCGCATGCTCTTCGACCTAGCGGAACTCCTGCACGAATTCATCCGCAAACCAGAAGACACGATTTGGGCCTATATCTTAAAGAACCAATACAAACCGACCTTTCTGACCAAACAGTTTGACGTGGTCATCGGTAACCCGCCCTGGCTTTCCTTTCGCTACGTGGAAAAGGGCGAGTACCAGGATTATCTCAAGGGTCTAATTGTGAAAGAGTGCGGGCTGCTTGAAGGGGCAGGACACCTCATCACCCAGCTCGAACTAGGGACACTCTTTTTCGTGCGGTGCGCAAGTTTATATCTGAAACCAACGGGCAAGATCGGTTTCGTGCTCCCGCGCAGTATCTTCACGGCCGACCAGCACGACCGCTTCCGAAGGTCTTACGTTCACGGCAATACTACCCTAACCGAAGTATGGGACCTGGAGGACGTTTCGCCGCTCTTTAACGTTCCGGCGGCCGTCGCCTTTGGCGATTTGAAAAGTGACACTTCAAAGATTCTGCCGGGAGAAATTCTGTCCGGGCAACTGAAGAGCAAGAATGCCTCGCTGAAAGAAGCCAACATCGATTTGAAGGCTGAGGCGACAGAGTTCCATGTTGTCCAACAGGGGAAGCGGAGTTACTTGAGCACAAGCCGCAGGAAGATTTCGGCGCAGCGGAGCTTTTACCAGCCGTTTATCAAAGACGGCGCAACCATCTACCCGCGCAATTTCTGGTTTGTACAGTTCGAGGCTGACCCAAGGTTTGGGATCGACCCAACTCAGCCGCTTGTCGCTACGGACACTCGCGCGAACGCAGAGGCCAAGGAACCTTACAAGGGAATACGCCTCAAGGACCCTGTTGAGGCTGAGTTCCTTTACGCTTCCCTACTTTCTACTGATTTGGTTCCGTTTGGGCATTTCGAGTTTCGTCCCGTCGTGTTGCCTTTGCTTGAGGATGCACACGGCTACGAGCTCCTGAATGCTGAGCAGGCTCGCACGAAAGGATACTTGAAACTCGCTCAATGGCTGCAGAGGGTCCAGGAGATATGGACAAGGAAGCGTAAGGAAAAGGCAAGAAAAGGGGATGCGCTCAGCTGGCTGAATTACCGCAATAAGCTTACCGACCAGAACCCCCGGGCGAAGTACCTGGTGCTCTACCCGAAGTCAGCCACATTCCTGTGCGCGGTTGCGGTTCGCGCCAAATCAATTACGCACGCCGTTGATTCGCAGGAGGTTGTGCTCAGAAGGTTTGTCCCCGACCATGTCACGTTCTTCTATGAAACAAGCGAGCCAAAGGAAGCCCAATACCTTTCTGCGGTTCTGAACTCGCCCACTGTGGATACCTTGATAAAGCCGATGCAAGCTCGCGGACTGTGGGGCCCGCGGGACATTCACAAGAAGGTTTGGGAACTCCCAATTCCCGAATTCAACGAGAAGAATCCAAAGCACACAAGGTTGGCAGACATAGCGGAAGCGTGCGCGGAAAAAGTGAAGGAAATGGTTCCTGACCTCAAGAAACTCTTTGAAGACGTTCGTGGGCCCCATGCCATTGGCCGAGCCCGCACCGCCGTCCGCCAAGCCCTTCACGACGAGCTCGCCGAAATCGACTCCCTTGTGAAAGAAATCCTCAAATAGCAGAAAAAGCCGCGGAGTTCGAAAACAACTTCCTGCTACCCTGCTATGACCGGCGTCTTGCTGTAGCGCCGGTCTGTGACCGGCGACGGTCGCCGCTCATAGAGCGGCGCTACAAAAAACCGTTCCACGCTCCGTGCCGCATTGAACAACGCGGCCTCAGACCCAAATGGTTTTGACAACGCTCCCCGCACGTTCAAAATCCTTGTCACTCGTAACCAGAGCGGCTTTGCGGGCCTGGGCGAGGGCGGCGGCGAAGCAGTCTGCGTAAGGCAGATTGTGCTCAGCCTTGAGACTGGCTGCGAGCTTGGCCAATTCCATATCAACGTCGATGACCTGGATGGGAAGCTGGGCGATTTCCCGCAGCTTGGCGCTGGCCGCCTTCTCCCCGCGCGCGCGCCAGACCGAGTAGTAAACCTCGCCCCAGTTGACCACCGACATCAACAGCGGGCGCTTTGTTTCCGCTGCCTTGGCAAGGAGCTCTTCAACTTTCTCCGCCCCCGGACGGTCCTCGAAGAACGTCATGAGGGCGCTGGAATCGAGCACGTAGGTCTTCATTGGCAGACCTGTATGTGGTAGGTGGAATGTTGCATGCGGGGAAAACCGCCCCCCGACTGTCGAGTTTCGAATTTCCAGTTTCCAATTTCGATTTTCTAATCTCCAGTTTCGCCTTTCGTCATAGCTGGCGCTCTCGCTTGCGCTCTTCAAGCAGGACCTCGAGCGCAGAAGGTTCCCCTTTCAGGGAGCCGCGCAGGCCGCGAATGAATTCGCGGGTAACGGGCTGAACGATTATACGCCCGTTATCTTCAATAAAAGTAACAAGCGTTCCCTTTCGGATTCCGAATCGCCTGCGCAGGCGCGCGGGGATGACCAGTTGTCCTTTTGTCGTGACGACGCTGGTTTCGATCTTCATGCGGCACCTACCATGACTGAAATCCTACTCTACGCAGTTTAGTAAGTCAAATAACATTTGCCTTACCAACCCGGCCAGGTTGGAAGGAAGGCAGCGCACGGTCGGTCGTTCAAGCCTGCGGCTTTTCCAGGCCAAGCGGCTTTGCACGCGCGCCGCAGGTGGGTTTGATCCAAGCGCGCGAAGGCAAAGGCGGAGGTTGGTTTCCACCACAAGGCCGGCTGGCGCAGAGCGTGGGTTTTGACGGTCTGCCCTTCGGCTTTGCTCACGGTTCGGCGTCGCTCACCGTCCCGAGCATGAGCCGAGGGAGGGCCATGAGCGTGTCGAATGGCGATCCGCCGAAGGGACGCGCTCGCCGCAGTCCTCTGATCGCGTGACGGCTCTTCGCGCGCGGCGGGGAGTCGAGGAGCAACGCAGCGCCCGGGGGGCGTCAGTAGCTAGCTCCTACCAAGAGGCTAGCCATGACCGTGGAGACCCCTCACGGGCCCCGAGTGGGGCATTATGCCACGCCGTCGGTGCTTAGTAAGCTGTCGAGGAGAGCTTGTAAACTATTGATACTAAATGGGATCAATAGAAATCGAATGCAAAGACCCCCCGGCCGCGGAGAATGCTGGCACAAACGGGACTGTCCCGAAACGCCAGCGGGCGCAGACGCTGGCTCTCGAGTGTTGGCGAGTGGTCGCCCGCAGAAGGGGACTTTACACCTTGATGAAGATCTTCCGCTTGTACAGCCAGTAGCACAGGTACCAGAGCACAAGCATGACCGAGCAGCTTTGGGCTACGGGGGCCAACGTACCGACAAACTTGAAGCCGCCGCTGAACGCCTCGATCCAATTGTCAATCGCGCCCCTGATTAGAAAGCCCGCTGAGTAAATGAAGATAGAGTTCATCCCCACCACAACCAGCGGGAAGGCAGGCTTCTGCCATCCCAGGACATCGATCAGGATGATGAAGGCGAGCATTATCAGCAGAACCCAGCCCGTGCTGTAAAGCGTCCAGGAGGCCGTCCAAAGCCTCTTCACGATGGGAATGAGCGGGGACAACGCCAGGCCACTGGCGAAAGCAGCGACCATGGCAATCGCCAGGATCTTCAGCTTCTGGGCGCGGGTTTTTTGCGTCCTGAGCAGGATGCCGGTCCAGGCGCCCAAAAGCGTGGTGACAATGCTGGAGACGAAATTGATGGTCACGTAGTAGCCCGAGTAGTTGTAACCGAGCAGAGCTTTGTCGATGACCTGACCGATGTTTCCCTCCTTGGAGAACGCTCCCTGCGGCCCTGGAAAGATGAAGAACAGCGCGGAGTGAAACGCCAACAGCAGTACGGCGCTCATCACCTGCCAGCGGAATTTCAACTGCAAGATAAGGTAGGTGAAGAAATAGGTGAAGGCGATCTGGGAAAGCACGTTGATGAGCTGGAAGCGGATCCCATAGTGACGGTCCGCCACGATTATCAAGAACTGGCTGAGCAGGATCAGCTTCAGGGCGCGGCTGGCGACGTGGTAGAAGTTCTGCCGGGGAGTGGCGCCCAACTCTCTGCGGCGCGCCAGCGCGAAGGGCATGGCCACGCCCACCATGAACATAAAGGAGGGCTGGATCAGATCCCAAAAAACGGCGCCCGTCCATTCCACATGGTCAAACCATGAGGCGATCCTTCCATAAGTGGGGTCGTGCTGGAGCGCCCCCAAGCCAAAGGCTTCGGAGGCCAGCATGAACATGATGAATCCCCGGAAGGCATCGAGGGCGACGTAACGTTCCGCGCCGGCAGGTCTTGGCGGCGCTTGCATGGTAGATTCGGTCGGTGGAACAGCGGCGGTTAGAGTTGACATGGGGCGGATTCTAGCACAGCCCCCTGTCTGTCAAGCCTCACTTCCGGCGTATTTTCAAAGAAGTGAAGAGCAGGAAAATCGCAATAAGGGACCGAGTGGGCTGTTCTACCTCCCACAGTGGTGCAGGACTTTGCAGCCTGTGAAACGCCGGTTGACCTCGGGATGCGACTTGCTGCACACGCGGTCTCCGCCAGGTTAACCCTCGATCTCCAGCGTCACCGGAATCATGTTCAAGCCGTAATAGCGGCCGTCGCCGCTGAAATCCCCGGCGCAGGCGGCTCCGAGAAAATGACGGCGTGTCAAACCAGCTCTCCGGTTCATGAATGCCTCCTTATGCGGCATGATTGGTAACCCTTTTTGCGAGGTAGGGGCGGGCGTCCAGCTTAGCCGGGAGTCGCCAAGGCGCTCCTTCCCACTACCGACCCCCGGAGAATTCCAGCACCGTGACCGAATGTGCAGGGAAGCGATACGACAAAGGTAGCCCTTCGAGGGGAACCTGCCTTTCCCGAATATTCACATTATCGCTGCTGCCGTAAGGGTTGGCCACGACCTTATCCTTACCGTTCAGTTCCCAGACACGCGCCACGGTTCCCGACTGCGGTCTCCAGCTCTTTAATGGTTCACGCCTGAACCGTAGAGGTCGAGGGGGAAGCATGTTCGTCGCGGTAACTGAGATTACTTTCGCCAGATGTTCGAGCCCGCCGATTCATCCCGGCAGGATCAGCCCCTGAATGGTCTGGAAGTGCTGGGTCTCGAAAAAAAGAAAGGCAATCAGCGTGGCGTTGTACGCCAGGTGGAGGATGTAGCTGGTGGCCAGCGAACCCGTGAGGCCTCGGCCCAGCGAGAACGCAAAGCCAACCAGCGCGATCATCAGGACGTGATGCCAGGCGCCCCAGTACTCGGGGACGTGCAGGCCGGCAAACAGCAACGTCGTCGTCACGATCGCGAAGCGAAGCCCCAGCAATGAGTCAAACATGGAAAAGAGCACTCCGCGGAAGACCATCTCCTCCATGAAGGGCGCGATGAAGACTGCAAATGCCGCCACCGCGTAAGCCGAGCTTGGGGAGCTGAACAATCGCTCCAGCGGAAAACTATCCCTTTCCGGCAGGAGCGTGGGGGTATAGCGCGTGGCAAAGGCCAAGAGAACTCCACCCAGCAAGAACTGCACTCTCCTCGCTTGGACGGGCGGCCGCCATTTCAGCGCCTTCCAAAACGGCCAGCGGTGGTTGACCACCACCAGGAGGTAGATGAATCCCAGCAGTAATGCATAGAAAACCGTCTGAAAAACTACCAGGAAGAATGGATTCTGTTCAACGGCAGTGAGGGAAACCCGCCAGCCCCTCGCTGCCTTGAGGCCGAAGTAGCCGGCGAGAACGAGGAAGTCAGTAAGCAAGAACGCCAGAACAACAAAGCCGATGAAAACCGCGAGGTCTGAGGGCTTCCACTCGACTTGCGCCTCGGAAGGCAAGGGGGTGAGCGAGACGCCAGGAAGGGCCGGCGAATCTGGCGAGACGGTTTCGCCCGGGTTTCCCATTACCGGCCGCGTGTCCTTTCCGGCAGCGCCGCGGCCAGTAACGGAACCATCAATTCGTGGTGGCCGGTCAGGGCGTAACCGTGGCTTGCCCGGCGACCTGCCTTTTCCCCGGCCGCGATGGGACGCAACAAAACGTTCTGCGTGGGCCGATAATGCTGGATGAAGTCCATGTTCACGGTGGTGATCCCGCGTGGAGGATGGCCAAGGTTCGCGGCAAGACTTACGCACTTTAGAAAAACTTCCGGCAGGACCACCGCCGACCCCACGTTCAAATACACACCGCCGCCGTCGAGGGACTTAACCAGCGCGGCGAGCAGAAGGAAGTCCCGATGCGTCGCAGCGCCGAGCGCTCGCGCGTCGATGGCCGGGTGGTTGTGGATGATGTCCGTACCTATGGCTTCGTGCACCGTTACCGGAATGCGGCGCCTGTAAGCGGCAGCCAGCAGGCTGCAGCGCCGGAAGCGCGCGAGGCGGCTGCGGGCGAGAAACCGGCCGACCGACTCTCCGATTCCGAGCCCTTCCTCATCACCGCGCGCGATCGCCTCATTGATGAATCGGCCCGTCTCCTCGGCCATGCCGAAACGTCCGCGGCCCAGGACGGCCGGGACGTCCTCAGAGGTTGCCCCCACCAGGGCAATTTCAAAGTCGTGGATCATGGCGGCGCCGTTCATGGCCACGGCGGTAAGGTAATCGCGTCGCATCAAATCAATCAGGATGGGGCCGAGCCCGCATTTGATGACGTGCCCGCCCAGCCCCCAGATGATGGGCTTGCGTTTCTGTCGCGCGCCTTCGAGCGCCCCGACAACCGCGCGGAAGCTCTCGCCGGCCAGGATGCGGGGAAACGACTTCACCAGGGCCCTGACGGATGCGCGGGGTCCGATGACCTTGGCAAAATCCGCAACCGAGACCTTGCTGGGGCGGGATTTCAACGGGTAAGCCCTGACGCGGTCAAGTTTGAGAGGACGCTGCTCGTAGATGGTCATCAGAATCTTCCAGCGCGTACTACCTTCTTGGGGGTGCGGCTTGGAGTCTCTGCGTCAATCCTCCGGCTCTCCGCTAACACACGGACCAGCTTCTTCGGGAGTGGGACTGGCTTGAACTTCGGCTTCTTGCTGTTTGCCGTGGGCATAGCAGCAATCAGAATTGCTTCGACCTCGTCAAGATGCGTCGGTAGTACGGAAAATGCCGAGAACGAATTCCAGAATTTGAAGTACGCCTCCGTCGACTTATTTGCGCGGTCGTGGAGACGACTAAATAGCCTACCACTGGCCTGCCCAACATAGTAGGGGTGGTCGTCGCGGTAAAGAATGTAAACCCCTGGCTCCCATAATATTTTCAGCTCATGTGAAAGCTCGGGTTCGTTGAGGAGTAGTTTGTTCCCCTTGTGGATGTTGAATAGCTCACGCGGCCACATCTTGACGTAGCCAGTTACAATCCTCCGGGCCACCTATCCCTACTTTGCGTTTTCTTCGCGCCTTGGCGCCTTGGCGTGAACCTTGCTCATTCGGGTAGGTGATTGACGACCCTGGCGATTCCGTTCTTGATGAGCTCCGTGTCGAAATTAATAAGTAGTCCGAGGCGTTTATCGGCGAGGCGCAAGTAAGTGAGCAACTGCTTCTTGTGAATGGGCGCACGCACTTCGACGGACTTGATTTCGACAATGACTCTGCTTTCGACGATAAGGTCAGCCCGAAAACCTGCTTCCCTATGGACGCCTTCGTAGGTAACCGGAATCGCCTGCTGGCGGACCACCTGGAGGCCACGCTTCGTTAGTTCGTAGGCCATCACGGTGTCGTACACCGATTCGAGTAGACCTGGTCCCAAGGTGGTGTGAATCTAGAACGCAACATCTACAACTTGCTTTGCAATCGCATTTTCGGTCACAGAAAAATACCTCACGCAAAGGCGCCAAGGCGCAAAGTATACCTCCCGCCTAGCCTCTTCCGTTTAACACTGCCGTCAGCGCCTGGCCGGTGAACGACTTCTTGGAGTGCGACCCGTCTCCGCCGAAAACGATGCATCACTGCTTCTGCTGCATCCCCTTCAGCATGGCCAGCACGCCGCGCTTCAATTCTGGGACATCACGTTGGACAATCTCCCAGACCCTTGCCAGGTCAATACCCAAGTAGTTGTGGACGAGCAAGTTGCGGAACGCAGCAATGCGGCGCCACTCGATTTCTGGATGCGTGGCTTTCAGAGCCTCAGATAAGTACTGAGTGGATTCACTCATCGTCTGGAGGTTTCTGAGCACTGCATCCTGGAGGGTATGAGAATCCATGAACTCGTCGCGTCCCTCGCTGGTGTCCTCTTCGATGCGGCGAATGCACTCGGTAATGTGGCGAAGATAGACTTGGTCGTCTTTCACAACGGCCTTGCCTCGTGCAGAACCTGATCTCGCAGGTAGGGGCTGAGCGCTTTCTCCGTGACCACTTCCACCCTACAGCCGAGAAGTTCTTCAAGATCCAGTATTAAACCCGCCGGAAACCACGAACTCGTGACAACCCCAGCGTCAACGAGGAAATCAATATCGCTGTCCGGTCCGGCCTCCCCGCGCGCCACCGACCCAAAGACACGAATATTTGTGGCGCCGTGCTTCGCGGCGGTACGTTGGATCTCGTCCCGCTTTTCGTGGAGTAACTGCTCGATGGTCACGGGTTAGCCTGCTATCATAGTTTATATCGGATTACTCACAAGCTTGATGGGCTGTCCCACACTGGGTGGAGTTATCTCACCCCCGAATCCTCACCACTGGCGGCGGTGCGTGAGCCGTTCAAAACTGCTACCAATGCCTGGCCCGTATATGATTTCTTTGCGCGCGCGACTTCTTCCGGCGTGCCCTGGGCGACGATGCGCCCTCCGGCCTCCCCGCCTTCCGGCCCCAGATCGATGATCCAATCGGCCTGTTTGGCCACGTCCAGGTGGTGCTCGATGATGATGATGGTGTTGCCGAGGTCTGTCAAGCGATTGAGCACCTCGAGGAGCTGCTTCACGTCGTCAAAGTGCAGGCCCGTAGTCGGCTCATCCAGGATGTAAAGGGTGCGTCCGGTTTGCCGGCGGCTGAGTTCCCGGGCGAGCTTGATGCGCTGGGCCTCGCCGCCCGAAAGCGTGGTGGCCGGCTGTCCCAGGTGAATGTATCCCAGGCCGACGTCCATCAAGGTTTGCAGCCGCTGCTTGATCTGGGGGATGTTCTCGAGGATGGGCAGCGCGTCTTTCACGGTCATCTCCAGCAGGCCGGCGATGGAGTTGCCCTTGTACTTTACGGCCAGTGTCTCGGAATTGTAGCGGCGGCCGCGGCAGACCTCGCAGGTGACGAAGACGTCCGGCAGGAAGTTCATCTCAATACGCCGCAGTCCCTCGCCCTGGCAGGCCTCGCAGCGTCCGCCTTTCACGTTGAAGCTGAAGCGGCCCGCCCGGTAGCCGCGTTCTCGTGACTCGGGAAGCATCGCGTAGAGCTCCCGGATGGGCGTGAACACACCGGTGTAAGTGGCGGGGTTGGAGCGGGGCGTGCGCCCGATGGGCGACTGGTCAATCACAATGACTTTATCGATGTGCTCCATGCCCAGGATGGCGCGGTGCGGCCCCGGGTCCTCGATGGCGCGATACAGTTTCTTGGCCATCGCCCGGTAGAGGATGTCGTTCACCAGCGTGGATTTCCCCGAGCCGGACACCCCCGTTACCACCGTCAGCACACCCAGGGGAAATTGCACGTCGATGTTCTTCAGGTTATTGGCGCGCGCGCCGAGCAGCGAGAGATACTTCCCATTGGGAACGCGCCGCGACTTGGGAATGGGAATGTGCAAGCGGCCGGAGAGGTACTTGCCGGTCAGGCAATCTGCGCAAGCGGCGATTTTCTCCGGCGGGCCGCAGGCCACCAGGTACCCGCCCTGCTTGCCCGCGCCGGGGCCGAGGTCAATGACGTAGTTGGCCCGGCGGATGGTCTCCTCGTCGTGTTCGACCACCAGCACCGTATTGCCCAGGTCGCGCAACTGCTCCAGCGTCGCGAGGAGCCGTTGGTTGTCCCGCGGGTGCAAGCCGATGCTGGGTTCGTCCAGCACGTAAAGGACGCCGCGCAGCTTGGAGCCGATTTGCGTGGCGAGGCGTATGCGCTGGCTTTCCCCGCTCGAAAGCGTGGCCGCAGAGCGGTCGAGGCTCAGGTACCCCAGGCCGACCGCGCGCAAGAACCCCAGGCGCTCCGCAATCTCACTCAGGATTCGCCGTGCCAGGAGCTCTTCCCGCGGGCTGAGTTGAAGTTCCCCCAGGACCTCCTGGGCATGGACGACCGGCAGCGCCGTGAAATCCGCTATCGAAAGGTCCGCCACCGTGACAGCCAGGCTTTCGGCCCGCAGGCGCTTGCCCTGGCACTTCGGGCACGGCACTGCGGACATATACTGGTTGAACCACTCGCGGTGACTTTCCGAGCGTGTTTCCTCGTACCAGCGCTCGAGCAGCGGGATGATGCCGGGGAAGACCGATTGGGATCGAGAGCTTTGCGGGTCCTTGCCGTACAGGAGTAGGTTCTGGAGCCTCCGCGGATATTTCTCAAAGGGGGTCTTCAGATCAAACTGGTAGTGTTCGGCGGCGCGCAGGAGGCCACGCTGGAGGAAACGTGACCCCGCGCCCGGCCCCAGCCCGCCTTCCAGCAGCGGGCGCGACCAGTCGCCAATGACCTTCGCGGGGTCAAAGGTATACTGGCTGCCCAGGCCGCGGCAGCCATCGCACGCGCCATAGACGCTATTGAAGGAGAACGACCTCGGCTCGAGCGCCGGGACGTTGATGCCACACTCAACGCAGGCCCATTCCTGCGAGTAGAGCCGCTCCTCCCCGTTGACGACCGCCACCTGCACAATGCCCTTGGCGAGCTTGATGGCGGTTTCGATGGACGCGGCCAGGCGGCCCTCGATGCCAGGCTTGAGCAGCAGCCGGTCCACCAGCACTTCGATGGTGTGGTTGCGGCGGCGGTCGAGGGGAATCTCCTCATCGAGTTGCCGCAGTTGCTTGTCCACACGCACCCGGACAAAGCCCTCGCGCGCCAACCGCTCAAACAGTTTCCTGAACTCTCCCTTGCGGCCGCGCACGATGGGCGCCAGGATCATGATGCGCTCATCACTCGGGTTTCGGGTTTCGGGACTGGGGGTTCGCAGACTAGCCGGCGTTGGGGTCGCCGAAGGCGAGTCGCCTTGGCGAGATTCGGCGTCCGGGGTTCGCAGATCTTCGCGGTCCCCTGTGCCCTGTTCCCTGTCCCCTTTCCTAAGCGCCATGATGGAGGAAACAATCTGCTCAGTGGTCTGGCGGGAAATAGGTCGCCCGCACTGGTGGCAACGCGGCACGCCGACGGAGGCGTAGAGCAATCGCAGGTAGTCGTAAATCTCCGTGATAGTACCCACGGTGGAACGCGGGCTGCGGCTGGTGGTTTTCTGCTCGATGGAGATGGCGGGGCTCAGACCTTCGATCGAGTCCACGTCCGGCCGCTCCATCTGGTCAAGGAACTGGCGCGCGTAAGGCGAGAGTGTCTGCACGTAGCGCCGCTGGCCCTCAGCGTAAATCACGTCAAATGCCAGGCTGGATTTACCCGAGCCGCTCAAACCCGTGACCACGGTGAGGGTGTTGCGCGGGATCTCCACATCGATGTTTTTGAGGTTGTGCTGGCGCGCGCCCTGCACCGAGATCCGGTCGATCATGTGCCCTGAGCCTTACAGCGAGGATTTTCGAGAGAAGGCCAACCTACCATGCTAGTGAATCGCAGGAGAGCGCGTCAAGCGGAATCACGGCCGCTGTCGTTAGCACTGAAATGACCGCCTCAATTAGCACGTGATGTGTCCGCTGGGGGTGGACTTCGGGCAAAGCATTCTGCGGGAAGAAGGCAGGATGAAGCGATACCCGGAGGACGCCTGGGAGTGGGCGATGAAGGTACAGGAAGTGATTTTGTGGGCGATGGCGAAGAAGCTGACCTGGTGGCAAGCGGCGGCCGCTCGTGGGGACGTCACCCCGCTCTGCCGGGTCGGCGCGGCGGTCTTGGGCGAAGTAATCCGCAACGGCGTTTGTGAGCGCACGCCGTGGACCCAACCATGCTAGCCATGGAATGAGCGAGTTCCTCCGCCGGGCGCGAAAACGCCTTTGCTGGCGCATTGCTCTCTTGACATTTTAGTGTTTTAGTGGATACTAAAATACATGGGAATGAAATTCGCGTCCCTTGACGTCGCCAAAATCTGCCGGGCGCTTTCGGTGGACAACCGGGTGGGTATCGTCCGGCTCCTCGCGAAGCGGTCGCTCTGCGTGGGCGCGCTGGCGAACCAGCTCGGCGTTTCCGCTGCGGCCGTATCCCAGCACCTCCGGGTCCTGCGCGACGCGGGGCTGGTCGAGGCCGACCGACGGGGGTATTTCACTCACTACCGACTTGCGCCCGACGCAGGCGAGCGCACGCAACGGGTGATTAGCAGAATCTTCGCGGCGCCTGAAAGCACCTCGCAACCCCGGACGAAAGGAGGCAGGACATGTGCTGCGGGAGGACCAAGTGCGACAAGCCGAAAAACCTGAAGGGCAAGGCCGAGGACTGCTCAGCGGCCCAGATCAGGAAATGCCACGGGGATGCCAAGAAGCATCCATGCGTGATCGCGGCGGGAAGGCGCTCCCGGAAGCTGTGAGGACCGTCATCGCGGCTCAGGGTCTGGTCAAGCGCTTCGGCGACGTGACCGCCGTGGCGGGCATCGATTTCGACGTCCCTGCGGGGGAGATATTCGGCTTTCTGGGACCGAACGGGGCAGGCAAGACCACGACGATCAACATGCTCGTCGGCCTCGCCCGACCCACAACGGGACGGATATGGGTCGCCGGAATCGATTGCACGAAAAACGGTAAGGCGGCGCAACATCTCATTGGTGTGGTGCCGGACGAAAGCAATCTATATCCCGAGCTGACGGGCTTCGAGAACCTGTGCTTCTGCGCGGCACTGTATGGAATGCCCAGGCGAGAGCGCGAGCCTCGGGCCAGGGAACTGCTAGGCATCTTCGGGCTGGCCGAAGCGGCGGGGAGAAAGTTTGCGGGCTATTCGAAGGGGATGAAGCGCAAACTCGCCATCGCCGCCGGGATTATCCACTCGCCCGCCATTCTGTTTCTGGACGAGCCCACAACCGGAATCGACGTGGCCAGCGCCCGGCAGATTCGCCAGCTGATCGTTGAGATGAATCGCGTCGGCACGACGATCTTCCTGACCACACACTACATCGAGGAAGCCGAGCGCCTCTGCCATCGGATCGCTTTTATCGTCTCCGGCAAGATCGCGCGAATCGACACGGTCGAAAACCTCTTGCAGCAGTCGCAGGGGCGGCACATCATGGAGTTCGCAGTGGACAGACCGGCGAGTGGGCTTCAGGACAAGCTGAGGGATGCATTTCCCGACCTGGAATGCGAAGCCGTTGCGCACGGTGGCCTTCGTGTCATTTCCGGCAAGCCCGTCCGTATCGGCCCGTTGGTGCGGTTCCTGGAGGAGCACGGCCTGGAGGTCGGCGAGGCGCGCAAGGTCCGCCCGTCCCTCGAGGAGGTCTTTGTGCAGGTCACCGGCATTGAGGCGGCCGCCATGAAGAGGGAAAAGAGCGGAGGTGGCGCATGAAGGCCTGGATCGCGTTCTGGAACATCCTCCTCAAGGACATGTGGGCGTACTACCTTAAGCCGCCTAATATCAGCTGGGGGCTCATCTTCCCGTTAGCTTGGACTGGCATGTTCTTCATCAAGTCCGGCAGCGGTCTGGAGAGCGTGCGGGGACTGTTGCCGGGGTTGGTGGCGGTTTCGGTGCTTTTCGGCACGACCTCAATGGTGGCCGTGACGGTGACGTTTGAGAAGAAGGGCCGGTCGTTCGAGCGGTTGCTCCTGGCGCCGATTTCCCTGGAGCTTCTAATGCTGGCCAAGACGACCGGGGCCATTCTCTTCGGCGTGGCCAACGCTCTTGTGCCCATCCTCATGGCGGGCATCGTGAGCGATCTGAGCGGAGTGGCCTGGATGATCGTCTTCCCGACCATTGCGCTGGTCGCTGTGTCCTCCACATTCCTGGGTCTGCTCATCGCCGTCTCGGTCCGCGAAGTTTTCGAGGCTCAGACGTTTTCGAATTTCTTCCGGTTTCCGATGATCTTCCTGTGCGGGCTGTTTTTTCCCATAGAAAAGCTGCCGGCGTTCTTGCGGCCGCTGTCGTATGCACTGCCGCTGACCTACGGGGCGGATGCCCTCCACGCCAGCTTCCAGCAGCAGGGCCGGCTGTCGTTGTGGCTGGACCTGCCCGTATTGGCAGGATTCTGTGCGCTGCTGTTCGCCCTGAGCCTTTGGAACATCAGACGAAAATGGGTTGCGTGACCCCGTGGCTCCAACTCTAACTGGATCCTTATGGATCTTGCGTACCACAGCAGCGTCCGCTGATTGACTGGGTGTGCGAGCCCAGATTGCCCGCCTCAACTGATAGGGCCGCGGGCCCAGACCTCGGGTCCGCGGCACAGGCTGTGCTCAGGTTAAAAGACGGAGCAGCGAGGCTGGCCCTTCGGCAGGACCGGTCAGTGGCGGCACTGGCAAAAGCCTTGGGCCGCCGGCTCCAGCTTGTTTTCGAGGAACAAGGCCACGGCGCCTTCCGGGGTGCATTTCTTACCGATGACGTAGGGTTGAATTCCCTCACTCATCAGAGCCTCTGCGGCTCTGCCTCCCATGCCGTAGCAGAGGACGGCTGTGCAGTCGCTGAGAGCTTCCACAATGGAGGTGTGGCTCTGCGTGCCATGACCGTGGCCCCCTTCGCCGTGGCAGTCTCCTCTGGCGTGAGCCGTGAACGTGTTGCTCCGCATTTCCTTGCCGACGATCTTACCATCCTCGATGTTGAAAATCAGAAAGTGCGAACTTCGGCCGAAGTGCGGCGATATATTCGTTCCATCCGATGAAGCAACAGCAATTTTCATTGGTTTCCTCCTTGACGATTCGCCCACGGGCCGGGTCCTCGCTGGCATTGTCCATGGCGCATTCGTCCTCCGGGGCCTCCACCGGGTCCCCAATTCCCTCGTCGGTCCCGGCCGCGATCTTCGGGTGCTCGCTGAATATTGCGGCTCTGGCACTGCGGACATGCCGCTGGCCTGCCCGTTCCGTAGGGAATTGCCCACCTGTGTTGGCAATCCGAGCACACGAATTCTCGTTGGCTTACCATTTCAATCTCTCCTCCTTTGATCTCTAAGGCTTTGCCGTTGACCAAGGCTTCGGCAATTTTCTTGTGCGCCGACTCAACAATCCTGCCGAAGGTCTGGCGGGAAACGCCCATTTGCTTGGCGGCGTCCTCCTGGTAGAGCCCCTCAAGGTCCGCCAAGCGGACGGCTTCATACTCGTCCACCGTCATCGTGACGGCTTCCAACATGGAGAGGGGGATACCGCGCGGTTTGAAGAACTTGCTGGGAGGTTCACCGCTCACTCTTCGGCAACAGATTGGCCTCGGCATCTGCTGGTCACTCCTCTGACTGGTTTTATTATGAGCATATGCTCATAATTTGTCAAGCTGAAATGTTCAGGCTAGGGTATTGCGCTGGTCGGGAAAAGGGCCTCAGAGACCGCTCTCAAGATTCAGGGTTGGGTAGCGGATGGAGCGGAGTCTTAGGACCTGGCAGGGGCGTCCGCGGCGGGACGTGCTGCTCTTCATGACGCCGCCGCTCGAGCACGACGTCGAGGTGACCGGCCCCATCGACGTGAAGCTCTGGGCTTCCTCCTCGGCGGTGGACACCGACTTCACCGCCAAGCTCATCGACGTTCATCCGCCCTCCCGCAACTTTCCCAGCGGGATGGATATGAACCTCGAAGATGGCATCCTCCGCTCGCGCTTTCGGAATTCACTCGACAAGGCGGAACTCATGAAGCCCGGCGAGGTTTACGAGTTTACGATTCACCTCTACCCGACCTCCAATCTCTTCAAGGCGGGCCACCGGATTCGCCTGGATATTTCGTGCAGCAACTTCCCGCGTTTCGATGTGAACCCCAACACCGGAGAGCCGCTGAACGCGCACCGGCGCATGGTGGTGTCCACGAACACGCTCTTCCACGACCGGGCGCACCCCTCGCAGGTGGTTTTGCCGGTGATCTCGCGGTAGGGCTTTGGAGTGCGGAGGCTTGCCTCCGCTTTCCTCATGTAAGGGCGTGCTTCGGCAGAACGTGCCGCGCCAGCAAGCCGGCGCGAACCAAGGCGGGAGCAAGCTCCCGCACTCCAATGTCGGGAGCGCAGAGCGCTCCCGTACCAAGGGGGCCTCGGTTTACCTGTGGATTCGGGTTGAGATGAAGTACGCCGCCAGACCGACGAGCGCTCCCGCCAAGGCGTCGGCCGCATAGTGGTAGCGACCGTAGACGGTCGAGACCGCGATGCTCGCGGCGGCGATGATGAAGAGCACTCCCACTCGCGGCAGATAAGCGCGGATGGCCAGGGCCACCGCCGTCACCGCCGCCACGTGCCCGCTGGGAAAAATACATGCTTGCACGCTATACCGGTCCAGGAGCCAGTAATTCCACCTGCGAAGGACAGGTAGCACGACCGGACTAGGAACGTCGTGGAAGAGCACGCGCGGTGGAGTCAAGGGGAAGAAGGGAAAGAGAACATAGCAGGTGAGCACCGCCAGGAGCACAGCGGTCCAAAAGTGGTCGATCATTCGTCCTGCATTGCCAGGAGCCAATCCTGTACTCGCCCCAGGGCGATCGTGAAGATCGCCCTGCGAAAGCGGCGAATCTTCCTGGCGGTCCCGCCCAGGCGGGCAGGCGCCGACCGCCGCTACAGCATGCGAGTCTTCACCCCGATGCGCTCGCCGCGCGAGAAGCAGCGAGCCGGCTGCTATCGGCACGAGCGGATAGCAGAGGAAATAGGCAAACTCAAGGTAGCGTTGTAGCCACGGAGAGAAGAAAGAAAGTCCCCTGAGAACCAATGGGTTCTCAAGCAGAACCCGGTCCCACTGAATGAACAGATAATCCAGGCGGTGTGTAGGGTCGGGGGTGAGGAACAGTCCCGATTCGCGGTAGGCCAGCAGGATGAGGACTGCGGGAGACCAATCGCGGAGCGTCGTGAGCAACTTGCTGGATTTTTCTCCGCCGAGTCTGGCGAGCAGAACCACAGCCGTGCCAGCCAGAAGATTCAGGCCCACCATTAGGGCTCGCTCGCGAAAAGATAGAGGGAACACAAAGCCGGCCGTCGTGGCATAAGCGAAGAAGCCCAAGGTCACTTTCTCTGCTATGCGCAAACCGCCCGCGGATTCGTAAAGTTGAACTGCCGTGGTCGCATTATGGACGATTGCCGGGGGCTCGCTCAAGCGCCACCTCCTCACACGACTAGGGTAGCGCACCCTCGATCCCTGCGTCGGGGGTTTCTGGTTTCGGAAACACGCGCGAGTCACACCTCCCCCCACGCAAGGCCTGAGGTATCGAGATGCGCGCTACCCCGCCCGCCAGGAGCGAATCACTTGCCAAAGCACTAGATTGTAAGTAGTTTATTTTCAATTGGATAGAGACACCTAACGCCCACCCAGCAGGAATCTGCCAACGCCGGGCGCCGGAGGTGTCGGAAGAAGCTGGCGGCCACGGTTTGGCACGAGCCGGCAGAGTCTGAAACACTCCTGTGACCTTCCCGATGGAATAATCCCCTCGCGCACGGAGGCATCGTGATCATCGAGGACGAGAAACATATCGTCGAGTTGGTTCACTACAACTTCGGCAAAAAGGGGTTTGAGGTTGCGAGCTTCAGCCTACTCGCCGCGTCGGCAACACACCCCGTGTGTCCCCCAGGTGCAGACTCTTTCGATCGGCGCGGGGTGGCGCACGCCGTGCGCGGCTCGGTGCTCCGTTACTGAAGAAACGGGCAGCAAGGGACATTGTGCTCGTGGGGGGCGGCGAGGATGCAAGGCGATGGTAGAAATCGCCCTTACGACTTTGCGCTTCTCTCGATGAGCGCGATGGCATCGGCGCGGACAGCTTCGCCCCGGCCGACGGCGTCCACGCCTTCTCCGGTTTTCGCTTTGATGCTGACCTGATGGGGGCGGAGACCGAGCGTCGCCGCCAGCTTCTTCTGCATGCGGGGAATGTGCGGAGCGACCTTGGGGCGCTCCAGCCCGATGGTGGAATCGATGTTCAGAATCGCGTAGCCGGCCTGGTCGAGCAGCCTGCGGACGTGCCGCAGGAAAAGCAGGCTCGAAGCGTTCTTCCATTTGGGGGAAGTGTCCGGGAAGTGGCGGCCGATGTCGCCCAGGGCGGCGGCGCCCAGCAAGGCGTCGCAGATGGCGTGGGCCAGCGCATCGCCATCCGAGTGGCCCACCGGACCTTTCTCAAACGGAATCCTCACGCCGCCGAGGATGAGTTGGCGGCCCGGGGCCAGGCGGTGCAGGTCATTGCCGATCCCGAGGCGATAAGCCGGGTCTCGCAGGCGATCTCGATGAGCCATGCAGATGCCCTGGGGGCGGTTCATGAATCGCCCCTACAATCTCACGTGCGAACTTGTCCTCGTTCCGCTTGTTCGCGCTCCTGCGCGATGTAGAGGCGAGCGAGAGGCAGGTCCGAGGGCTTGGTGATCTTGATATTCCGGTCGGAGCCCATCAGCACCGTCACGGTGTGGCCCTGCCGCTCGACCAGGCTCGACTCATCGGTGCCGTTGAACTCCTCCGCCATGGCGCGGTCGAAGGCCTCGCGGATAAGGTTATAACGGAACGCCTGAGGAGTCTGGGCAAGAACAATGCGCTCCCGCGGGATGGTCCCCAGAATGGTCTGGCGCTCCACCTGCTTCACCGTATCCACGCTGGGGATTCCGAGGATGGCCGCGCCATCCTTGCGTGCCGCCTCCACCACGCGCTGGATCATGTGCAGTTCGATAAACGGTCGGACGGCATCGTGCACCACCACCAGCTCCGTGGTGGCGGGGGCTTCCCCCAGGCAGCGCGACACGGTCTCCTGCCGCGACGCCCCGCCCGCCACCAGGCGGAGGGGCTTTGTGAAGTGCTCGCGGTCGATCTCCGTCTGGGCTCGTTCCATATCCTCTTCCCGCAAGCCCACAAAGATATGGTCGATAGCCTCGGCGGCGCAGAACTTGCGTAAGGTATGGATAAAAATCGGCACACCTTCGAGTGACAGGAACTGCTTGGGAGTGCCGCCCCCCATGCGGATTCCCATGCCGGCTGCCGGAATAACGGCCAGAACTTTCATAGCTTAATCGTTCGCGAGGTCCAAGGGCCACGCCGCGGGTGACGCAAAGGGCGACGGATTCCTTCCGTCGCCCCGAGAATCGCGAATTACTGATGCACAGTCTCCGTCAGCGTCTTCCGGTCATCGTATTTCCCGAAGATCATCTTCCCGGCGGTGGTTTGCAGGACGCTGGTCACGGCGATGTCGATGGTTTTTGAGATCATCTTCTTGGCGTTGTCCACCACCACCATGGTCCCGTCGTCCAGGTAAGCCACGCCCTGGTTGTACTCTTTCCCTTCCTTGAGGATGAAGACGCGCATGGTCTCGCCCGGCAGCACCACCGGCTTCAAGGCGTTGGCGAGCTCGTTGATGTTGAGCACGGGCAGGCCCTGGAGCTGGGCGACCTTATTCAAGTTGAAGTCGTTGGTCACGATCTTGCCCTCGTAAAGCTTGGCCAGTTCAATCAGCTTCATATCCACTTCGCGCACCTGGGGGAAATCGTCTTCCACGATTTGCACCTGCACGGTGGCCATCTTCTGCATGCGTTGGAGGATGTCCAGCCCGCGCCGTCCGCGGTTGCGCTTCAGCGGGTCGGAAGAATCCGCCACGAGCTGGAGTTCCCGAAGCACAAACTGCGGAATGATAAGCACCCCGTCCAGAAAGCCGGTCTCGCAGATGTCCACGACCCGCCCGTCGATGATCACGCTAGTGTCCAGGACCTTGTAATTCCGCTTGGGGGTGCGCTCGGCGCTGAACAGGCCGCCCAGGGCCGAGAGGTTGAGCAGGTCCCCCTTGTTGGCACCCAGAACCAAACCCACATAGGCCATCAGCATAAGCAAGTTGATTTGCAGGAAAGAAGCCGTGGATTTCTCAATCGCAGTGATGTTGAGAAGATGACTCATCATCAGCGCGCCCAGGATGCCCAGTATGGAACCGAGGGCCGCGCCGATCAGGCGCTTCAGGCTGGCCTTTTCCAGCCGCGCCTCGAAGAGGACGAAAAAAACTCCCAGTGCCGCTCCCAAAAAAGCCGAATTCAATGAGGACATCTGAAAAGGACGAAGTTCATAGGAAGCGGCAATGAGGACTATGACAAAGATTACCCTCACCGCTGCCATTTCCCAGGACATGGTTAAGCCTCCTTTCCCGAAAAACTATGAAATAAGAACAATGACACCTCCCCTGCCACCAAACCCTCAGAGTTTCACGCAGAGTATAGCATTCTGTTTGTTTCGGTCAAAATTAGTCAAACGTAAAGGCTTAGCGCCCAGACGGGCAAGCGGACTATGGGGCCCCCTGCTCGCAACTATTTGCTCAGGCGCGACTTAATCACAATGGGGGTCCCAGTGAATGGGAACCTCTCACGGATGCGATTCTCGAGGAACCTCTCAAACGAGAAGTGCAATTTGCATGCTTGATTCGTGAAGGCGATGAAGGTGGGCGGAGCCACTCCCGCCTGAGTGAGATAATACAAGCGCAGGGGCTTGCCGGGGCTGGTGGCGCGCTCAAAGTCAACTTCCTTCAGGAACCGGTTCATTTCGGCAGTGGGGATTCGTTGTTTGCGTGCTGTGGCAACCTGCGCGATCAGGCCTAAGAGGTTACCGACCCGTTGTCCCTTCAATGCCGAGATGAAGGCAATGGGCGCGTAGTCCAGATACTTCATCGACCGGCGGATGTTTTGGGTGTAATCGTGCGTGCTGGTCGGGCCTTTCTTGATCGCGTCCCACTTGTTCACCACAATGATGACGGAGCGGCGGCTCTGGTGGGCGTAACCCCCGATGTGGGTGTCCAGCGCGGTGACGCCTTCCAGCGCGTCGAGCACCAGCAGCGCCACGTCCGCGCGTTCCAGGTGCTTTCGCGCCTGGATGACACTCAGTTTTTCCGCCAGCAGCTTAGTTTTGCCCTTGCGGCGGATGCCCGCAGTGTCGATAAAGCGGAAATGAACTCCCTCACGCTCCACCTCGGCATCCACCGCGTCGCGGGTGGTTCCGGGAAGGGGTGCCACGATCGAGCGCTCCTCGTTCACCAGGCAATTCAGCAGCGTTGACTTACCCACGTTGGGGTGCCCGATGATGGCCGCGCAGATGACCTCGTCGCTTGGCCCTCCGGGTGCTGCGCCCTCCTCTCTGTAGCGGCGCTCTGCGAGCGCCGGGTCCTCTCGGCGGTCATCCCGACAAGGTCGGGACAGGTAGAACGCCGCTACAGCAGCGGGAAACCCCACGGTGACGTGGTCCAGCAGGTCATCCACGCCCAGCCCGTGCTCGGCGGAGAGCGGGAAGATGTCTTGAATCCCCAGGCGGTGGAACTCGGCGGCCAGGGGTGAGTGCTGGGCAGAGTCGATCTTGTTTACGGCCAGGGCCAACGGTTTGCCCGTGCGGTGCAGCAGTTGCGCTAGTTCTTCATCGAGCGGGACGACTCCTTCGCGAGCATCCACCACCAGGACGAGATAGGCGGCTGCTTCGATCGCCTTGCGCGCCTGACGGAGAATCTCCGTGGCGATCAGGTCTTTTTCGGCGGGGATCATTCCACCTGTATCAACCACTTCGAACCGTTTTCCCAGCCACTCGGCCGGCGCGTAAAGCCGGTCGCGGGTCATCCCCGGCTCGTTGCCGACCAGCGCCCGCCGCCGCCCGCAGATGCGGTTAAACAGCGTGGACTTACCCACATTCGGGCGGCCGAGAATCACGATTTGCGGAAGCTTGGACATGGTTTCAGCGCCGTTCTCACGGCCACTTCACTCGCGCCTGCTGTGCTATGCTTTAGTTCCCGGAGCCGCGGCGACGGAGGTTCCCCGGGTTGGGGTGTTGGGCAATCCAACACAGACCAAGGCAAGTCAACATAGGCTTGCCGTCGAGGAAGTGTCAAGCACATGCGCTATTATCCTGCTTTCCTGGACTTGCGTGGCCGGCGCTGTGTGGTGGCAGGGGGAGGAAAGGTCGCGGAGCGCAAGGTTCGGACTTTGCTACGCGCCGGAGCCGTGGTCCACGTCATCAGCCCGGGTTTGACGCCGCGCCTGGGGCAGCTCGTCGCCAGGAAAAAGATCGCCCTCACGCCGCGTGCGTACCAGAAAGGCGACCTAGGTGTAGGGGCGCAAGGGTCCGGCCCTGCGGGACCGCCCCTACTGGTTTTGGCAGCTAGCAACGATCCGGAAACCCAGCAGCGGGTACGGGAAGATGCGGAAGCCCTCGGGGCGCTGGTGAATCTTGCCGATGACCGCGCGCACTCGAGCCTCCTCGTGCCCGCCTCTTTTGCGCTAGGTGACTTGCAGGTTGCGATTTCCACTTCCGGAGGCAGTCCGGCGCTGGCGCGGCAATTGCGCCGCCGGCTGCAAGCAAGCGTCGGGCAGGAATACAGAGGTTATCTCCGGTTTCTGCGCGCCGCGCGGAAACACATTCTGCGGTCCGTCCCCAGCCAGGCACAGCGCGCCCGGCTCTTCCGCCGGCTCGGCGAGAAGCTTGGCGACTGGTATGAGGCGGGCGGACAGCGACGCGCGCGCGCCGAGCTTAATAAACTGCTGGAAAGAGTTAAAGGACAAAGCAAAAATCAAAAGGCAAAAATCAAAAGGCAAAAATGCTAGGCGCAACGCGAAAATCGCGAGACGGTCGGGCATGGCGCTGCCTTTTCACTTTGGCTTTTTGACTTTTGCCTTTTGATTTGCTTTTGCCGATCCGATGGCGACACAGTCCAAGAAGACGACCGATAAGGTTCCGTTGGAAAAGGTCTTCGGGCCGCACGGCTGGCTGGCGCGGAACCACCCGAACTATGAGTTTCGGGCAGAGCAGCTCGAGATGGCGGAGAGCGTGGAGGCCGCGCTCGAAAATCGCCAGCACCTGATTGTGGAAGCCGGCACGGGGACGGGGAAGACCCTCGCCTATCTGGTCCCTATCATTCGCAGCGGCCGGCGCGTGGTCATCTCCACGGGCACGAAGAATCTTCAGGAGCAACTCTTTTTCAAGGACATCCCCTTCCTGAAGAAGTTATTCCCGAACCTTCGCGTCACGCTCATGAAGGGCCGCCAGAATTATCTTTGCCGGCAGAAACTTTACGACATCGAAAAACAGCCGGTGCTGAACGGGCTGGAGGAAGTTGGCCTGTACGCGCAGATCCACGAGTGGGAGAAGCGGACCGAGACCGGAGACCGCGCGGAAATCCCCACTCTGCCGGATGCGAGTGAACTCTGGTCGCGCCTGGACGCCCGCAGCGAGGCCTGCACGGGGCAGAAATGCCAGCAGTTCGAGCGGTGCTTTATCACCTGGATGCATCAGCGCGCCGCGGAGTCGGACATCATCATTGTGAACCACTACCTCTTCTTTGCCGACCTGGCTTTGCGGCAGATGGAATATGCCAGTTTGCTCCCCGACTACTCGGCCCTGGTTTTCGACGAAGCCCACGAGATCGAGGATGTAGCGACGCAGTATTTCGGCCTCCAGGCAAGCAACTATCGCGTGGAGGAGCTGGCGCGCGATACCGACGCGACGCTGCGCATGAAGGCCCTGAAGAGCGCCGAGGTGCTCTCGGCGGTGGGTGAACTGCGCCACCGCTCTGACATCTTCTTCGACTTGTTCCCCAAGGGTGAGGGACGCACGAGTTTTGACAACCGCGAGGGTTTCCTGGAGGTGAACCGCGGAGCATATTCGGGCCTCCTCAACGCGCTGCTGCGGCTGGAAACCGAGCTGAGCCGCATGAAGGAGCGCCCGGAAGAAATCAACAACCTGGCCCGGCGGGCCGCGGAACTGCGCAAGACCTTCGAGATCGTGCTGGAGAGCGACGAAAGGAACCTGGTTTTCTGGTGGGAGCGGCGCGGGCGCGGCGTTTTCCTGCAAGCCTCCCCCATCGATGTATCGAGCCTGCTGCGCGAGCGCCTCTTCGCGCAGGTGGAGAGCGTGATCCTGACTTCCGCCACGCTGGCGGTGAGCGGCAGCTTCGACTTCTTGAAGCGCCGCCTGGGAGTGCAGAACGCCAGGGAGAGAATCCTGAGCTCCCACTTCAATTATGGGGAACAGGTGATGCTCTATACGCCGCTGCACCTCTCGGACCCGCGCGAGCCGGACTTTGGGCGGCTGGCGGCGGAAGAGGTTGTGCAGCTCCTCAAGGCGAGTAGAGGGCGCGCCTTCGTGCTGTTCACCTCCTACAACCAGATGCGCGATGTCTATGAGCGGGTTCGGCCCCGCCTCCGTTACCCGTTGCTGCTCCAGGGCACCGCGCCACGCACCGCGCTGCTGGATCTGTTCCGCTCCAAGCCCCACGCGGTGCTCTTCGCCACCAGTTCGTTCTGGCAAGGCGTGGATGTGCAGGGACAGCAACTGAGCGCGGTGATCATTGACCGCCTCCCCTTCGCCGTCCCCACCGACCCCGTGGTCGCCGCGCGCATCCGGTTGATTAACGCCGACGGCGGGAATGCCTTCCAGGATTATCAGGTGCCCCAAGCCGTGCTCGCCCTGAAGCAAGGTTTTGGCCGCCTGATCCGCAGCGAGCGCGACCGCGGCGTCCTGGCCATTCTGGACCAGCGCCTGGTGCGCATGCCTTACGGCCGGGTCTTCTTCGAGAGCCTGCCCAGCTACCGCCGGACGAATCGCCTGGAAGACGTGAAGGCTTTCATGCGAGAATTATGAGTTGGGAATGGTGAGGTTTCAGTCGCTGCTGGTGAGTGGGGTTCTGTTTCTGCGGGTTAATCTTTCGCACATAGACAGCGGGGCCGCACCCAACCTTGCCCGTGTGACAATCGCCCCTGGCCAGCGCCAACCGTTAAGGAAGGCTGAATGTTTGAGATTACTGTGGAGTATTCATTTGCCGCGGGGCATGCCCTGCGCGGCTACAAGGGCAAATGCGAGAACGTCCACGGGCACAACTACAAAGTCCAGGTGACCGTGGCGGGTGAACAACTCAACTCCATCGGCCTGCTGATGGACTTTGTGGATTTACGCGCCTGGATCAAGGCGCTGGTGGAGAGGCTGGATCACCGCTTTCTGAACGACCTTCCTCCCTTTGACCAGGTGAACCCCTCGGCAGAAAACCTGGCAAAGTATTTCTTTGATGAGATTCAGTCGCGTTTACGCGGTGAGGAGATTAAGGTTCTGGCCGTGAAAGTTTGGGAGACGGATACGACTTCGGCTACCTACCGTGCCACCGCCGGTTCCCAATGAGCCCTGCCAGGTCCAGAAAGCGACCGCCCCGGGTGCATCTCCGCGCGGTGCTGCTGGGAGCAGACGCCTTCTTGGCAGTAGAAAACGTCCTGGCACCAGCGGCAGCGGGTTAGACGCTCCTTTTCGCGAACCGTGCCGCAGACCGCGCAGGCTTCCAGCATCTCGGCGATAACGTGGCGAGAGCTGGCGCGCCAGTTCTCCATCACCTCGCGCTCTTCCCGGATTCTCGCCATTTCCTCACGGCTCAGCATAGGCAGCTCCAGGTCTCGCTATCCCCTTGGTGCAACCACGGCGCCAATGCCGTCTGGTAAACCTGTAATCTGATTCCAGGGTCGTAACCCTTAATAGTTCAATGGATTGGACACATGAGATGCAATCCAGGATAGTTGGCCACAGGGCCGACAAAGTGACATTTGGCAGGTCGTATTGACCAATCTGTCACATTTTGGTGCAGGCTTGCCATGTAGGTTTTGTAGTCCCAGACTGGGTGTCGGAAATTCGGGTAGAATGAAGCAGTGGATTCATGAATTCCCCAAACACTCCCCCGAGGCCAGTGCCAGTCCTCTGGGGTATAAGGAAGGAGGACGAAATCAACTAATACAAACGCACTAAGTTATGTTACCACAGGGTTCGTGTAGCGCCGCCATCCTGGCGGCCAAGGCCGGCTAGAAGCCAGCGCTACGAAGGAGGCTGTCACTTCAGTTTGTGCGTTTGTATTAGTAAGACGTCTGGTAGCTGCAAGTTGTGGAAAGAGTCTTGAAGATAACCATGAAGAAGCTTCGAGTGTTTGTTTCCATCGCGGCGCTTATCGTGCTCCTGCTCTGCATCTACTCCTTTTTACTCGGAAATGAAGTCTTTAAAGGCAATTTCACCAATGATCCGATTGCCTGGTACTTCCTGGCCAAAGGAATCTTCTGTTCCTTGGCCCTATATCTCCTGGTCCGGGTCCTGGAGGCACTGGAGAATAGGCACAGCGCGGCGGGCGGAGAGAAGTAAGCAATAAGAAACCATGCTCATCACCGAAATCTTCAAGTCGATTCAAGGCGAATCAACGTTTGCCGGCCTGCCTTGTGTTTTTGTTCGCCTGGCGGGCTGCAATCTCCGGTGCCACTGGTGCGACACCGCTTACGCCTTTTACGGCGGGCAGCAGATGTCGCCGGAGGAAGTGGCGGCGCGCGTCCACCAGCTCGGCGGCAAGCTCGTGGAGTTCACGGGCGGCGAGCCTCTGCTGCAACAAGACGTGTACCCACTCAGCGAACGGTTTCTTGCCGAAGGCTACCGCGTGCTCGTCGAAACCAGCGGCGAGCGTTTTGTAGGTAAGCTGCCCCAGGCCGTCGTGAAGATCGTGGATGTGAAATGTCCCGGCAGCGGGGAGAGTGAGAAATTCTGTTTCGATAACCTGACGGCGCTGGACCGCAAGGACCAGATCAAGTTCGTAATCCTGGATGAGAACGATTTCCTGTATGCCAAGGAATTCCTCGCCCGGCGCCGGTTGCACGACTGTGTGGGGGAAGTGATCTTCTCGCCCGTCTTCGGCCAGCTCGAGCCACGCAAACTCGCCGAATGGATTCTGCGGGACGGCCTTGAAGTGCGCATGGGGTTGCAGCTCCACAGGTTTATCTGGGAGCCAGGCGTACGCGGGGTTTGAAGGCGGGTCCTGTTGGGGGCATCCCGCGATCGAACTTACCTTTTCCGGCCCAGCATTTTGGCTGACAGAAGAATCGACACCGAGCCATCTCGGGTCACGGTGGCAATGAACGGAGGGCGATTCTGAGCCGCGATCCGTCTCATCCGCTTGAGTGCGCGGACGAAGGCGGCGGCCATCTCCTCTCCTGTCAGATTTCCCGATGTGAGTACGAACGCGGAGACCCGGGCATTTCGGAGTGCCGCGAGCTCGGTAGCACGGCGTCTAATGTGTTTGTCCTTCGTAAGGACTGCCCAGCCCCTCCGCCCAACTTCCTGAAGCCAGTCATCATCTCTGGCGTCCGGGGAGAAGTGCAAGTCGTGGATTTCCACGTGCGCCCCTGCGGCGCGAAGAGCGTCGGCGACCTTCTCTTTTCCAAGGGAACGATCCAGGAAGAAAACCGCCTGTTCAGGCGGCATGGACCTGGAGTTCGCACCGGATCGCTTCTTCGATTCCGAGCCGTTGGTAGCCATAGTCCTGTGCGAGCTCGTCGATGGTCTCACCAGCTTTGTAACGCTCCGCTACGACGGCGGTGGGAATCCCGGTGCCCACAATGACAGGGCGTCCGAACGAAACAAACGGGTCAATGACGACAACTCTCGGCTCTTCGGGCTCGAACTTCCGGGTGAACGGGTAAAGCCTGGTAGGTAGCCCGTCTGGGTCTCGTTCGATCCGCTGTAGATGAGCTTCCAGCAGACGCCGAATGGCGAGTTGGCCGTATTGGGAGATGTTGATGAGCTGACCCCACTTCTGGACGAAGAGATTCAAACCGTCGGTCTCGAACCTTTGGTCGGCCAAAGGATGTTTTGAAGGGAACTGCTTCTCTACGTAATGCAGAGCTTGGCGAACCTTTGGCAGGGGAACTCTGTGTTTACGTCGGATTGCGGCCAGTACATGAGCTTCCACCAAGTTGATGAAAGAGAGGACGCTTCTGTGCCGGTCAGGCAGGTCTATAATGGGTTCGAAAAATCGGGGACCTGATTCCGTTGGGTAATAGCGGCCAAGCACCCACGAGCGCAAAGTAGCTACCGGGATTCTGAGGTAATGCGCACCCTCGGGGATGGAGTAGGCTGGGAGTTCCCGTGGATCGTTTCTCAGAGTAATGAAATTCACCCTCCTGCCCATAGTGGGCAGAGTATAACATAGATGGGTCGCTGAGAAACTGCGCCGGAGGTCGGCTATTTGAAAGATGCAGCCATGGAGGCTCGTAAGCCTAAGACCCTTGCGGTTGTTCTGGCCAGCGGCGGCATGGATAGTTGTGTGACGACGGCCATTGCCAACCTGGACTACCGCCTGGCGATGCTGCACGTCGCTTACGGCCAGCGCACCGAAGCCCGAGAGCTTCGCGCCTTCCATGCTCTGGCGGACTTTTACCGAGCGGAACACCGGCTGGTGTGCCGGTTGGAGCACCTGAAGCAGATCGGTGGCTCGAGCCTTACGGACGCCCGCATGGTTGTCGAGCGCGCCAATCTGGAACGAAAAGAGATTCCCTCCAGCTACGTCCCGTTCCGCAACGCGCATTTCCTCTCCATTGCCGTTTCCTGGGGCGAGGTGCTGGGCGCGCGAAAGATTTTCATTGGCGCGGTGGCCGAGGACAGCTCCGGCTACCCTGATTCCCGCCCGGAATATTACGAAGCCTTCAATAAGGTGATCGTTGCCGGCACGAAGCCCGAAACACAACTTGAGGTTGTGACTCCCGTGATCCATCTACGCAAGAGCGAGATCGTGCAACGCGGGAAGTCCCTCGCCGCGCCTTTCGAGCTCACCTGGTCGTGCTACCAGTCCGCAGACGTGGCCTGTGGCGTCTGCGACAGTTGCGCGCTGCGCCTGCGGGCATTTGAAGAGGCGGGTATCGAGGACCCCATCCCTTACGCCCAGCGGCCCAGCTACGGGCGGCGCAGTCCCTCCACCCCGTAAGATCCTCCCGACTCCCGCTTGATTTCCAGTCCTTCTGCGCTATCATGGGTCGGAAATCAACCGGACGAAAGGCCCTGTGGGTTTTCAGAACGGCAGCGTTTTTTCCTGCCCTGCTCACAGAGGCCGTGAGTAACTCAGCCCCGCGCCGGGACGGTCCGCAACGGAGGTAAACCTGCCATGAGGCCGGAACGGATACTGCTTCTCATCTCCGCAGCAATATTGCTGGTCCCGGCGCCGGCATGGCCGAAGTTTGGGATCAGCAAAACCCGCACCAGATTCATGATGCATCACCCTCCCGCCTTCCATTCCCCCGGGCGAGAGTTGCGCGTGGAAGTAAACTCCATCGACATGCGGACCGGTCCCTTCCTGGTCCCGCGGCTTCAGCAATTCCTGGGGCAGGTGCTGCTGCGTGAGAATTTCAAGGTTATGCCGAACGCCCAGACGTTGCTCCAGTGCACTCTCAACGAGACGGCCGCGGCGGTGGAGCGGCAGCGGCGCTCGGAATCCATCAACGTCCATACCGGCGAGCATACGGAGTACGACAAGAACGGGAAGGCCAAGCAGGTGGAAGATTGCAAATATCAGAACTCAGAGGTCGCTTATCTGGTTTCCAGCGGACGCCTGGTTCTGAACCTCACGGCCACGGACACGAAAACTCAGACGGCCCTGCTGACCCAGTTGGTGCGGCGGGATTATCGGCAAGAGTCGGCGATTGATGGTCCCAAGAAATGCCGGGGTGAAGTCTATCCGCTGGCCGCCGGACAGTTGCAGGACCCGTCGTCCATCCTGACCCAACTGAGCGATCAGGCCATCGCGGATACGGTGAAGATTGCGGCAGGTTACGACGAACCTCGCGAAGTGCTGCTGGCGGTGGACAACGAACTCAAGCCTGGAAATGCCCAGGCCCTGGGGGGCAACTGGCAACAGGCTTTGGACGCGTGGATGAGCGCTTCCATCCGTAAGACCGACACTGAGGCCGCCCGACAGTACAATCTGGGCGTGGCTCACGAAGCCCTGGCGGCCGCCGCCATGAGGAACGAGGCCCTGGAGGAGGCCACCACCCACCTGGACGAGGCTGAGAAGTGTTACTCCCAGGCCCTCAAACTCGATGCCGGTGAAAAATACTTCCGCGATACCCTGGCGCGCCTGCAACGTGACCGTCAGGTGTTACAGAAGGAGCAGGAGCACCAGTTCCTGAAACAAGCAGAGACGGCCAGCGCGGCGCCCGTCGAGAATGCCGCTCCCTCCGCCCCTATCACCCTGAGTATCCCGCTGCAAGGCTGGCCGGAAAGTGAAGCGGACGTGGTTCATGATTTCCGCGTGTACGTTCGCACTCGGGTGGGAGCCCAAAAGGGAGATCCGGGGGAGGCATTCAAACAAAAACTCGTGGGGAGCGCCTCGGATTATGGAGTGAAACAGGGTGTCGCCCTTCAGGTTGTGGATTCGGAAGTGAAGCGGTTCCTGGTCTTGCGACAAAACGCGGAAAAGTACCAAGATGACTTCAAAGATGCCGCTGCGGATGGCACGATCACGCCGGAGGAGCGGTCGATGTTGCGCAGGCGCCAGCAAATCCTGCATCTTTCTGATGCGCAGGCGAAGGAAGTGGAGGCCCGATTCCAGGTCCAGGAGGTGAAATGAGGTGGCGCTGAGGCAATCGAACCGAAGCCTTGCCAGGGGCGCTGGAGGAAGGACGGCGCGGCAAGTCTTCAGGGGGCTGGTGTCCTGGCTGTCGGTCGTCCTGCTGTGGGGCGGCGTGGGCTTGCGGGGCGCGGACCGGTGCGCCGACGCGCGCGATGACATTCGCCGTGCCAAGGCGATGGCCGAAGGCGGCCAGGAGAGCCAGGCGCGCAGCCTGTTGCGCAGCGCTCTGCTCGCCTGTCCAACGAACGCGCAGAATCTGAACTTGCTCGCCGAGGTTTACGATTCCTTCGGTGATTACGCGCAGGCCGGTACTTACCGCGCTCAGGCCATGCGCGTGAAAGGCATTTCCTCCAAGCCTAACGTGAATTTCACGGCGGCCAGCGCCTCCATCGAGCGGGGCCAGACCGCCGATTTAACCTGGACGACCGACTATGCCACGGAGGTGGAGCTGGCTCCCGACTTCGGCCGCGTCGCCGCCAAGGGGAGCAAGACCGTCGCTCCCACTGCCACCTCGACCTACCAGCTCAGCGCGAAGGGACCGGGCGGCTCAACGAGCGCCAGCCTGGAGATCAAGGTCACAATCCCGCGGCTCAGCGAAGCCAACCTCGTGGACTTGTTGAAGAACGCCGTGCCCAAGCCGCGCATTGCCAAGTTGGTCTCCGAAAGAGGGATTTCGTTCGAGCTCACACCGGAAGTCGAGCAGAGATTGCGCGCCGCGGGAGCTGATGACACGCTGGTCGAGGCCATGCAGAAGGCGCCACACTGATCCGTGGGCCTCGAACTTACTCTCCCAGGACGGTGTTTCCCCCCTGGTAAGAGGGTTGAGTCTGCCTGTCAAACGGATTAGAATACCGTCAGCGAGGAGGAATTATGGTTCTTTCATGGGCGAAGAAGGTTCTCGGACTTGTGGTGTTTCTTGCCGCACTAGCCAGTACTGTGCCGCTTTTCGCGCAGACCGGCGGAATCACCGGAAACATCAAGGACGATAAGGGAAACGTCCTGGCAGGCTATCCCATTCTTATCGAGCGGCAGGAGATTAAGGGAATTTATAAAACCAAGACCGGCAAGCACGGAGACTACATTTACATCGGGCTACCCATCGGCACCTACAAGGTGACGCTCCAGGATCTCAACGGGCGCACACTGTTCAGCGCCACCCAGCGTGTTAGCTTAGGTGACCCGACCGTGGTGGATATGGACCTCCAGAAAGAGCGGGTGCGCCAGGAGGCGGAGCGGAAGACCAACCCGGAATTTCAGAAACAACTCGAGGCCCAAACTAAGGAACAGAAGCAGTTTACCGGCCTCAAGCAAATCTTCGAGCAAGGCCAGGCGCTTTACAACGAGAAGAGATACGTCGAAGCGGCGACGATGTTTGAGCAGGCGCTGCCCCTGGCAAAAGAGAAGAATGTGGTGATTGTCCTGGGGAGACTGGCGGAGACTTACTCCAAGGCCGGCAGCGTGGAGAACGACCACGACGCCAGGGAGAAGGATCGGGCCAAGGCCCTCGATTACTATCAGAAAGCCATCGAGGCGAATCCCAATGACGCGAGTATCCACAACAACCTGGGCAGCCTCTACGCCGATATGGGAAAGACCGCGGAAGCTCAGGCGGAATTCCAGAAAGCGGCTGAGCTGGATCCGACCGGCGCCCCCAAGGCCTTCTATAATTTGGGCGTCACCATGTACAACAAGGGGAAAATGGACGAAGCGGCCGCCGCCCTGAAGAAAGCCACGGACCTGGACCCCAAGTACCCGGATGCCTGGTACTGGCAGGCGCTGGCGCTCCTGGGCAAGGCCACGACGAATGCGGAAGGCCAGGTCATCCCCGCCCCGGGTACGGTGGAAGCGCTGCAAACTTACTTGCAGCTCGATCCCAACGGGAAATGGGCCCAGGCTGCCAAGGACTCTCTGCAAATGATCCAGGGCAAAGTTGAAACTCAGTACAAAGCCCCGAAAAAGAAGAAAGGCTGATTCTGGATTCAACGCCAAGAAGCCCCGCGTAGTCCTCCGGATCGCGCGGGGCTTTTTTATCGTTTGGGGATGGTGAGCATGAAAGGGTTGCTGTGGCTTCTCGCCACGCTCTTGCCGGGCGCAATTCCTCTCTCGGCAGATACTATTTACCAGGTGAGCGCGCAGGGAAGGCAGGTCGTCCTGCAACGCGCTGCGATCGTGGTGTCAGAAGACTCATCCTCCTTGACCTACAAGCACTTTGACCTGCAAGAGCGGCGCGTGACGAAGGTCCGCCTGAGCAAGGGCAGCTTGCCTTACTTCGTGAACACCAGCTCGGCGGCCGACCGCCAGCAGATTGTGAGTACCTGGAAGCGTTTTGGTTATAAGGCCACCGTGGTCGACCAGTCCGGAAAGAGCACGAGAGTCTTCGATGTGTATCTGGACTTTTATCCGCCGGGCGGCCGCGGCTCGTTGCTGGAATCGATTCCGGCAACAACTTCTTTCCCAATCCTCCTCGCTGCGGGAGGCGCAGATATCATCGAGTTCTCAAAGATTGAACGGGTGGAAATCCAGGAAGAACTGCTCAAAGTGACCCCGCGGGACGGACAAGTGAAAGAGGGTAAGTTCCTCTACCCCACGGATAAGCCCGCCGAGGCCCGCTTCCTGGGCATCACGGACAATTACAATCCTGCGAGCGGAGACGTGTTCGATTTCTCTCTGCCGCTGGATAAAGTCAAAGAGATCCGGTTTGAGTAGCACGTCGGCGGGGCCAGGGGCTGGGGACTGGGGGCTGGGGGAGAGGCCCTGGTGCCGGGTTGTTAACCCCCAGCCCTTACTTCTTCTTTTCCGCCATCCACAGCCCGCAAGCAAGCGCCCGGCCACAGAAAGGGCAGTAATTAATCCCGGTGTAGTCATACCCACGGCTGGAGGCCGAGCGGACAAAGTACTCGGTGTCGAGGTCGTTCACGATCCGGCCGTCGTCGATGCGCTGCTTGGCCCCGCAATGAAAGGCCCGGCGATCCATTGCTTCACCTAACAAATCACCGCAATGCTTCCGGAGCTCCTTGCGCTTTTCGATGTGAGGGTTTATATCACAAGGTCCATGAGGCGTGAGGAGTGTCGCCGTTAAGCTGGGCGACTCGCCGAGGCGAGACAAGTGAGGAGCGTGGGCCGTTGACTGCCCGCTTCTCACGGTGCGCCTATCACTGATCTTCCAGGAGGAGTCATGTTGCACGCTGCGAAGCTTGCTCTGGTTCTATGCTTGCCGGCGTTACTCATCCCCGTATCGCTCCGGGGCGCCACGCTCAGAGCGGGTGTTGCCAAGGTGGACATCACACCCCCACCGGGTGAGAAGATGTGGGGCTATTTCAACCGGCTGGCTCCTGCCAAGGGAACGCTCGACCCGCTGTATGCGCGCGTGCTGGTGCTGGAGGTGGGCGAGAAGCGGCTGGCTCTGGTTGTCCTCGACCTGGGGCGGACGTTTGGGCCGGCGTCCCTCGAACGCATTCGCGAGGCGGCGCGAAAAGCCAGCGGGATTTCCTATGTGCTCGTTCAGGCCACCCACACCCATGCCGGTCCGGTCATCCTGGACGAATACCCCTCCGGTGTCCCCGCCTGGGAGAGGGCGGCGATCGAGAAGATCGGGAGGGCCATCGACGAAGCCTATCAGCACGCCGTGGAAGCCCGTCTCGGCGCCGGTGCGGGAGTCGCCTACATCGGCTACAATCGGCGACGGGTGAATCCCGACGGCACCGTCACCATGTTCTGGCGCAATGCGACCCGCGTCCCCACGGCCCCTGTCGATCCTACGGTTTCCGTTCTGCGCGTGGACACGGCCGAGGGAAAGCCTCTGGCGGTGCTGGTGAATTATTCCTGCCACCCCGTGGTGTTTGGCGCGGACAACCTGCAATACTCCGCCGACTTCCCCGGAGTGATGAGCAAAACCGTGGAGCAGGCTTTCACCCAGTCCTCCTCCGCGCCGCCGCTGTGCTTCTTCCTGCAAGGCGCTCCCGGCGACATCAATGTCTACGATGCCACAACCCCGCTCGAACAGGACGCCGTGAAGAAGCGTGACTGGAGCGGCGAGCAGCTTGGCCAGGAGGCGGGGCGGGTGGCCAAGCAGATCCGGACTGAAACGGATCCCAATCCCACCCTGGATTTCGCCGAGGATACGCTCACTTTTCACCTGCGCTGGAACCCGGAGAAGTTGCGCCAGGGGCTGCTGGCGGCGTACAGCGCCGAGATTTTCGAGATCTTTGCCCCATACATCCGGGAAGAAATTCCCCTGCTGGTCACCACGCTGCTTATCAACAAGCGCATAGCGGTGATGACGATGCCGGGCGAGCCGTTCGTCGATTTCCAGATCAACTGGCGGGACCGCTGTCCCCTTCCCGAGGCTTTCTTCCTCGGCTACGCCAACGGCTACGTGGCCTATTTCCCAACTATCAAAGCGGCCTCCGAGGGAGGATACGGGACCGCCAGCGCCACTACCTGGGCGGAAGTGGGCGCGGGCGAGCGCATGGTGGATCACGCGCTGGTGCGAGTCTACGAGATGCTGGGCCGCCTCACCGACGTGCCGGAAGACTTGAAGAAGTAGGGCAAGACGTCAGAGCACGGATTCATGCGTGCCGCCAGCAGCAGCTGATTTGAACTCGTACGGCTTTAGAGTGTGTGTGAAAAGCTGTTCTTGTAGCGGCGGTCTACCTGTCCCGACCTTGTCGGGATGACCGCCGTGCTTAATTATCAGTAGGTTCGGCGCTCCCGCGCAGGGTGGGCTAAAAAGAAGCAGAGAGCGCCGGTACAGCTCGCCAATCCCACTCTTCACACACACTCTTTAGCCCCTGGGGCCCCAGCGGCTAAAGCCGGATCACCCTTTTGCCTGGGTCTTTTCGGCACGAGTAAACTCGTGCCCTGACGCAGCGCGGGCTGGCAGCCGGGAGAACCTTTAAGGGGGAATCATGCCGCGAATGCTGAAAGGCGTTTTCATTGCTGGGTTATTCGTTTTGCTGTTTCCTATTTCTTTTCTGGGGGCGCCGCTGAAGGCCGGTGTGGCGAAGGTGGAGATCACGCCGCCCACGGGCCTCTCCATGTATGGCTATGCGAGCCGCAAGGGTCCCTCCGCCGGCGTGCTCGACCCGCTCTTCGCGCGGGTGCTGGTCCTGGAAGTGGGGGAAAAACGGCTGGCCCTGGTGATCCTTGATTTAGGCCGACCGTTTGCCCCGGCGTGGATCGCGCGCCTGCGGGAGACCGCGAGGAAAGCCAGCGGCATTTCTTACGTGCTGGTTGCCGCCACGCACACCCACTCCGGCCCCGCCATTCGGGACGAATACCCGCCAAAGGAGACGCCAGACTGGGAGACGGCGGCGCTGGAGAAGGTGGGGAAAGCCATCGACGCGGCGCACCAGCAGGCGGTTGAGGCGCGGCTCGGTACGGGTTATGGCGTTGCTTACATCGGCCACAACCGGCTGCGAGTAAACCCGGACGGCACGGTGACCTGGTTCGAGGTCAATAAGACCATGGTTCCGACGGCGCCCGTCGACCCCACAGTCTCGGTCCTGCGCGTGGACACCGCAGAGGGGAAGCCCCTGGCGATTTTGGTGAACTACGCCTGCCATCCTGTGGTGTTTGGCCCGGATAACCTGCAATACTCGGCGGACTTCCCGGGCGTCATGATCCGGAGCGTCGAGCAGGCGTTCGCCGGGTCCCTCGGCGGGCAGCCGCTCGGCATGTTCTTGCAGGGCGGCGACGGCGACATCAATCCCTTTTTCGCAGTCACTCCGCTTGCACAGGATGCGCTGAAGATGCGCGACTGGACGGGAGAAAGGCTGGGTGGGGAGGCCGCCCGCGTGGCGAAAGGTATCCAAAGCGAGGCCGTTCCCGACCCCAGCCTCGATTTCGTCGAGGACCCGCTGGAGTTTCATCTGCGCTGGAACCCGGAGAAATTCCGGGAAGCGGTTCTGAAGTCCTGGGGACCGAAGGCCGCCGAATCTTTCGACCGGGAAAAGGGCGAGCCGCTCCGCTTGCCCGTCGCCACCATCCTCATTAACAAACGAATTGCGCTGATGACCATGCCGGGCGAGCCGTTTGTCGACTTCCAGATCGACTGGCGCAATCGCTGTCCCGTGCGCGACGCCTTCTTCCTGGGTTACGCCAACGGGGACTTTGGCTATTTCCCCACCATCCGCGCCGCTTCCCTGGGTGGGTACGGGGCAGCCAACACCGCCACGCGGATCGAACCCGGCGCCGGGGAGCGCGTGGTCGATCACGTGATTGCCAAAGTGTACGAGATGCTGGGCCGGCTGACGGACACACCGGAGGATTTGAAGAAGTAGCGCCGGACGTCAGGCGCACACACCCATACTCTTCGAAATCCGGCTCCCGCCGCTGCGGGGTGTTTCCCTACCGCGACATCCACTCTGGCGCGATGCTCTCCACGATTTTCTGGACTTCCGGGCCGCCCTGCGCGAGGCGTTCGAAGGCGCTCGGCTTGATCTCCAGGTCTTCAGATTCCCGGAGTTCCTCGCGGGTCTCGCGCGCGACGATTTTGAACTGCGGGTCCCCTCCCGCGCGCTTCCTGAGCAGGACGCGAAGCTGGCGTTCGACCTCGAACAGGAGCCCCTGGCGGGCGCGCAAAAGCCGTGCGTCTTGCAGGAGGAGATTCATGAGCACATAAGCGCGGAGGCGGGTCTGATGCGCGTCCAGGCTTTCGCAGGCTGGACCTGAAGCGAGGATCCCCTTCAGAGCATCCTCCTCCCAGCGCGCCTGAGCGCGGTAGAGACGCAAGCGGCGCCAGAGGGCCTCCGCCAGGCGCCGCACCATCCTGCGTTCAGTTTCGTCCTGAGGGAGGAAAGTACGCTCGAGGAGGCAGAGGTGCGCCTGGAACTCTTTGGGGTCCTCGCCCAGAAGCTTGACCGTGTCTTCGAGCGCGCGGACGTAGAGGCCGTGCTTGAGGGCGCTGTAGCGGGAACGCTGGTAGGTTTCAGGCATGTTTAAGCGGGCGGCGCGGGCTTTCGCCATGTTGACACGGAAGGCGGCGAGCCGCCGTGGGGTCACCACAAAAGGCTTTCGGGGCGTTGGCATGGGAGGTCCTCACTGGGGGGCCGGCGCGCGGAGGTCGCGCCGGAAAGTAAGGGCAATAGCCTACTACTGTAGTATCAACCTTTCCGTGGCATTTGTCAAGGGGTAGCCACGCCGGGTGGCGCAGACTCGCCGCGGCGAGTCTGCGGCTCTGCGCATCTCGCCGAATGGCGAGGTAGGGGAGGGCTTTGCCCTCCCGGTCTGTCCCCTTTCTTAAGCGGGAGCCCAAAGGGCTCCCCTACCCTTGAGACAAGCAACCTGCGGGGCTCTGGCGGGAGGCCCAAGGCCTCCCTGGGGAGAACCTCCCGCTGCGCAGTCACCCACAGATCCCTTGCGGGGTAGACCTCAGCAAAGATTCTTGGCTCGCAGAGGCCCGTGGAGAGCGCCCTTGACTTCGTCACGGGACGGGCTATGCTACCCAGGCATGATCCCGCAATGCGTCCGACCCTTCTTTTGGGACACGAACCTTGACAACTTCGATCCTGCCTCCTATCCCGCCTACACTATTGCGCGTATCCTGGAATACGGCGACGATAAGGCAGTCGCCTGGCTGAAAGAGACCTTTTCTGAAGACGAAATCAAACAGGTCGTCCGTTGCGAAGGAAGGCTTTCTCGGAGATCAGCAAACTTCTGGGCATTAGTGTACCGTATACCGTCTGATGACGTGGCAGGTCTCAAGGCAAGCAGCTAACTCTCTCCCCCGGTCTTTGATGAACAATAAGGAGCAAACTCGCATTCAACGAAGGGACCGCGCGTGGCATAAGGAAGTAGTCAATAAAGCGCTTGAGGGAATCCTGCAGGAGTTGCATCAGGCCTCAGTCTTGGACCGTTTTTATCTCGCGGGCGGAACTGGTCTAGCTCTTCACCTTGGCCATCGGCGGTCGCATGACCTTGACTTTTTCAACCCCGAGAAATTCAATGAAGAATCACTCCTTCAAGACCTTCAGCAGCTTCGCGAGTTCAGGCTCGTAGCGAAGGCTAGCGGGACATTGCATGCGCATATGCAGGGAACCAAGGTGAGTTTCTTTAGCTACAACTACCCGGTTCTGTATCCATTAGAAGCTTTTCTCAGCGTCAAGGTCGCTGATCCTCGGGACATTGCCGGCATGAAGATCAGCGCGATTGCCAGCCGGGGGACCAAGCGTGTTTTCGTAGACCTCTACGCGGTATCGCGGGAATACGCGTTAGACCAGCTCCTCGAGTGGTTCAAGGAGAAGTTCGCTCAGGCCAACTACAGCACCATTCATGTCCTGAAATCGTTGAGCTACTTTGAGGAGGCAGAGAAAGATCCTATGCCCGACATGCTGGTTCCTCTGGCCTGGGAAGACGTGAAACAGTTCTTCACCCGGGAGTCGCTGCGACTGCTGGAACAGGTTTGAGGTGGGAAGTGCAGCGTGTGGACTCAGCGGGCAGAGTTTCTCCCGCCGCGACGATGGCGCCCTAAAGTCAAAAGCGAGACGTTCCACCGCAACGTCTCTACCGCCGGTCAGAGACCGGCGCTACAGCGCTAGGAGCGGGTGAGTTCGAAGAGGGCGATCTCGGGTGGGGCGCCCAGGCGCATGGGGACGAAGATGGTGCCGATGCCACGGTTCACGTAAAGCTGAGAGCCACCCTTTTGAAACCACCCTTTGACATAGGGAGTGATGAGGCGGCTGGGGGAGAGCTTGGGCGAGATGAACTCCAGGGTGATTTGGCCGCCGTGGGTATGTCCGGCGAGGCTCAGGTCGATCCCCAGCTCGGCGGCACGGTCGAAGGTATTCGGATTGTGGCTGAGCAGGATGTTGGCGGTGTCGGGCATCACCAGGTGTTCCACGCCTTCGAGGTATTGACGCACCAAGCGCTGGCCGGACGGGCCCATAGGGGAACGGCTTTGGAAATCCACCCCCAGCAGATTGAGAGTCTCGCCCTGGGACTGGAGCGGGTTCCGCTCGCCGCGCAGGATGCGAATCCCCGCGCTGGCAAAAAGACGCGTGAGGGAGCCTTCGGTATGGGTCCACATTTCGTGGTTGCCGAGACAGCCGAACACCCCGAAGGGAGCCTTGAGTCCTGCGAGGGCCTTCACCACGGCTCCCTGAGTCGAGGGGTCCCAGGTGATGAAGTCGCCGGTCAGCGCCACGAGGTCGGGCTTCAAGGCATTCGTGATGGCGACGTAGCGGCGGATTTCTTCCTCGCTCATGAAGGGGCCGATGTGAATGTCCGAGAGTTGGGCGATGCGGAAACCGTCGAAGGCTTTGGGCAGGCGCGCCAGCTTGACGTGCTGGTGGGTGGTTTCAAGATTGAGCCGCCCGTAAAACAGGCCGTAGGCTCCCGCCACGAAGGGCGCGGCGCTCAGAGCGAAGGCGGTCTGCTCCAGGAAACGCCGGCGGTCAGGCGAAGGCGGGTCGGGCAGGACAGGATCCGCCACCTTGGCGGCGGGCTGCGCGGCGGGGTATAAATCTCGCCTGCCGCGCTCCCTTGCTGCGACTGCCGCAGCCGCGAGCTTGCGGTAGCTCCACAGGACCCCGCGCACCATGCGATCGGCCAGCCAGAGAAGAATCGCCAGCGCAAAACCGAGCAGCGAGCAGACCACCCAGCACCAAAAGGGCGCTTCAAGGAGCGCGGATTTCAGGGTCAGGGTGGTGGGGCTGGCGCCACGCTCCACCCAGGCGAAGTTGTAGGCAAACAGGAATAAATAGGTGATGGCGCCCGCCACGCCCAGGCAGCGGCGCCAGCGCGGGTTGGAGATCAACCGCTCGCCCAGTTCCCGCACCCGCCGGAGCCAAAAAAGCTGGCTGGCAATAAGAATCAGCGTCATCGCGCTGAAGATCAGCACTCGCACCAGCATTTCACTTAGCCCCTAACCATAGCCATTATACGATGCATCTCGGACGCCTTGCGGCGCTATGTTGAGAGACGATTCGCGGGCGCGCTTCCGTTACCATGCGGCGGGGTCCATCCCGCCAGCGTAGTTGAGGAGGCAAGGAAGCATGGCCCCGATTCGCCAAGGGGAGCTCCTGCCGATCTTCATCAAGCCCCTTGGGCAGGGTACGCGGGTTCAGGTAGTGGGCCAGTTTGCTTGTTGTAGCGGCGAGTTCATCTCGTCCCGCTCTGCGGGACGGCGTAACCAGCAAGTAGCGCGGACCTGTCTTGTAGGTCCGCGGCTTTTCGCGCCCGCCAGCGCTCGTCGGCTCGGTTCACTATTGCCTGCGCACGGCATCGCGCGTAGATTGATCGCATGTCCCGGGTGCGTCGCCCGTTCCTTTATGGCCGCTACATCTTCGTGACCGTGGATTTGCTGAGAGGGAGGGGCAAGCTAGAGGAACGCGATTTCGGGCGGTTGGCGATCGCACTGGCGCGGATGCGGCAAAAGCAGCGATTTGCACTGACGGCCTGGGTTTTTCTGCCCGATCACTGGCATGCCATCATTTATCCGCCCCATCCGCTCAGCATCGCGCAAGCGATGAGTGCGGTCAAGGTGAGTTCGATGATCGCCATCAACCACGGCCGGCAGGAGAAGGGAGAACT
>Ga0315279_10000326_pt1 | contig 99477 bp, 87 predicted proteins | sample YL17G06_20_MG_FD_203694 | JGI IMG/M metagenome (GOLD analysis project Ga0315279, IMG submission 203694) | Sediment microbial communities from Yellowstone Lake, YNP, Wyoming, USA - YL17G06_20 | ecosystem: Environmental > Aquatic > Freshwater > Lake > Sediment | place: USA: Wyoming | collected... | reverse complement strand
GTGATGCTGACGGCTGCCACCGCCCCGTCATTGCCCGCGGGCACGTTCCATGTGTAGGTCCACACGAGGTTGCTGCTCCTGGTCATGGCAGCGTTGGTGACAAATGTGCCAATGCTGATCGTCGGCGCGGTCCCTTCGTCGATGCCGTACGCTTCGGTGAAGGTTGCGGTGATTGTCAGGGCACCCTGCTTCACGTACTGCACACTGCCGTGGTTGTCGGAAAGCACCACCGTCGGCGCAGTGTTGTCGATTGTATAGCTGGTGCGTCCCGTGGGAGCCGCGGCCGCATTGCCCGCAACATCTCGCGCCGTGATGCTGACGGCTGCCACCGCCCCGTCATTGCCCGCGGGCACGTTCCATGTGTAGGTCCACACGAGGTTGCTGCTCCTGGTCATGGCAGCGTTGGTGACAAATGTGCCAATGCTGATCGTCGGCGGGTTGCTCTCATCGATTCCATTCGCGTCAGTGAAGGTTGCAGTGATTATGAGGGCGCCTTGCTTCACGTACTGCACGCTGCCGTGGTTGTCGGAAAGCACTACCGTCGGCGCGGTCACATCCACTTGGTACGTGGTCTGCCTGTCCATAGGGTTTGCCGGAATAGGAGCGCCGCCATATGTATCGGCAATGTTGTTCCCCGATAGCACTATGCTTTTGTCAACTGCTGTATCTTGTATGGTGCCGGAAAGCGTCAGGTCCGCTTGATTCAGAGCGTTCCCAAGCTGGCCGTATACCGCGCCCGAGATCGCGATCGTCCCTCTCCCGCCGCCGCCAAGGTTGTATTGCGATGGAGTCGATGCCTGCAGGTGATTCATCGGCTTGGAGAACCACACATTGACGGTCGCAAGATCCGCTGGATCATTCACCCAGGCCCCATCCGGCAGGTTTGTGCAAAGGATTCGCGGGGTATCGACGAGGTTTTTCATTCGCTGTATCACGAAAGCCCGTGTATTATGCTCTAGGGTGCTGTCAAAGCCGACCGGCGTCGCAGGAGGTGTCGTGAGCGTGAAAGCTCCTGTCGTCTCGTTGATGGCAGTCGCGATCTGTCCGCCCGCTTGAAGCACGATCTTGCTGAATGCCACGGCCGTGGCAAGGGAGGTCGTCCGATACTCCCACTTGTCCGAGACCGCATTCTGATTTCCGTCCGTCGCGGAGTTCTTGCCAATGAGGTAGGACCAGTAGAAATTGGCTGTCCCTGTCGCCAGAGATCCTCCAAAATCCCCGCTGTTGTCCTTGGAGGGAGATGTGGGGCTTGCCGCGTTCCAGTCAGGATCGACAAGTATCAGAAAGTTGGTATTGTCGCCTAAACTTCCCAGGATGGAATCGCTGGCCACCTTGGTGCTGATTTCCGTCCTGGTTGTCGCACCGTTGTAGCGAAATACCACTGCAACGATGTTTATAGAGGGCTTTAAGCCGGCGTAGCCAAAGTTCGCGTCCGTATCGTCATACATGTTTTTCAGCTTCTGAAGCCAGCTCCATCCCGTGTCGATGTCGATGAAGGAAACGAGACAGATGGATCCCGCATAGTTGCTGAATGGCACCGAACCAGCCACCCCCCAGCCCTTCTGGAGGGTGGGGAGGGTCAGAGTGCTACCGTGACCTGGCATTGTATGCTCCTCCTTTTTTTATCGATGCCCATCTGCTGCTTACCCGCGCAAATCGGGTCCAGCGATGCGCTAGAAACTTGTATTACCGAACGACGCGAGTGTCCCGCTCCCGCTTTGCAGCGTGATTGAGGTAGCTAGATCCCGGATTGGAGTCGCCCCGTCGTCAAAGTAATAGCCAAGAGGAAGTGTAGGACCTGAACCAAAGAATATTGCAAATTGGTTGTTTGCAACTGTCACGGGATCGCAATTCGACGCGGAGCTGGTCGTCTCATAGATCGCATATGTTGTGTTCGTTGCCCCGCCGCTGCAGGTGAAGGTATTCCCGCTGATCGAAGGATTGGTTGCAGCCCCCGCGTAGACAAGCTGGATGCCGAATGCTTGAGCCACGTTCAGATTGGCTCCTGCATCTATGGAGTTGCCAGAGATCGTGGCTGCACCCCCATCGCAGCGGATTCCGACTGAGGTTCCGGTGTTTGCCGGCCAGCCAGCGGACACGGTATTGTTTTGGATCACATCCGCCAGGCCGCCGCTGTAAATTCCGATTGCGCTCGTGTTTCCCTTTCCCCCCGAGATCATGGCATTATTCTGGATCGTTGGATGCTTTCCCGTTTCCGAGAGAGTGTATATTCCGTATGAATAGGCGGGCATGGTTGCCCCTTCCCAAGTGCTGAAGATTATGTCCGAAGAGATCTGGGGGCTTCCGCCATCCAGAAGCATTCCGTAGAGCTCATTGGTCGAGGAGCCTGCCCTGCCGACGATCGTGATATTCTGAATAGTCGGAGACGCGCTTTTCGCATATACTCCTGCGTTGTTGCTTCCAGTGCCTGGCCTGATCGTGAAACCATCGAAAACAGTGATCCCCGTGATGCTTGCGGCGGCCGGGAAGGAGATGGCCCGGTTCGGATCCGTTACTGAAGCTCCACCCCCTGTACTTTGATCTTCGATCGTGGTGAGCTGACCGGAAATACTCCTGCTTCCCCAGTCGTTCGGATCGTACCCACCCTTGAGGATGATCCCTTCCGCCATTACGATTTTATTCTGGTTAAGATACCAATTGATGCCATATGTGCCCTTGGAAACGCGCACCTCGGCTGTGTCCCCTGCCTGTATCAGGTACAGCAAGGTTGCAGCTGAGATCGCCCCGGCAATCGTTTCTTTGGGTTGTGCCGCCGTGCCGGGATTCGCATCATTCCCTCCGTTGGAGTTGAGACTGACGCATGTACCCCTGAAAAGCGTGAAACTCGCATTGAACTGCGGGCAGGGAATGCCATAGGTTGTCTTGCAGCCCTGTACCGTGAATGTTCTCGACGAGCCCTGGCTCCATGTGTAGCCAGGGTTCTTGCTGATCGTGAGCGTTGTGGAATCGGTCCACACGATGGCCACATTGCTCTCCGATCCCATTGTCCCGCCAAGAGTTGGTGTGATGCCGGTATTCATGACCTTATCGAAGGTGACAACAACCTTGTCGTGACAGGTAAGGGTTGGGGGGGTTGAGCTTGAGGCAGTTGGCGTGTTAATCGTTACAGCAATCGACCGCGGTGATGTATTCACCTTGTCGTGATTGTTCTTCGCCCAGGCATAGACAGTGTGTGTGCCGGGCGTCAGGACTGTGAGATCATAGCTGCCAGGAGCTCCTGCCACCCAATTGACATCGCCTACCGTCGGAGGAGTTGCGCTCTCATTGACCTGCCAGGCAATTATCGAGCTCGACCCGCCACCGTAGCTCGATGTCGAAAGATCGAAGGTAATCGCGGGATTGTCCGTTGGCGTAGCGCTCGTAAGGGCAAAAACATCGATCGAAGGAGCGCCATAGTCGCTATAGGTCACGAAGAAGTTGGACGAGGCGCTCACCAAGTCGTGGTCGTTCTTCAGCCACGCATAGACGGTCCTCGATCCGAAGCCTCCCGGGCTGGACAGGGTGTAGGAGCCGCTCGTGGGTGACGACGAGAAAACCTGCCATCCGGCATCCAAAGGCAACGGCGCCGTGGAGCTTTCGTTCACCAGCCAATGCGTGATCGAGGTCGCCCCTGCCCCGGGGTGCGTCGAGCCGAGGCTGAAGCTCACGATCCCGTCATAGGTCGTTAGGCCGCTCGTGCATGTGAAGGCATCGATTACAGGGCCGCCCAATTGGGCGTATTGGACGGATTGCGTCGCAGGGGTGCTCACAAGGTTTCGGTCGTTTTTCAGCCACGCATAGATCGTTCGTGCACCATATGTCCCTGGGCTGGAGAGCGTATACGAGCCATTCACGGGCGAGGTGAAGCTTTTCCATTCCGCGCTTGATTCGGAAGGAGGCGTAGCGCTTTCGTTGACCTGCCAGGAGGTGATCGATGTCGCGCCTGTACCAAGAGTCCGTGACGCGAGGGTGAATGTGACGACCCCGGTGTACGTGGTAGCCCCGCTGGTGATCGTGAAGGAATCGATCGAGGGTGGGGTCCCCTTGTACTGGGTGACGTCCTGTGTGACGACAGACGCCAGTGGGTTCTCGCACGAGACTCCGCACGCGATTGCCGCGATGGCACCGGCCCAGAGGACGAGCCTCATTCCGTTTCTTCCCATACGACCACTTCCTTGGCTGCCGATGCACTGGCAGCCCGGGTTGTTTCGGAGCTGCCCTGATCGAGGTAGGCGAACTTCCCGGCAAGGTCGGAGTCGAGCTTTTTCACGTAGCCGAACTGCCTGGTCGAGGTGGCATAATCCCCGAGCTCGAAGGCCGCCCGCGCGATTCCAAGAATCACCCTCGGGTTCAGAGCGTCGAGCTTGGATGCCCGCTCATAGTACTGCTTGGCATCGGCCCACTGGGCCTTGAGGTAGCTCACATTCGCGAGATTCACGAGCGCGGGCAGATACTCCTTCGGTTGAAGCGCCTGCTTGAACGCTGTCACTGCCTTGTCATACCGGCCATACCGGGCGCAGAGCACGCCCAGCTTGTTCCTTGCCCCCGGAACGTCAGTGGCGCTACTTGCAGCCTGTTCGAGGCGCGCGGCCTGGGTGTTGAACTCGGAATCCACATAGGCGACCGTTTCCTTCTGGAACGCTGCGATCAACATTTCGTTTGGCGGCATGACAATATCTGGCGAGGTTCCGGGAAGCGCGACCGCCTCATAGACGGACCAGGCTTCCCGCAGGGGATAGAATCCCGCCTCTCCCTTGGGTTCGTTGGCACGCCATTCCTTGGCCCCATCCCTCCACGCAGGCAGGAAACCGTTCTGGATATTGGTGATCTCGACGGGGATCCACGTGTCGTTGTATTTCAATATGAGATCCTCCGTCGAGCTGAACGCGCGCCGGCTTTCCTCCGGTGTCATGCCGAGGGAGAAGGCAATGAAGATGTGGCCGGGCACCGTGATGAAGGCGGTCTCAATGCCGATCGATTCCAGGAGGGCAGCGTTGAGTATGGAGAGGTCGTCGCAATCTCCCGCCTTGTATTGCAGGGTCTGCCGGGGGAACTGCAGGAAGTCTGAGTCAGACTTTTTCTTCGACTGCTCGGCATAGGAGGATGCCGGGTCGATGACATAGGCGAGGCCGTACAGCCCGAGCGCCTCGTGCAGGGCAAAGGCTGCCAGGAGCTTGTCGTTCACGCCGGCGACCTTCCTGTCGCGAACCATGCCTGAGACGTTCTTCGCGAATGTGAGTACCGCGGGGTCCTTCGATGTGACGAATGCCGCGGCACGGCGATTGTCCTCCCACGTCATCGCATTGCGGTCGAGGAGCCGCACCGTCTCCGTGGCAGGGGCGCGGTAATTGGCGTCATCCATGCGGTAGTCCACCGTGATCTCGGAAGAGGTCTTGGTGGGCTCGGTGGTATCAAGGACATGCTCGTTGAAAAGGGCGAAGATCGGCACCTCGGTCGTGGCGCCTGCCTCGATGCGCCCGATCGGGGTCTTCTTCGCATCGTTCATGTACTCCTTGATGTTGAAACTCGCCGAAACGTCCGTGATTGCCCTGGATTCATTGTTCTTGATGACGAGGGTGCCGATGGGATGATCGTCGTAGTATTTGCGGAACACGGGAAAGACAGGGGAGATGTTGACCTTCACGATCGAAAGCCCCTTGCCAGGGGCCGCTGTCCTGAAGCCTCTGAGGAGCTCGACATCGATTGGCTGCGAGCTTTGGATCTGCGCGCGCCGGGCCTCGGTGCCGCTGAGATAGTAGGTCGCTCCCAGGAATACGCTCGCCGCGTGAAGGAGGCCGGCATAATAGCGATACGAGCCTCCAAGGGAGAGGCCGAGCGCAGGAGTGAGCACGAACTCTACTCCGATGCCGCCTTCGGCGTACAGGCTTGCGCCGGACTGGAAGGTGGAATTCTTGAATCCATAGTTGTACCCGCCACCCGCAAAGGCGCCAATTCGGAACCGGGGCGAAAAAGCGAACTGGTATCCCGCGTCTGCATGGAAGGCAAAGAGGGAAAGAGAATTGCCGCCGATGTAGGGATCGTAGGAGTAGTCCACCCCGCCTCGCAGAAGAATCCCGGATGGCTGGCTGAGATCGTATTGAAGATTGATGCCACAGGAGCCGCCGAGTGTGTAGGAGCTTTCGCTTCCGGCGATGGGGATCTGAACGGAGGGCGCGATGCCTATGGAGAGGGCGGTGGCGGGCGCCGAAGTTTGCGCAAAGGCCGCAGTGGCAATGCCAAGAAGCAGACCGGAGACGATCAGGTGCGGAGGTGTCCGCATGGTATTATCCATCCTTTTAAATTTGTCTTTTGATACAGCGAAAGCCGGGCGGGCAAACTACGCACCGTATTCATTCACTTCTTGTCCCGCATTATAGCACGGATTCCACCCCGCGCAAGGTCCCGGCACCGCAGGGCAGCTCTCAGTCCTCTCCCTGCGCTCGTGTGAAACCCGGTGCGCCGTCGAACTCGTTGAGCTTCTCCACGTGCATCCAGCGGTGCTTTGTGCCGACCTTCGTGAGCACCTCCAGGACCTGCGCCTCGGTAAGGTCACCCGAAGAGGCGCGCTGCATCAGCCGGCATCGATAGTGGTCGACCGTGTCGGTCATGGTTCCCGTCGAGGGGTAGATCTTGGTGCCCCGGCTTTCCACCATTTTGAGCTCCACCGGCGTTCCCGTCACCAGCTCATCGACGCTCGCGCCGATCTGTTCTACGGGCAGTGTGGACTCCACGAACACGTCCACCCCGACGACGCGGCGCCGGGCAACCTTCACGAAATCGGGATCGGAGGAAACTGACGGCAGGTTCAGCGGTCGGTATTCCCTCACTTTCGCCTGCTTCGGCTTTCTGCCCAGCCGTGAGATCACCGCCTCGGTGAAGCCGGTCGTGGAGACGGCCCCCGAATCTCCCACCACGTCCCGGGTGAGCACCCCGTCCTCCAGTGCGGCAAGGACGCCCTGCTCGACCGCCGCTGCAGCGGACATCTCGCCGATGTGGCGGAGCATGAGCGCCGCGGAGAGAATGACGGCGGTGGGGTTGATCACGTTCTTGCCGGCATACTTGGGCGCCGACCCGTGGACCGCTTCGAAGATTGCCACCTCCGACCCGATGTTTGCGGACGGCGCGAAGCCCAGACCGCCGATCAGTGCGGAGGTGAGATCGCTCAGGATGTCGCCGTTCATGTTCGTCGTGACGATCACGTCGAACTGCTCGGGTTTCTTCACGAGCTGGTGGGCGCAGTTGTCGACGATGATGTGCTGTGCCTCGATCTGCGGATATTCTTTCGCCACTGCCTCGAAGGTCCGCTTCAGCATTCCCTCGGTGAGCTTCATGATGTTGGACTTGGTGGCGCAATGCACACGCTTCCGGCCTTCGGACAGAGCCACTTCGAAGGCCAGGCGCACGATCTTCTCGCATCCCTTGCGCGAGATAATCTTCAGGCACTGTGCCACCCCGGGGGTCTGCATGTGCTCGATCCCGGCGTAGAGGTCCTCCACGTTCTCCCGAACGACCACCAGGTCGACGCCCCTCCCTGAATAGGGAGTGCGCACACCGGGAAACTCCCGGACCGGACGGATATTGCCGTACGTCTCGAAAAGCTTGCGCAGCGTGACATTCGCGCTTTTCTCCCCGAAGCCCACGGGGGTCTCCAGTGGTCCCTTCAGGACGACGCGTGTCTTCCTGATCGACTCCAGCGTGTCCTGCGGAACTCCGGAGGCGATGCCCTGCTTGAACACGCTCGCACCTGCCTGCCGTTCTTCCCATTCGATCCGGGCCCCCGCGGACTCGACGATCCGGCGTGCGGCGGCGACGACCTCCGGGCCGATCCCGTCTCCCGGGATCAGCGTCACCAGGGTCCGGCCCGACGACGTGACATGCACTTTTCTCTCCACTTCGATTTCCTCCTGCTGCAAAGTACTGCGCGGCCCGGTGAAGGGCAAACTAGAGACCGCAGAGCCGGGCGCTGATTTCCCACAGCTCTCGTCCGACGGCACCCACGTCGTACGAGGGCTCGAACGGAACGGCCCGGCAGCGCGCGAAGAACAGGCCCGTGACACCCTCCACGTCCGGTGACAGCGCGAGATACGCTCCTGTTGCCGATTCTTTCGCAAAGAACACCGACGCCAGGCGCACGGGAAGGCCGAGATACCACGGGAGATGGGAGGGGAGCCCCGAACGGACGAGACCGGGATGGAACGTGTTGGATGTGACGCCGGTGCCCTCGAGCCGTCGGGCGAGCTCGAGCGCGAAGAGAGACTTGGCAATCGCGGCCCGGAGCGTGGCCCGCAGCGGGCTGAATCCGGACTCATCCGCCAGGTCCTCGAATCGAGGCTGGAATCTCGCAATGAGGCCCGGCTGGCCGGAGACGGTGAGGATCCGCGAGGGCGCGCCTGCCTTCAGCAGATCGGCAAGCAGGTTCGAGAGAAGAAAATGCCCGAGATAATTCGTGGCAAAAATGGACTCGACTCCCTCAGGCGTCAGCCGTCGGTCCATGGAGAGAGTTGCCGCATTGTTCGAAAGCACGTGCAGTGCGTCATGTTTCTTTCGAATCGTTTCCGCGAGGGACCGCACCGATGTCATCGAGGACATGTCCGCGGCGAGCGACTCGATGCGATCGTTGCCGGTCTCCCTCCGAAGGGTTTCAGCGGCGGCCGCACCCCGGGCCGGGTCGCGGCTCACGATCATGACGGCGGCCCCCGAGCGGGCCAGCGCCCTCGCGATGCCCCGGCCGACGCCCGAGGTTCCACCGGTCACCAGGCAGACACTCCTGCTCGTCATCGAATGTCCCTCCCCGCTTTCCATACTCCCTCCTTTTCGAGTGCCTCCCTCACCTGCCCGGCCCAGTTCTTCTGTGAACGGGGATTGGCGGGACTTGGATGAGTGATCGACATGACCCTGGTCTTCACGCGCGGAAGGCCTGTCAGAACCGCACGAATGCGCCGCTCGGCGAAAAGCCCGATCCCGACAAGCCACACGGGGCGCAGCACGTCGATCACGGCTGCCAGGAAGCGGTCGCAGGCGGGAAAAAGCGCTACCTGGTCAGGGCAGGCAATTCGATCCGGCGTGACATTTTTGCCGGCGTTATCGAGAAACATCAGGGGACAGTAATTGGAGATGAACGTGTCCAGCGCAAGCCGCTCGGGGGTGCCGAAGACATCCCTCATCAACCCCCAAAGTCGCCTCCCGCTGACTTCGCTTCTGGTGCATTCGAATCCCCGCACCGGAACACGGAGGTGCGTGTCCTTCGGGCTGCCCACCGCCCCGGAGATACCCAGCCAGTCTCTCACCGCCGCTACCTCTCCAAACGGCACTCCCGTCTGTGCCATGCCCCAGGGACCCGGGTTCATGCCCACGAAGACCACCCTTTTCGGTGCGTCCGCGTACCGCGCGAGATACGACTCGTACGGCGCGCGCGCGTACAGGAGGGGGTTGTAGACGTGGCGGACGGGCGACCCGAACCGGAGCTTCCCGGCCTCGCGCGCAAGAACCCGTGAAGCAGCAATGAGCTGACGCGAGGGTCCTCCTGAATCCATGAGATGAGGATACTAGAGCGTGCGCGGCCCGGCGAGGGACGGATTCCTGGCCCTACCCATGATTTCTGCCTAGGACAATGGAGCTGGAGATCTGGTCGGACATCATGTGCCCCTTCTTCTACATGGGCAAAAGGAGGCTGGAAACCGCCCTGGAGGAGTTCGCCCACAGGAACGAGGTGAAGCTGGTCTGGCGCAGCTACCAGCTCGACCCCGGGCTTCGGCCCGCGCCGGGGACTGGCATTCATGACTACCTGGCGGACCGGAAGGGAATGTCCAGGGAATTGTCTGTCGACCTGCACGCCCGGCTCGAGAAATCGGCCGCCGAGCTCGGGCTCTCCTATCACTTCGACAAGGTCGTCGTGGCAAACTCTTTCGACGCGCACCGACTCGCGCACTTCGCGCGGAAAGGCGGCATGCAGGAGCAGATGCAGGAGCGGCTTTTTGCCGCCTACTTCACCGAAGGCAGGGACATGGGGGATGCGGAGACACTCGTCGGGCTCGCTGCGGAGGTCGGGCTGGATCCGGCAGAGGCGCGGACGATGCTCGCCGGCGGGCAGTTCGCGGATGACGTGCGACGGGAGCGCGAGGAAGCCGAAAAGCTGGGAGCAGAGGGTGTGCCCTTTTTCGTCATCGATCGCAGGTACGGATTCACCGGTGCCCAGCCCAGCGAGCTCATCCTCGAGATACTGACGAAGGCATGGGCAGGTCAGGTCGAAGAAGAGCGCTGAAGGAACTCCCCCCTTCTACCACTGGTCGGGGGGCTTCATCGCGAGCAGGACCTTCTCCGGGGGGTTGGCGTCCGGAGAAGCGTCCGCCACTGCGAAGTGACCGCGCACGCGGAGGATGTCGCCGAAGCTGTTCCACAGGTCTCCGGACGTCCAGTGCGGGGGGTTGACCTTTCGGCTGATGCCCGAGTTCATGGCCAGCGCATTGTTGACGATCCGTCCCTGCGGATCGTAGTAGTCCCGGGGATGGAGAAGATTCATGGCTTCGATGGTGACGCCCTTGATGATGTGCTCGTGGACGTAGCGGATCGTCCCGTCCTGGTCCACCGACATCACGACTCCCGCGTGCGTCCTCGGGTCGTCATTGAGCCTGCCGTCGCCATTGGCGTCCCACGTATTGTCCCAGAAAATGATGTCACCGGGGCGCGGATAGAGGTCGCGGTGAAGGGTGTCCAGCGCCTTCAGGCTCTGGTAGAGCCTGTTCACGCCGTCACCGCGGTAGCGGCGGAAATCCTTCTGCACGTCGATATCCATTCCATAGAAAATGGCGCTCACAGTGCCAATGCAGTCCAGGACGAAAGTGCGGCCGTTCACCTTTACCGCGGACTCCGGCGCTCTTCCGATCAGGGTCCGGGCCGAAGCGAGCACCGCTTTCTCGTCAGGGCTCAGCGGCTGCGCGATCTGTTCGGGAGTCCGATAGGCGGCCTTCCCCTCCGGTCGCTGCGGCGGCGTCGGTTCACGCGATGGATCGTCCGTGAAGAGGCCCGCGAATGTCGCGCACCCTGAGAGCGTGACTGCAAAAACGCAGGTGATGATGCCGATCCCTGTGCGCAGGCGTGACGTGTATCTCATTCCCGGGCCCATTTCACTGGACTAGTATAGTGACCGGGGCTGGTTTTCACAAACCGGCTCCTCCGCTATGGTACTGGGCCATGACCGCGCATGACATCGGCAGGAAGCGTCTTTACAATCAGCATCTCCGTGGTAATTCCTTTTCCTCCCCTGCTGAAGCTGTCCGGCATTTCGGTGCCGTCCAGGCGCAGGACTATCGAGGCGGCCTGTGGGCGGTCGGCCTGCGGACGCGTGGGGCGGATGAACCGATGATCGAGCAGGCCCTTGCGGATCGATCGATCGTGAGAACCTGGCCCATGCGGGGTACGCTCCACATGGTCGCAGCCGAGGACGTGCGCTGGATGCTCCCGCTCCTCACCCCGCGTGTCCACACCAAGGCTTCCGGCCGCCATCGGCAGCTCGGTCTCGGGCCTTCGCTGTTTGCCCGGTGCCGGACGCTGTTCGAGAAGGAGCTGCGGGGCGGCGGGCTGCTCACGCGTGACGAAATGTACGCGCTTCTGCAATCGGCGGGCGTCTCGCCGGCCGGGCAGCGCGGCATCCACATCCTCGGGCAGCTCGCGCGGGACGGGATACTCTGCTTCGGCCCCCGGCGCGGAAAGCAGCACACTTTTGTCCTGCTCGATGAATGGATTCCCCAGGCGAAGGCGCGGCCGCACGACGAATCCCTGGCGGACCTTGCGCTTCGGTACTTCGCCAGTCACGGTCCGGCAACAGTGCAGGATTTCGCCTGGTGGTCGGGTCTGAGCGCGGCGGACGCCCGCCGCGGCGTGGAATCCACGGAACGGCAGCTTGCGCGCGGCTCGGCGAACGGCCAGGACTGCTGGGGCCCCGTCGACGAGCCTTCCGGCTCCACGCGCGGCCCGGCAGCGGTCCTCCTCCCGCCCTTCGACGAGCTCCTGGTCGCCTACAAGGATCGCAGCCCGGCTGTCGATCCCGCCCATGCACGACATCTCCACAGCCTCCTGAGCCCCACAATCCTGGTGAAGGGCAGGATCGTCGGAACGTGGACGAAAACCCAGGGGAGGGAGAGGGTCTTCATCGTTCCCTGTTTCTTTGACCGTCCTTCAGCCGGAGAGAAGCGCCTGATCGAGGCGGCCGTGCACCGGTATGGGACGTACCTGGGCACGGCCGCAGAGCTGAAATAAGCGCGTCTCACGGCCGCCAGCCCCATTCCACTGAGCAGACCAAGGGGAAGACGAAGCCGGCTGCCCGTCCGGCCGCCCAAGCCATCATCCCGTGCTCCCGGGCGGCTTCGCTGAACAGCAGCTCGGGCCTGGTTCGCATCCCCACCCGGGGGATGTCGAGCCGGTCCGAGTCGAGGCAGGTGAGCACGGTCGTGCTCGCGCCGGGGCGCGGCCCGTTGGTATGGAACTCGCACGCGTCCACCAGCTCCGAGAGCTGGTCGTCGTCCAGGCCGGTCTGCGCGCGCAACTCCCGTGCAAGGGCCGCAGCACGGGGGCCATGCGCGGGGTCCCACACGTCGTTCCTGCGGCAGGCGTCATGGAAGATCGCGAACATCTCGATGACGGCAATATCCGCTCCCGTCACGGGCGCCAGGCGTCTGCCGTTTTCCAGCACCCTTCCCCAGTGGGGAACGCCGTGGATGCCGTTGGGGTTCAGCCGGTATTGGGCGAGGATTACGGGCAGAAGCCCGCGAGAGACGGGATGCTTGATCACGCGCGCCACTCCGAAGCACTGTATGCGGCAGCCATGGTCCTCGCGCTGAAGCTCGTCCTGACGCCTCTCCTCATCGCCGCGGCAACACTCGCCGGCCGCAGATGGGGCCCGGGCGTGAGCGGGTGGTTCATCGGGCTCCCCCTCACCTCGGCACCGGTCTCGCTGATTCTCGCCCTGCAGAACGGGACCGCGTTCGCCGCCGCGTCCGCGGTCGGCGTGATGGGCGGTGTAGCGTCGGTCTGCGCATTCTGCCTCATATACGCCATATCCTCAGGTGTTGCCCGCTGGCCCATCAGCTCCGTTCTGGCGGTTGCCGGGTTCCTCGCAGCCGCATTCCTCTGGAAGATCGCCTCCCTTCCCCTCTGGCCGACCTTCGCCCTCGTGCTGGTCGTCATCGCGGTTGTCGCGGGACTCATGCCGCGCGGCGAGGCAGAGGCAGGATCCCCCGCACCGCCCGGGTGGGATCTGCCTGCGCGAATGGCGATCGCAGCCGCATTTGTGTTCGGGCTGACGTCCGCCGCAGGCACCCTCGGGCCGTACGTGAGCGGGCTCGTGTCGCCATTCCCGATTTTCGGGCTGATCCTTGCGGCCTTTGCCCACCGGGGACTGGGCGCCCGCGCCGCGGCGCGCCTCCTGCGGGGCGTGGTCATCGGCTCCTTCGGGTTCGCTCTGTTCTTTCTCGTCGTCGCATTGCTCGTGACGGTGCTGCCTGTCGGCTGGACGTACCTGCTGGCTTCCCTTGCGGCAGTGGCAGTAAACGGAATCTCCCTGCGCACGGCGCGCTGAGCGCGCGCGCAGCGCACGACTCCCCGGGTGAAGCCCAAGTGGATCGTCAGCCCCGCTTCTGTTCCAGCGCGATGGGCAGCATGGCGTAGAATGCACTCGCGGTCACCAGGTCATCGACACGCGTGTGCTCGTTCGGCGCATGTGCCTTGTCCTCATCGCCAGGGCCGAACCCGATGCAGGGGATTCCGTGCTTTCCGCAGATGGCCACACAGTTGGTGCTGAAGGTCCACTTCCCCACCTCGGGCGCCCGGCCGAACAAGGAATGGTACGCGTCCCTGCCCCCGGCCATGAGGGGATGATCCTCGGCGATCTTCCAGGTCGGGAAGTACAGGTCCTGGCCGTAGGTGGCGCCGTTCCATCCCTTGCCGTCGTACCAGGGCATCGACACCTTCTCCGCGTCTCCTGCCATCGATTCCCTCACCTGGGCAAGGGCCTGCTCCGCTGTCTCCCCCCAGGTGAGCCTGCGGTCGAGGTAGAGCATGCCCTGGTCCGGGACGGCGCACTGGCTGGGCCCGTGCACCTCGATCTTCGAAACGACGACCGTTCCCTTCCCGAGAAACTCGTCCACGGCGAGCTTCTCGTTCATCCGTTCCATGGCCAGCGCGGCGCGGGCGGCCTTGTAGGCCGCGCTGTCCCCCCTCTCGGGTGCGCTGCCGTGCGCGGAGACTCCGCGGACCACGGCCTCAATCTCCATCCTCCCGCGCTGGCCCCGATAGAGACGACAGCTCGTCGGCTCGGTGGACACCGCGTACTCGGGACGAAGCCCCTCCTTCTCGATGAGGTATCTCCAGCACAGGCCGTCGCAGTCCTCTTCGAGGACCGTGAAGGTGAAGAACACGCTGAAGTCTCCGTTGTAGCCGAGCTTCGTGAGGATCCGGCCGGCGGTAATCATCGCCGCGGCGCCCCCCTTCTGGTCCGCGGTTCCCCGGCCGAGCACGAGGCCGTCGCGAATGATGCCGGAGAAGGGGTCGGTGGCCCATCGCGACGGATCGCCCACGCCGACGGTATCGATGTGCGCGTCGATGGCAAGCTTCCGCGGGCCCCTGCCCACCCGGGCGATGACATTGCCCAGGCCGTCGAAGCGCACCTCGGGGAACCCTGCCTCCTCGCAGAGGGAGGCGATCTTGCGGCACACCGCTTCCTCCCTGCCGCTGAAGGAAGGGATCTTCACGATTGAGGAGAGTGTCTCCGCGGCGGCGTCGCGATATTCGCCCGCGAGGCCGCGTACCGAGCTGCTGGTAGTTTGCATTGCCGGCAAGTATTGCAGTGATGAATCGGCGTTTCAAGCCGCCGTGGTACCCCGCGGATTCGTGCGCCGCGGTACTCCGCGGATTTGTGCGCCGTGGTACTCCACGGATTTGTCGCCGACGCCCAGCGCGGTCTCAACGACCAGTGTAGGACTTTCCCTGACAGCGGAGTTCCCGGGAGGCTGAGGGAAAAATCAGATATCCTCCCATCGCCCTCCACCGCCGGAGCACCTAAGATCTCAATCTGGATGGTTGTCGCTGACAGAATGTGCGCGAACTCCTGGTTGCACCGCAATGATTGCGCTTCCTGGAATCTGATATGAGCTTTGCCGGCATGAGCCGCACAAAGGCCCGGAAAGCCCCTTCTCTGAAGCCCATTGTTCAGTATGGAGCCGCCGTAGGAACTGTGGCGGCCACTTTTGCGCTCCGTTTGGCACTGTCCCTCGCCGTGGGTTCCGGTCTCCCGCCATTCATCCTCTTCTATCCCGCCGTCATGATCGTCGCCGTGGCGGCAGGAATGGGGCCGGGGCTGGCAGCAACCGGGATGGCCTCAGTCGTCACCGCCTTCTTGGTCCTTCCCTCTCAGGGCCACCCCGAAGGTGCCGCGGCAGCCGACGCCCTGGGGCTGGCTCTCTTTGTGTGCATGGGCGTGTTCATGAGCATTGTAGCGGCCCTCTTCCGACGGGCGCGGCAGAGGGCCGCCGAGTACCAGCAGGAGCTGTCGCTGCGCGAAAGCGAAAAGCGTTTCTCCGCAGTGTTTCACGCCAGTCCGATCGGCATGGCCATCACCGGGTTCGATAATGGGCACTACCTCGACGTCAACCAGGCATTCCTGAGCCTGTCGGGCTTCTCGCGCGAGGAAGTCCTGGGAACGACATCGTTCCAATTGCAGACATGGGCTTCGCCGGGGGATCGCGAGAATATGGACACCCTGGTGCGCGAGCAGGGCGTGGTGCGGGACAGGACCTTGCAGCAGCGAAGGAAGTCCGGTGAGCTCTGGATCGCGCGCGTCACTGCAGAAGTGATCGAAGGAGACAGGGAGAAATACATCCTGTCTCTCCTGCAGGATATCACCGAGCAGAAACGCACGGAATCAGTGCTGCGGGAAAGCGAAGAGCGTTTTCGCGGGACGCTCGACCATATGATGGAAGGCTGTCAGATCATCGGGCGTGACTGGCGGTATCTCTACGTCAACGACGCGGCCGCGAGGCATGGCCAGCTGGCAAAGCAGGAATTGCTCGGCCGAACAATGCCAGAGGTCTATCCGGGCATCGAAAAAACGCCGCTCTTCGCGACCATGCGCCGCTGCATGGAAGAACGTGCGCCGCAGCACATGGAAAACGAGTTCCAGTACGGTGACGGCTCGTCCGCATGGTTCGATCTCAGCTTCCAGCCGGTGCCGGAAGGTCTTTTCATACTTTCCTACGACATCACCGAGCGCAAGCGCTCGGAACGCGCGCTGCGTGACAGCCAGCATCTCCTCCAGACGGTGATCGACCTGGTGCCGCACTTCATCTTCGCCAAGGATCGGAGCAGCCGTCACCTCTTCGTGAACCGCGCCTGCGCCGCGGCAAACGGCATGACGCCCGACCAGATGAACGGTCTCTGCGACCTGGATTTCGTGCCGGACAGGGCGCAAGCGGAGACCTTCATGAGGGATGACCTGCAGGTCATCGACTCGGGTCAGCCGAAAACGGAGATCGAGGAGCGCCTGACGGATGCGGACGGCAGGACGCGCATCCTCCACACGATCAAGATTCCCTTCACACCGCCCGGCACCAGCGCCCCGGCTCTCCTGGGCGTTGCGGTGGACATCACTGAGCTCAAGCAGGCAGAGGAGGAAATTCGGAAGCTCAACGCGGACCTGGAACGGCGGGTGGAAGAGCGGACGGCGGAGCTGCAGGGGGCGAACAGGGAGCTGGAGGAACGCACCCGGCAGCTTGCACAGAGCGAGCTCTGGTCGCGCAGCATCATCAATACGGTAGCGGACGGCATCATCATCATCGGGGAACGCGGCACCATAGAGTTGATCAACGCAGCAGGAGCGCAATTGCTCGGCTGGTCAGCCGAAGATCTTGCCGGCAAGGAGTACTTCAGTCTCATCCCGGAATCGAATCGCAGCCGCGCCCGCCAGTCCATCGACGAATCGGCCGCGGGGCCTCCTTCGGCGCAACGGGGAGAGGCCCGGGAGACAATCGCGCTCCGCAGGGACGGGAGCACATTCCCCGTGGAGTTCGTCCTGCAGGACTTCCATACCAACGGGGCCCGACATGCCGTGATCTCCTTCCGAGACATCACCGAAAGAAAGAAGGCGGAAGAGGCAATACGACGGTACTCGGAAGAAGTGAGCGATCTCTACATGAACGCTCCCTGCGGCTACCATTCGCTCGACGAAGACGGCGATTTCCTCCGCGTCAACGACACCGAGCTGCGGATGCTCGGATACGGGAGAGCGGAGCTCGTCGGGCGGATGAACATCAAAGACCTGCTCACTCCCGAAAGTCAGCAGATCTTCGCGACACATTTTCCGCTCTTCAAGGAGCAGGGGGAGATCCCCAACCTCGAGCTGGAGTTCTGTCGGAAGGACGGGTCGGTGCTCCCCGTCCTGCTGAGCGCAACGATCGTCCAGGACGATCACGGCGCCTTTGTGATGAGCCGGTCGACGATCCTCGACAACACGGAAAAGAAACGTCTCGTGGAAGAGCTCCAGGAGGCAAAACGGGTCGCTGAAGAGGCCAGCCTCGCAAAGAGCAGCTTCCTGGCGAACATGAGCCACGAGATCCGAACGCCAATGAACGCGGTGATTGGGTTCACGAACCTTGCGCTGAAGACCGACCTGACCCCCCAGCAACAGGACTACCTGTCGAAGATCCACGGCGCCGGTGTGTCGCTGCTCGGGCTCATCAACGATATCCTGGACTTCTCCAAGATCGAGGCCGGCCGCCTGACGATCGAGCAGGTCGACTTCAGCCTGGACTCGGTCATCGACCGCGTCACCTCCCTCACGGGCCAGAACGCCTTCTCCAAGGGTCTGGAGCTGCTGGTGAACGTGCCGGCAGATATCCCCTCCCTCCTCATCGGCGACGCCCACCGGCTCGGCCAGATCCTCACCAATCTCGTGGGCAACTCGCTGAAGTTCACCGACCATGGCGAAGTGGAGATGAAGGTCGCGCTCCTGGAGGTGACGGGAAAAAAGGTGAAGCTGCGATTCTCCGTGCGGGACACGGGCATCGGAATGACGGAAGAGCAGTCATCCAGGCTGTTCCAGCCCTTCTCACAGGCGGACAGCTCCACGACGAGAAAATTCGGAGGCACGGGCCTCGGCCTGAGCATCACACGGCGGCTGGTGGAATTGATGGGCGGACAGATCTGGGTGCAGAGCGCGCCGGCTGCGGGAAGCACCTTCACATTTACCGCCTGGTTCGGCGTCGGCACGGAACGACAAGGCCGGCGTCCCCCTGTTCCACTCAGGCTCGGTGGGATGCGAGTGCTCGTGGTGGATGACAATCTTACGGCACGAGAGGTCATGCACGATGTCCTTGCGTCGCTTCGTTTTCGCGTTGTTGTGGCCGGGTCCGGCGAGGAGGCGGTCGAGGCGGTCCGGTCGGCGGACGACAGCGATCCCTTCGGGCTCGTCCTGATGGACTGGAGAATGCCGGGAATGGACGGCATCGAGGCAACCCGCAGGATCCTCCTGCCGCACGGCCTGCGCCACGCACCTGTGGTCATCGTCCTGAGCGCCTCTGGTGGCGGGGAGGAAGAGCAGGCTGATGCCCTTGCTGCGGGGGCAGCGGATTTTCTCGTGAAGCCCGTTACGCCGTCCACCCTCGTCGACGCAGTCCTGAGGATTTTCTCCCCGGAGCTCATCCCCGAGCTGAAGTCCCGGGCGGACAATGCGGGAGCAAGCCGCAGGGTGCAGGGCGTCAGGGTTCTTCTGGCGGAGGACAACGAGATCAACCAGCAAATCGCCCTCGAATTGCTCCGGGGCGAGGGAGCCGAGGTGGTGCTCGCAGTCAATGGCCGCGAGGCTGTCGAGAAGCTGGCCCGGGCACCCTCGATGTTTGACGTTGTCCTCATGGACATCCAGATGCCCGAAATGGACGGATACGAGGCCACGCGGCGCATTCGGTCCGAGGCGTGGGGATCCCGCGTCCCCATCATCGCGATGACGGCCCACGCTCTCCTCGAGGAAAGGCGCAAAGCGCTCGAGGCGGGCATGAACGATCACATCAGCAAGCCGATCGACCCCGAGGCGATGTTCGCGACCATGATCCGGTACTGCCAGCCGCCGGGCCGCCCGGCCGAGGGAGTGTCAGATCCTCCTTCCAGCGTTCACGAGGAGGTCCCTCTTCCGCGGGTTGCCGGGATCGACGTCGACGACGGGGTGCGCAGGGTTGCGGGGAACCGCAGGTTGTTCGCCGAGCTCCTGGTGAGGTTCGCCGACGGACAGCAGGAAACAGCGGCGAGAGTGAAAGGCGCATTGGAGGCGGGAGACAGGAAGCTCGCGGAACGCCTCGCTCACACGGTGAGGGGAACCGCAGGCAATCTGGGGATGAAAGAGGTGGAGAGCGCCGCGGGAGAGCTCGAAGACGGGATACGGAAGGGCTCTTCAGCGCGGGAAGTGGAGAGGAGTCGTCGTCGCTTGGCCGCCCTGCTCGAGGGCGCGGTGACGCGCATTCGCGATGCGTTTCCCGAGGAGGTTCCGCAGGAAAGTGCGGCAGGAAGCACTGACACCCAGGAACTGGCGACCATCCTCACGCGGCTGTCGGCGCTGGCTGCGGAAAGCGACAGCACCGCGGTCGATTTTTTCGAAGAAGCATCCGCAAAACTCTCGAGGTCATTCCCAAGGGAAGTTCTGGACAGACTGCGCGAAAGCCTGCGCGCGTATGACTTCCCCGCGGCCATTCAGGGACTCGAGCTCCTGCGTCGGCGCCTGAGCGAAAAACAGGGCTGAGTCACTACAGTGGATAGGCAACCAGCGGTTCCTGTTTGCCCTTGGCCTGGATTGTGCGGGCCGGCCCCAGCTTGGAGACCATGGCCAGCCGCCTGGCCAGCGCCTCCGAAATCGACACTTCGCCTGGTCTGGCGGCGTCGCACAGCCGCGCGGTCGTGTTGACGGTGTCGCCGACGATGCCGTAGCGGCGAGTTCCGGTGGATCCCATCAGCCCCTCGACCACCGGGCCGAGATGCAGTGCGCCGCCGGAGTTGAGCTGGTGTCTTCTCAGCAGGGCAGTGGCCTCGATCCGCAGCACGCGGGCAGCTTCCACCGCCAGCATCGGGTCATCGAACCAGCTCATCACCTCGTCACCGGTGAAATGCGGCTTATGGCCGCCGCCGCTCATGACGATGCGCTCGGCCAGGTCATAGAACCCGTTGAGCATCCCAATCACCATTTCAGGGTCTTTGTCTTCACTCCAATGGGTGAAATCCCGGATATCCATGAACAGGACCGCCCTTTCGGCACGCCGCTGCTGGAGCACCGACATGTCTTCGAGCGATTCCTCGAGCAGATCGGGGTCCAGCGACCACTCGGAGTATTGTTTCAGCCGCCGCACCACCCGCTGGAGGAAGGCCGTGTTGCGGCTGACCTCGGAATCGCTCAGCCCGAGTGACAGACGGTTGCCTGCCGCGCGCTGCCACCACGCGTACTCCACCCGTCTGCCCAGGAACCACGACTGGATGGCCGCAGAGACGAGAATCAGGTAGTGGGGTGGCTCGAGCAGGTATGCGTGGACTCCCCTGTCGGCGATGAAACGGATGGCCTCGAAGAGGGGATAGAGGCCGGAGTTGGACACGAACTCCCGCAGGATGCGGACACCGGGTGTGCCCTGAATGCGGTCAGCGAGCGACATTGTGGATGCCTGCCTGAGCATGACGTTCTATACAAACAGATTTTCGGCTGTGAAAGAAGTGGTGAATACCCGTTCGGGTCCCGGCTGATGCCTGGCGTCAAGAAGCTTGACAATCGATTCGATGTGTGTAGAATCATTTTCATGCCCGTGAAACTGAATCTCAAGGATACCCAGGGGCCGGAGTCTGCGAGCGATGAGCTGCTGAGCTTCTTCCGCGCAATGGCGGACCCCAGCAGGCTCAAGATCGTGGGGCTCCTCGCCCGGCAGGCGTACGCGGTGGAGCGGCTTTCGGCATTACTGGGCATCGGGGAATCGACCGTTTCTCACCACCTTGCCCGTCTGGCCGAAGCAGGCCTCGTCAGCGCGCGCGCTGACGGCCACTACAGCATGTACTCCCTTCACCAGGATGCCCTTGCCGCAATGGCGCGCCGGCTGCTGAAGACGGAACAGCTTCCCCAGCTTGCCAGCGGGATCGACCACGCTTCCTTCGACCGCAAGGTGCTGGAAAGCTTCACGGGGCCCGACGGCAGGTTCACCGCGTTTCCCACCCAGGAAAAGAAGCTCCTCGTGCTGCTGCGTCATGTCCTGCGGGATTTCCGCCCGGGCGTCCGCTACAGCGAGAAGAAGGTGAACGAGCTCCTTTCACGCTACAGCGACGACACGGCACGACTGCGCCGCAGCCTGGTGGAGTTCGGGTTCATGGACAGGGAAGGCGGTGGGCGGGACTACTGGTTGAAGGAGAGCGCGGCGCCGAAGGCGCGGATTCGTGGCGCCGCGCCGAAGGCGCGGATTCGTGGCGCCGCGCCGAAGGCGCGGATCGGAGCCAAAGTGACGTGAGCTCCGAAATCGGGCATCTCCGCGCCGGCATCGACGTGGGCTCCACGACCGTGAAGCTCGCGGTGCTGGGCACGGACGACAGTCTGCTCTATCACACGTACGAGCGGCACCGGGCCGACATCCGCGGCACGCTCGTCGCGGTGATCGATGCCGCCTGCGACGCACTGCGGGCGCGGGGGCTCGATGCATCGCTGAAGGTCATGGTGACCGGCTCGGGCGGGCTCGCCGTGTCCCGGTGGCTGGAGCTGCCGTTCGTCCAGGAGGTGCTCGCCGGCTCCCGCGCGGTCCAGAGGTTCCTCCCGGACACGGATGTCGCCATCGAGCTGGGCGGCGAGGACGCGAAGATCACGTACTTCGCCGGCGGGCTCGAGCAGCGGATGAACGGCACCTGCGCCGGCGGCACCGGTGCCTTCATCGACCAGATGGCCGCGCTCTTGTCAACCGACGCCGAGGGTCTGAACGAGCTCGCACGGGACAGCACGACGATCTATCCGATCGCGGCGCGCTGCGGGGTGTTCGCCAAGACCGACGTACAGCCGCTCATCAATGAGGGAGCGCGCAGAGAAGACATCGCGGCAAGCATCCTCCAGGCAGTGGTCAACCAGACCATTTCGGGGCTGGCATGCGGGAAGCCCATCCGCGGGATCGTGGCGTTTCTCGGCGGTCCCCTCCACTTCCTCCCGGAGACGCGCAGGCTGTTCGTGAGCACCCTGGGTCTCGCCCCCGGCGCCGTTCGCGTGCCGGAATACGGCCAGCTGTTCGTGGCCATGGGCGCGGCGCTCGCCTCATCGGACACCGCTCCCGTCGAGCTCCAGGAGCTCGGCAGCAGGACCCGCGGTCTTTGTCATACACCGACGCCGGAGGTGGAGAGGCTGAGACCGCTTTTCCGGGACGGCGAGGAGGCGGCGTTCAGGGCCCGGCATTCACGGGCGCGCGTGTCCCGGGTGGACATCGCCGGCATCTCAGGGCCCTGCTTCCTCGGCATTGATGCCGGCTCCACGACCACCAAGGCGGTCCTCGTGGATTCCACCGGCGCAATGGCGTGGTCGGCGTATGAAGGCAACGGCGGAAGCCCCCTCCTTCTTGCTCTGCGCATGGTGAGGGACTTGCGGCGGGCGATGCCGCCGGGCGCGTGGATTGCACGGTCGTGCGCCACCGGCTACGGCGAGTCGCTCGTCAGTGCTGCACTTTGCATGGACATGGGGGAGGTGGAAACGATCGCGCACTACACGGCCGCGGCGCGATTCCTGCCCGGCGTAGACGCCATCCTGGACATCGGCGGCCAGGACATGAAGTTCCTCCGCATGCGGGACGGCGTGATCTCCTCGGTGCTCCTCAACGAGGCGTGCTCCTCTGGATGCGGTTCCTTCCTGGAAACCTTCGCGCACTCACTCGGCCTGTCCGTTGAGGCCTTTACGAGCGAAGCGCTGCGCGCCCCCTCGCCCGTCGACCTGGGTTCCCGGTGCACCGTCTTCATGAACTCCCGCGTGAAGCAGGCGCAGAAGGAGGGTGCCTCGGTCGGCGACATTTCCTCCGGGCTGTCCTACTCGGTGATCAGGAATGCCCTGCAAAAGGTGATCCGCCTCCGCGATCCTGCCCAGCTGGGCGCCAGGGTGGTGGTCCAAGGCGGAACGTTCTCCAACGACGCCGTGCTCCGCGCCTTCGAGCTGGTCGCGGGCCGGGAGGCGGTGCGGCCCGACGTGCCCGGCCTCATGGGCGCCCTCGGCGCCGCGCTCCGGGCACGCGAAGAAGCCGCTGGCTCCGGCGCAGATCAGCACGACAGCACCTTGCTGGGCCTGGAGGCGCTGGAATCCCTCACGATGACGACGAAATCCCTGCAATGCGGACGGTGCGCGAACCACTGCCACCTCACCGTGACGAAGTTCTCCGATGCTCGGCAATTCATCTCTGGCAACAGGTGCGAACGCGGTGCCGAGGGCATCGCGTCGGAGACGCGGATTCATGGGGTCCTGTCGGAGACGCGAAGTCCCGGCATCGCGGTTACGGAGACCCCCGGCCGCGGTGCCCTGCGGGAGGAGCCGCTGCCGAACCTCTTTGCCTGGAAGCTCCAACGGGTGTTCGACTACGAGCCGATCGCCCCAGACCGCGCCCCGCGGGGAATCGTGGGAATACCCCGGGTGCTCAACACCTACGATGACTATCCCTTCTGGTTCACCGTGTTCACCGAGCTTGGATTCTCCGTTCGTCTTTCGCCTCGGTCCAACCGCGCGGTCTACGAGGCAGGTCTGGAGACAATTCCTTCGGAATCCGTGTGCTACCCGGGCAAGCTCGTGCACGGGCACGTGGCGCGGCTGATGAAGGAGGGGGTGCCCTTCATCTTCTACCCGTGCGTTCCGCACAGCCCCCGGGAAGACCCCGGGGCGCGCAACCACTTCAACTGCCCCATCGTGACCTCGTATCCCGAGGTCGTCCTCAACAATGTGGATGGGCTGCGCCGGGGCGCGCTGAGATACGCGAATCCCTTCCTTCCCCTGCACGATCCTCGGCGGCTGAAGAAACGCCTGGCGGAAGAGCTCGCGTGGTCCGGAGTGACGGCCCGGGAAGTGTCGGCTGCCGTGGATGCTGGTAGGGACGAGCAGGCGCGCTTCAAGGCCGAGGTGCGCGCACGCGGACAGCAGGCCCTCGAGGAGATCCAGCGCCGGGGCCTCCACGGACTGGTCCTTGCCGGCCGGCCGTACCACCTGGACCCTGAGATCAATCACGGCATTGCGGAGCTGGCAGTCTCCCTGGGCATGCCGGTATTGACGGAAGACTCGATCGCCCACCTCGGACGGATCCAGAGACCGATGCGCGTGGTCGACCAGTGGATGTATCACACGCGCATGTATGCCGCCGCGCACGCCGTGGCGGAGCGCGACGACGTGGAGCTCGTCCAGCTGAACTCCTTCGGGTGCGGGCTGGACGCAGTGACCACCGATCAGGTGCAGGAGATCCTCGAGGCACGGGGGAAGATCTCCACGGTCATCAAGATCGACGAGCAGTCGAACCTCGGTGCCGTGCGCATCAGGCTGCGCTCCCTCAAGGCGGCCGTGAATGCCCGGGCCAGGAACGGTTCCCGCCGTCAGCCTGCCGTACCGACGCCGGCGCGGCCGATCTTCACGGAGGACATGCGGCGGGAGTACACGATCCTTGCTCCCCAAATGTCGCCGATCCACTTCCGGATCATCGAGCACGCCTTCCGACTCTCGGGCTACAGGCTGAAGATCCTCCCCGAGGTGGACAGAAACGCGGTCAACGAGGGACTCACGTTTGTGAACAACGACGCATGCTTCCCCTCCGTGCTTGTGGTCGGCCAGATGATGGCGGCGCTGCGCTCGGGCCGCTACGATCTGCAGCGCACGGCCCTGCTCATCTCCCAGACCGGAGGCGGCTGCCGGGCGACCAACTACATTGCATTCATCAGGAAGGCCCTCGCCGATGCGGGCATGGAGTACGTGCCGGTGATTTCGTTGAATGCGCTCGGCCTGGAGAAAAACCCCGGCTTCCGCCTGTCATGGCGGCTGATCGCCCGCGGGCTCATGTCGCTGGTCTTCGGCGACCTGCTCATGAGGATGCTCTACCGCGTGCGGCCCTATGAAGCGGTTGCGGGATCCGCACAGCGGCTCTGCGATGACTGGTCGGCGCGCTGCCGGGACTCCCTGGTCCGACCCAGCCTTGTGCGCTACGGAAGGACGATCCGCGCCATGATCCGCGATTTCGACGCTCTGCCACTCGCCGGGATGAGGAAACCCCGGGTTGGAGTGGTCGGGGAGATCCTGGTGAAATTCCACCCCACCGCGAACAACGGAATCGTCGAACTCATCGAATCCGAAGGCGCCGAGGCCGTGGTGCCCGACCTCACGGACTTCCTCTTGTACGCCACACACGGGGGACAGTTCCGGCGGCGATCGCTCGCCGGCAGCCTGCGCGGCGCCCTGCTTTCGCGTGCCGCAATCGCGATCATGGAAATGTTCCGCTGGCCGCAGAAGCGCGCGCTGTCCCGCTCGACACGATTCCACGCACCCTCGACGATCTACACCCTCGCCGAGGGAGTGAACGGAATCGTGCAGCTGGGCAACGTCACCGGGGAGGGCTGGTTCCTTACCGCGGAGATGGTAGAGCTCATCCATGAAGGCGTGGATGCGATCGCCTGCATCCAGCCCTTCGCCTGCCTCCCGAACCACGTCACAGGGAAGGGCATGATCCGCGAACTGCGCCGTCGGCACCCCGGGGTAACGGTTGCGGCGATCGACTACGATCCGGGGGCCAGCGAGGTGAACCAGCTCAACCGCCTGAAGCTGCTCCTTGCATCGGCGCGCGAGGCCCGCGCCCTGCAGGCCAGCCGGAACTAGGGCCTCCTAGACCCTCTCCCAGGCGCCGGACTTTTCTGACTTGAACAGGGCATCCAGCACCTTCATGTTCGCCACTGCATCCTCCGGAGGCGTGGGGGCGGCACCGCCTTCCCTGACCGCGCGGGAGAAGGCTTCGAACATCTCGACGTACTGGTCAGTGGCAAGCGTGTAGACCTGCCTCGTGCCGATGCCGGTGGTCACGGAGACCTGAAGCGGTGCGTCGGGATAGGCATTGAACGGCAGGAGCACGGAAAGCTCTCCGCCCGAACCCAGCACATCGACGCGCTGCCAGGGGTGTGACTGCGTGCCCACGGTGAACATGGACCGGGCCGTTCCGAAGTCCAGGATGCCGGAGGCCAGAATGTCGGTCCCGAGCTCGGGGTCCCTGTGGACGAGGCTCATCACGCGCGTCGGCTCCCGGCCGATGAGGAACCGGGCGCTGGAAACGGCATAGCACCCTATATCCGGAATCCCGCCGCCTCCAGCGGAAAGGATGTTCCTGATGTTTTTCGGATCCTTCAGCATGTAGGTGAAGAGCGTCGAGACCACTTGGGGGTCGCCGATCTCCCCGGCCTTCACGATTTCCCGTGCCCTCTTCCACTGCGGGTGGAACCTGTACATGAACGCTTCCATGGCCAGCACGCCCTTGCTCTTTGCATGCGCGAAGGCCTGCTCGGCCTCCCGCGCGTTCATGGCAAAGGGCTTCTCGCACAGAACGTGCTTGCCGGCGTCCGCCGCCTTTTTCACCCATTCCGCGTGCATGTGGTTCGGGAGCGGAATGTAGACGGCCTCGATCTCTTTGTCCGCCAGCATCTCCTCGTAGGAACCGTATGCCCGGGGCATTCCCAGCTCCCGCGCTGCCTCTTCGGCCCTCTGCGTGCTGCGCGAGGCGATGCCTCGGAGCTGAACGAGCGGAGACTTGCTCAGATACGTGTGGACACGAAGCCCGTAATGGACCGATACCGAGAGGATTCCCCAGACGACCGGTTTCATTTGTGCGCTCCTTTGTTGGGTCTACAATACCCGCAGTCGCACCGCGGTCAAGGGGAGGTCGACGCCGTTTGCTCCTCGAACGCCCGGTCGAGCTTCTCCGCCAGCCACCGGCGCGCGGCTGCAGCGGTTGCCGCGGGGTCCGCCACGGCCTCGTTCCACATCTCGACCATGAACGGGCCCCTGTAGCCCATGCGTTTCAGGGTCCGAAACGCGCCGTCGAAATCGACCAAGCCTTGGCCGAAAGGCACCCGGCGGAACTCACGGATCCTGGTGTCCTTCAGATGCACCCCCAGGATGTGCCGGCCGCCCGACAGGAGCTCGCGCGTCACGTCCTTTTCCATTGCGGTGAGGTTGCCGATATCGGGGTAGATCTGGAACCACGGGGTGTCGGCCGCGTTCACGAAATGCATCGCCTTCTCGATCGAATCCACCACGGGACACTCGACATTCTCCAGCGCCAGGGTCACGCAGGATCGGCGCGCCCATTCGGCCGACTGCAGGATGCTTTCCATGTAGAGAGCACGGGTCTGGTCGGTTGATTCCTCGTAGTGCACATCGTAGCCGGCAACCTGCACGATGCGGATCCCGAACTCGGCTGCGAAGTCGATCGCCCGGCGCATGATCTCCAGCGCCTTCTGACGCATCGGCCTGGACGAGCTGCCCAGGGCGTACTTGCGGTGAGCGCTGAGGCACATGGTGTCGATCGAGGCGGGAGCTTCCGCAAGCGCCCGGTGCAGCTCCTGTCGGGCCTCCCGCGGCCATTGCAGCCGGGCCAGCCTGTCATCGCTCTCATCGATGGAAATCTCGACGAACTGGTAGCCCGAGGCGGCGGCCACAGCGAGCCTCGCGGGCCACGAGAGCGGCTCGGGGAGCGCCTTCTCGTAGATTCCCCACCGGAACGCCGCGGCCGGAGTGAATCCCGGTTCCATCGCTATTTCCTGCCCTGCCCGTAGTGCCGGAACGACTCCACCGCCTCTGCGACCTGCTCCGGGGTGAGGATCCGGGGCGTCCCCATAGCCCGGGCTGCGCAGTAGGAGCGGGACGCGTCCTCGAGGTACACGGCCGCGTACAGGGCATCCTTCAGGGTGGGCCCGAGGGTCACAACCCCGTGGTTTCTCAGAATCACGGCTCTCTTGTCCCCGATGTACTGCACGGTCCTCACGCCCATGTCCAGGCTCGCCGCCGAGCTGTACGGGGCAACGGTCACTGCTCCAAGGGTCGCGTTCACGAGGGTCGTGCAGAATGCCGGCAGCTCATCCATGATCAGACCGACGGCGGTCGCGTAGGGCTGATGCGTATGGATGATCGCGTTCACGTCCGGCATGTTGTTGAAAATGTGCAGGAGCGCCACGGTGTCGACGGAAGAACGACGACTGCCTTCAAGAACTGTCCCTTTTGGGTCCATGACCACAACATCGGCAGGAACGAGCGTCTCGTACGACATGCCCGACGGGGTGACCAGGATGTGGCCGCCGATCCGCATGCTGACATTGCCGCCGGAAAGGCTGATGAGCCTGTAGCGGTCGAGGGCGATCCCCACATCGATGATTTGTTGTCTTTCGGTTTCGTGCACGAGTGGTCTCCTTGCTGCCCTATCCATTTTACTGGTGATTGAACCATATCATATAACAAATGTCAACTCACCCGGTCCATTCCCCGATATTGACGAATGTTATGACACATGTTAGAATCCGGGGATGGTCAGCACGCGTTCTCGGAAAGCGTCGGACACCGAAGCCTCGCACGGCATCCCCGCGGACACGCTTCGAGGCATCTACCTGCGAATGGCGCAGACACGGGGCTTCGAAGAAGCCGCGGCGCGCCTGTTCACTGAAGGCAAGGTCCACGGCACGGCGCATTTCTGCATCGGTGAGGAGGCCACAGGCATCGCCGTCTGCGCGGCGCTGAAGCCCGAGGATCGGATCACCGCCACACACAGGGGCCACGGCCAGAGCATCGGCAAGGGCATGCGGCTGGACCTGATGATGGCCGAGTTCCTCGGAAAGGAGACAGGGTACTGCAAGGGGCGCGGGGGATGCATGCACATCGCCGATTTTGCCGCAGGCAGCCTGGGGGCGAACGGGATCGTGGGCGGCGGCATCCCGATCGCCGTTGGGGCGGCGTTGAGCCAGCGGCTGCAAGGATCGCCGAACATCACGGCCTGTTTCTTCGGGGACGGGGCCACGAGCACCGGCTCGTTCCACGAATCGGTCAACCTCGCCTCGGTCTGGAAGCTCCCCGTCCTGTTCGTCTGCGTGAACAACCTGTATGCCATGTCCACTCCCCTGCGCAAGCAGGCGAACATTGCCGATCTGGCGCTGCGCGGACAGGCGTATGGAATCAGGAGCGTGTCCATGGACGGCAACGATGCGATCGGCATCTACCTGGCGGCGCGGGAGGCGCGGGAGCACGTGCGGGTGAACGGGCCGATGCTGCTTGTGCTCAACACCTACCGCCACATGGGACATTCCAAGAGCGATGCGAACGTGTACCGCTCGAAGCAGGAAATCGAGGAATGGAAGAAACGCTGCCCCCTCCGGAGGATGCGCGAACGGCTGGTGTCCGAGGGGACCTTCACGGAGAAGGAGCTCGACGCCATCGATGCCCAGGCCCTGGCCGACGTCGAAGAGGCGGTGCGCTTCGCCGAGTCCAGCCCGAGCCCCCGCATCGATGAGGCGGCGAGGGACGTGTATGCATAGCCACGGACGGCGAGGTCGGCCGAGGCCAGGGACGGCCGAAAGGCCGACCAGGGAAATCACTTACGCGGAGGCCATCCGCGAAGCACTGTGCGAGGAGATGAGGGCAGATCCGCGGGTGTTCCTCCTCGGCGAGGACATCGGCGTCTACGGCGGGGCGTTCGGCGTGACGAAGGGAATGTTCCAGGAGTTCGGCGAAGAACGGGTCCGCGATACGCCGCTCTCGGAGCATGCGATCACCGGCGCGGCCGCTGGGGCGGCCATGACCGGCATGCGCCCGGTTGTGGAGATCATGTTCAGCGACTTCCTCACCATCGCCCTCGAGCAGCTCGCCAACCAGGCGGCGAAGGCCCGCTACCAGTTCGGCGGACAGGTCTCCGTTCCCATGGTGCTGCGCACCGCCGGCGGTTCCGGGACCGGTGCCGCCGAGCAGCACTCCCAGAGCCTCGAAGCGTGGGTCTGCCACGTTCCGGGGTTGAAGGTCGTCATCCCCTCGACACCTTATGACGCAAAAGGACTGCTGAAATCCTCCATTGAAGACCCCAATCCGGTGGTATTCATCGAGCAAAAGCTCCTGTATCGGCAGAAGGGACCTGTGCCTGATCCGGCGGAAGAGTACACCATCCCCCTCGGCGTTGCCGACGTGAAACGAATCGGCAGGGATCTCACCATCGTCACCTACGGACGCATGGTGCCCCGGTGCCTCGAGGCAGCCGGAAAGCTTTCCGAGGACGGTATCGACGCGGAGGTCATCGACATCCGCACCCTCGTTCCCCTGGACAGCTCATGCATCATCGAGTCGGTGAAGAAGTCAGGGCGTGCGATGATCGTGCACGAGGCCTGCCAGACCGCGGGTTTCGGAGCGGAGATCGCGGCCGTGATCGCTGCGAGCGATGCCTTCTTCCATCTCGATGCGCCGATCCGGCGGGTGGCGGGCCTCGACGTGCCCATCCCTTACAACCCCGTCCTCGAGGCGAGCGTGGTCCCGACGATAGAGAAGATCATGGCCGCGGCAAAGGATCTCCTGCGCTGAATCAGACCCGGAGCTTCTCGAACACCGCGTGGCTCACCGGCTTCAGGGCCGGGTACAGCGACTTATAGAGGGGAAAGCGCTCCGCGTAGTGCGAGGTGACCCGGAGATCCGGATCGTAGGTCTTCCCCGGCTTTCGTACGTGCTCGAATGCATCCTTCTCGTCACGGTAGATGCCCACCCCGATTCCCGCGAGCATTGCAGCTCCCAGCGGGCTCGCATCCTGCACTTCCGGCACCTCGATGGACCGGCCGATCATGTCCGCCTTGTTCTGCATCCAGAACTCGTTGCGCACGGCACCGCCGGCCACGACGAGCGTCCGCACGTCGAAACCGAGGTTTTTCGTCATTTCGTGGATGATGTCCAAGAGCTGGTAGTCCAGCCCCTCGATCAGCGCGCGCAGCATGTCCCCTCGGGTGGCGGCGGCGCTGAGCCCCGTGAAGCCGCCGAGGGAGCGGGAGTCGACCACCGGGCACCCCGCGCCGCCCATATGCGGCAGGAACATCACTCCCCTGCTTCCGACCGGCGACGCGGCCGCCTCCTCCATCAGCGTCTCCCAATCCACGCAGCCGCGTGCGGCGGCCTTCGCCCGCGCCTCGGAGCCGAACTCCCGGCGGTACCACTCGAGCATCTCGGCGGACACCGCCGCGCCCATGACCGAATACTGGCCGCGGGCGACATGACACTCCACTGTCGCCCCGATTTTCTGCAGCTCGGGGGTCAGCACGGGCTCGGGCATGGTTGCCTGCACAACCTCCCACGTGCCGCTCACGTCAAGGAAAACTCCCGGTGAGAGTGCTCCGACCGGCAGCGCGCCGCAGAGATAGTCGTGGCCGCCGAGCACGACCTTTGTCCCCTCCCTCAGGCCCGTCGCCTCTGCTGCCGCACGGGAGACCTCTCCCAGCACGCTGCCGCTCGGGGCAGGATCGCACAGGAGGCTCCCGTCGATGCCGGCCAGGCCGAGCATCTCCTTCGACCAGCGGCGCGTCTTCTGATCGAACAGAAGCGTGCAGGACGCCATGCTGTAGTCGGTCGCGCTGCGGCCGCAGAGCTGGAAGTTGAGGAAGTCCTCGATGAGCAGCCACTTGCGGGTACGGCGGAGGATCTCCGGTTCGTGCTCCGCCATCCACAGGAGCCGCAGTGCAGTGCTGAAGGCCCAGAGGTTGTTGCCGCCGATGGAGAACGTCTTCTCGGCCCCGATCGTCTTTTCCCACCATTGCCGCTGGGGCTCGGTCCGGGGACAGAGCCAGCTGATGAACGGGTACAGCCATTTCCCGTGTTCGTCGACGGGAACGCCGTCCATGCCCATGCCGGTCACGGCGACGGCAGCAATTTCCCCCGGGTCGTCCAGCTTCGCCACCGCCTCACGAACGGCGGCCGCGGCACCGCCCCAGATCTGCCCCGGGTCCCACACGGTCCAGTCCGGATGCGCCGCATCGGGATGAAACCTCTCCGTCGGCCTCGAGCCGCTCGCGACGACGCAGCCGGACAGGTCGTAGACGACGCTCTTCAGGCTCGTGGAGCCCAGGTCGATGCCCGCGAGGTACGTGCGGGTCTTCCCCCGTGCCTGCCGCATGGTGTTCCGCCTCCTCACGCCTGCTCGAAAAGGCTCGCGATGCTCCGCCCGATGTGCCCCGACTCCTCCTCGCGGCGCGCTTCCAGCACCGCCGCGGCCGTCTTCTCGTCCGTGACGAGGATCGTGATGAGGCCGGTCTTCAGCGCGCCGAGGAGCGAGTAGGCCTTCTCCAGCCCTCCGACCACGCAGAGGATCTTGGGGACCCTCCGCAGGCTTTCCACCGGGATCCCGATGATCCGGCTGGACAGCTCGTCTTCGACGAAATGTCCCTTCACGTCGAAGTAGCGCGCGCAGATGTCCCCGATGGGGAGAGCCTCCGGTGCGGCGGACTTCTTCCGCGGGGCGAGGACACGGGAGCCGTCGAACTCCCGGGAGACCGGCGGCGCTCCCACCGAGACCACCGCGATGTCGATTTTCCGCCACAGATCCATGACCGCCTTCATGGACGAGCTTCCCATGTACAGCTCGTAGTCCTCGCGTGAGGCGGCGAGGGCCGGCGCATGGATGAAGGACGGAGTGGCTTGAAGCTTCTCCGCAAAGAGGCGGACCATCTCGTTGAGCTGGTAGCGCTCCATGTTCCTGTTGCTGCCCCCGATCAGGGGAATGACCTGCATCCCGTGCAGGAAACCGCGGGCCGCGTAGTGCGACATGAAGGCGTGGCACGTCCTGCCCCAGGCGACGCCGACCGAGTCCCCGCTTCTGGCCTCTTCGTCGAAGACCTCCGCCGCACGTGAGGCGGTCAGGTCGATGAGGATGTCGGACTCCCGGATGGACGTCGGCACCACGACGCAGCGGGCGAGGCCGAACTGCGCGCACAGCGAGCGCGAAAGCTCCGCGTTGTCCTCGAGGGGATTGCGGATCGTGATCTCGACGATCCCGCTCCGGCGCGCCTCGGCGAGGATCAAGGAGATGGACGCGCGGGAGACCTTCACGCGCTTCGCGATCTCCTCCTGCTTGAGGCCTTGCTGGTAGTACATGCGCGCGACGCTCACGATGAGCTGAAGGTCGTCCACCGGCTCACCACGCGGCGCGGAGCGCCTCGATCAGGGTCCGGTAGCGCCCGTACTTGGCGGCGTAGACTTCCCGGTATTCCCTCCTCGGTTCAACCGTACGGGACACCCGCACCATGCGCTGCACTGCCTCCTCGAAGGAGCCGAACAGGCCGACCCCGACCCCGCCGCAGATCGCGGCGCCCATTGCCCCCAGCTCTTCACAGGCCGTGAGCTCGATGGGGAGCTGGAGGACATCGGCGAACATCTGCACCCAGACGTTCGACTTCGCAGCCCCGCCGGCAATCCGCGCCGCCTGCGCTCCTGACCGGTGGCCGAGGAGCCGGTCCACATGAGTCTTGTGGGAAAAGACCACCCCTTCGTAGACGGCGCGCAGCATGTGCGCCTTTCCGTGCCAGCCGTGCAGGCCGACAAACCCTGCTGAAGCCTTCGGGCCGGCGTTGCTCCCGTAGAGGAAGGGGAGAAAGAGCACGTCGGATTCCGACGGAGCGATGCGGTCCACCATGTCGTTGACCGTGTCGAACACCGACCCGCCCCTGGCCTGGGCGTCCCTGCGTTCAGCTTCCATCAGCTCGGAGACGACCCACTCGAGATTGCTCGCCGAGGTCGCGCTGGACTCGGAGATGAGCCAGTAGCCGGGAATGCAGTACGCCGAGGTCATGAAAAGGTCGCGATCCTGCACCGGGGCGGGGCTGATGTACTCGTTGATGCTCCATGAGCCGGCAATGAGGCAGAGGTTGTCGGGGCTGGTGATGCCGGTGCCGATTGCACACGCGGCAATGTCGAACAGCCCGCCTGCCACCGGGGTTCCGGGGGCCAGGCCGGTCTCCGCCGCCGCTTTCTCCGTGACCCTGCCGCAGATTTCACCGGACCGGCGGATGGGCGGGAGCTTGTCCCGGATGCCGGAGATCCCGAATGCCGCAAGCACTTCGGAGTCGTAGCGCAGGTCCCGAACGTTCATGAGATTCAGGCCCGAGTAGTCGGTGACCTCGGCAACCGCCTCACCCGTGAGGCGCCAGCGGATATAGTCCTTGCACATGAAGATCCACCGCGTCCGCTCCAGGGCTTCGGGCTGGTGATCCCGGAACCATGCAAGGAGCGCAGCGGGTTGTGCCGCCCAGATCGATTGGCAGGTCCGGGGAAGGATTCTGTCGAAGGTGCCGTCCCCATACCACCGGGCCACATAGTCAGCGGCCCTGCTGTCGGCGGAGTTGATCCCGTCATGCGCCGGCCTTCCGTCGGCGCCGATGAGGTACATGCCGTTTCCATGCCCCGTGACGGCCAGCGCAGCAACTTCAGACGGCGCGACGTGCGCCTTTTTCATCACATCGGAGATCACGCGCACGTTCGCGGCCCAGAGGTCATCGACGTTCTTTTCAGTGTGCCCGGGATGGGGGAAAAGCATCTCTGTCTTCACGCTCGAAACCGCGATCTCCGTACCCACCGTGTCGTACAACGCGGCCTTGGTGACGGTGCCCCCGTTGTCGATGCCCATCAGGTAGGTGCGCGCCTTCATGCCGCTGAGACTAACATGAATTGTCATCGCGCGAAATCAGGATTTCGTGCGATGACTCGGCTGGTTTTGCCAGCCGAATCGCGGCCTAGGGCCGCGATGGGCCATAACATCCGTCAATTTTCGCCGCTCTGGCAGCGTCACTCCCCGATCATCGCGCGGGTCATGCGCACCCATCGGGCCAGCCGGGGACGGTCACCATCGATCGTGGAGATGTCGCGAAAGCAGAGCTCGAGACTGCAGTTCTTCGCCGCGTCCAGCGTGTCCTGCACGTCCTTTTTCAGGAGCTCCCAGTCCGGGTGCGCGCCGCTGATGAAGGCGGGCGTCGGCTTGCGCGAGTACACGTACTTCCCGTCCAGCATCTCGCCCATCCTGGAAAGATCGCTCCACCCCGAGACGGAGACGGCGCGCAGGTTCGGGATCGCCCGTGCGATGCGCTCGAAGCGGTCGTGCAGCGCCTCGCAGCACCCGTAGTACGTGAGGCCGAAGGGCCGGGTGACCTCGGCAATGGCGGGAAGGAAGAACTCCTCGAACATCGCCGGGGAGATCGGCGCGCTTTCCTGGGACTCGGTCCAGCACCAGCAGTCCTTCAGCCGCACTTCCGCGCACTCCTCGGCGGGCCGGGGCAGGTCCGACACGAACCCGTAGCTCCCGGGGCAAGGCATCCACGTGTCCGTGTTCTGGTACAGCAGCCCCTCATTTTCCATGAATTTGAAATGCGCCTTGCGGTCGTCCCGAAGCACGGCCATGATGGAGTGGATCAGCTTCGGGTTGTCGTACACCCACGTGAGCAGGTTGTCGTTGCCGATCAGCTTGAACAGGTCCATCGTGAGGCCGCCGTAGAGATTGCCCAGCCAGGGACGGTAGCCCGGGTCCGGATCGAAGTGGTCGTACCCGCCCAGGCGCACCGGGAGGATGTCGCCGAAGATGTCTTCCAGGAGCTCCTTCTGGTGGAAGCTTTCGCGCCGGTTCACGCAACGGCTGCGGAGGTGGAGCTTCCGCGAATCCTTCTCGGACTGCACGCCGAAATTGAACGAGTACCCCAGGTCGCTGCCGCTGGAGGCGGTACGGTTGCCCGCCCCAGGAGTCGTGGCGTGGTGCGCCTCGATGGGCACCCCGTAGTCCGAGATCTCCAGCACCCAGGGGATCCGGAACCAGCGGTCGACGACGATGTCGTCCCCGATTTCGTCGGCGTGCCGCACGATCTCGTAGAGTGACTTCTCGATGTTGCGGATGAAGGGGTCGACGCAGACCAGCTCATCACTGCCGACGTAGTCCGGCAGCATGCAGGTTTCCACCAGGATCATCGGCTTTTCAGCCTTCAGGTCCTTCACGGCCTTCCACTGCCGGCGCCGCACGTCCGTCACGGGGCTGGCCGCGTGCTCCATCCAGTGGGTCGCGAGCCTCCGCAGCGACTGGACTTCCTTCTCCTGGATCATAAAGTCACTCCCCCCCGGGGGCAGGGACCTAGCGCTCCCGCCGGGTCCCGGGCCTCTCCTGTGCGAGCCCACACGATTTTTCTCAGGTCTGGGTCGGCGCCGCTTCTACGCGTTCACCTTTTCCCGCACCAGCATGTGGTTGAGCACGACGGCAAAGAGGAGCACGCTGCCTTTCGCCACGATCTGCCAGAATGCGGGGATGACGGTCATCAGTCCTGTCGTCACGCACATGATGATGAGCGCGCCGACGATCGTTTTCAGGACCGAGCCCTCGCCGCCGGAGAACGCGGTCCCGCCCAGAAGCACGGCGATGATGTTGTCCAGCTCCATGCCGTCACCCGAGAGCGGGTCCCCCAGGGACATGTAGCTGGCCCTCGCCACGCCGGCCAGGGCGGCGAAGAAGCCCACGACGATGTACAGGACCCACACCATCTTCACCGCGTTGATGCCCGACAGCTCCGCCGCGGTACGGTTGCCGCCGATCGCCGCTGCGTATTTCCCGAGGATCGTTTTCTTCTGCACTACGACCAGCACGGCGATCACGGCAAGGGCGACGAAGAATGCCCACGGCAGGCCGAGAAGGACGTCCATGCGCGCGTAGTCATTGATCCATGCGGGCATGGCCTTTGCCGCGCTCCCCTTGATGGCCGAGAGGCCGTCCGGCACGATCAGCAGCGCGATTCCCTTGAACAGGTTCAGTGTCACCAGCGTCGCGATCACCGGCGTGATGCGCAGCTTCATGACCAGCAACCCGTTGAGGTATCCCATGGCGACCCCCAGCACGAGGGTGAGGAGCAGGGCGGGGAGGAACCCCAGCCCGTTCAGGATCAGCCAGGCGAACGCTACCGCGCTGAGGCTCATCGCACTGCCGACGGACAGGTCGATGTACCCCGAGATCATCAGCAGGGTGAATGCGCCGCTGAGGGTCAGGATGGGCACGGCGGAGCGCAGGAGATTGATGACGCTGTCCGGGCTGAGGAAATGCCCCCGGCCGAACATCTCCACCTGGCCCAGCTTCACCACGCTGAAGACGACCACGATCAGGATCAGGACGACGTAGATGTAGAGACTCTTGATGTTCGCCCTCATCGCGTCCGATCGGTCCCGCTGCCCGCGCAGCATTTCCGGATTCCCGCGGTCACCGGAGGTGACATTCCCGCTTTTCGCGTTCATGACCTTCAGCCTTTCCTTCTATCGAGGGCGAATCTCTGCGCGAGAATCGCGACGAACGTGACGATGCCCTTGAGGGTGAACTGCCAGTCCGGCGACAGCAGCAGCCCCGTGGCCGAGGTGGTCATCACGGAGAGGATCACCGCGCCGACGAACATCCCCAGGACAGAGCCGAACCCGCCGGCAATGCTCACGCCTCCCAGGAGGGAGACGACCAGGGCGTCGAACTCGTACCCCATGGCGCGGTTGGACACCCCGGCCTTGAACTCCGATGCCATGAGGATCCCGGTGATGCCCGCCAGCAGGGCGCTGATCAGGTACAGCGAGGTGAGATGCCTTCCTACCTTTATTCCCGAGAGCCTGGCCGCTACGGGGTTCGCGCCGATCAGGTAGGTGCGCCTTCCCGACACCGTCATCTTTTCGAAGATGAAGGCAACGATGACCAGGAAGATCATGATCAGAACGGAAATCTTGATGGATGTGCCTCGAATGGACAGGTTTCCCAGCACTCCGAAGACGTCGGGCAGGCTCGTGTTCCGCTGGGCCCCCCGGGTGACGACCTGGGCGATGCCGCGCGCGAGCATCATGGTGCCCAGCGTGATGATGATGGAAGGCACCTTGAGCCGCGCAATGAAGAACGCGTTGATCGCCCCGATGCCCATGGCGCAGAGCAGGGCAAGCGCAACTGCCACGCCGTAGGGCAATCCTAGGCCATTTGCGAGTGCGTTCTGCGACACGTTGGCACCCTGGCAGAAGTAGACAGAGAGAACACCCGCCAAGGCGATGACACCGCCGACTGACAGGTCAAAGTTGCCCGTGATCAACAGGAAGGTGACACCGATCCCGATGATGATGATGAACCAGTTGTTCGTGATGAGGTTCAGCATGTTCTGGGGGAGGTAGAAGTTCGGCACGGCCGCGCACGCGATACCGAACAGGGCAAGGAGGACCCCGATCATGAAAAGGGTGTTGAACGACTCGTTGCTCAGCCTGCGGCCGAGCGCCTGCCGGACCTGTTTCTTTTCCACGCTCATGCTCCGCCGTCACCGGAGGTGACATTCCCGCCCGTGACCACGTGGATGATCTTCTCCATGTCGATGTCGCACCCGTTCCTGATCATGTCCTTCACGCTCCCGTCGAAGAGGAGGTAGATCGTGTCGCAGATATTCATGACCTCGGGCAGCTCCGAGGAGAAAATCATGATGGATCTTCCCTCCGCGGAGAGCCGGCGGATGATGCCGTAGATTTCGCTCTTTGCGCCCACGTCGATGCCGCGCGTCGGCTCGTCCAGCATGAGGAGGTCGGCGTCCGCAAACAGGCACTTGGAGAGGACAACCTTCTGCTGGTTTCCCCCGGAGAGCTTTGAAGCTTCCTTTTCGGTGCTGTTGGTGGCGATCCTCAGCTTGTCGATGTATTCGATGGTTGCCCTTCGCTCCTGCGCCGCGTTGATGAATCCGTTCCGGGATATCTTCTTCATGTTCATGACGGGCACGTTGCCCCGAATGGTCAGAACGGTGAAAAGCCCCTGGGATCTTCTTTCCTCGGGCACCAGGGCGATTCCCGCTCCGATCACCTTGTCGGGGGAGGCGTGCAGCTTCCTTCCTTTGAAGACAATCTCCCCCTCGTACTCGTCGGCGCCGTAGATGGCGCGCGCAAGCTCCGTCTTGCCTGCGCCGACCAGGCCGTAGAAACCGACGATCTCCCCTTCGTGGACGTCAAATGAAATATCATTCAGCTTGTGATTCGTGAGGTTCCTCACCTGCAGGATGGCGTCCTTGCATGCACCTTCTTTGGGCGTGTACTGCTCGAAGACGGTCTTTCCAATCATCAACCTGATGAGCTCAGACCTCTCCTTGATTACGGAGACGGGTTTCGTGTCGATGTGCCGCCCGTCACGCATGACCGTCACGTAATCTCCGAGCTCGAATATCTCGTCGAGCCGGTGGGAGATGTAGATCACGGTCACGTTCTTCTCTCGAAGACCCTTCACAATCGTGAACAGCCGGGCGATCTCGCTCTCCGAAATGGCGGCCGTCGGCTCGTCCATGATGATGATGTCGGACTCGGTGGCAACCGCCTTCGCGATCTCCACGATCTGCTTCTTCGCCACGCTCAGGGTGGAAACGCGTTGCCGGGGGTGTATGGAGGGCTCCAGGCTGTTCATCACGCTGACGATCCTGTTGATCTTGTCGGTTTTCCGCAGGAATCCGAGCGTCGTATCCTCCATGCCCAGGGTGAGGTTCTCCTCCACCGTGAGCTGGTCGACCACGTTCAGCTCCTGGAACAGCGTGCTGATACCCTTCTGCTTTGCATCCCTCGGGCTGTGCGGGCTGTACTCTTCCCCGTTCAGAAGGATTTTCCCGCTCGACCGGGCCATCGCACCGGTGAGGAGCTTGATCAGCGTGGACTTGCCGGCGCCGTTCTCTCCCACCAGGCAGTGGATCGTGTTCCTCTTGATGTCGAAGCTGACATTGTTGACTGCCCGCACACTGGGGAAATCCTTCACGAGGTCCCTGATCTCCAGAACGTTGTCGGTCAGTTTCATTCGTCTGCTCCATGGGTGGAGGAGGCCTCGAGGCCTCCTCCCGAACAAGACTTCTCCCGGCTACTGAACCTTGGCACCGAACTGGGTGTTCAGCCACTTCACCGCGTCGGCGCGGGGCATCGTCCAATAGGAGATGTTGTACGCCTTGTAGAAGAACTCCTTCGCCGGCTGGTCGGTCATCTTCACTTTGCCGCTCTTCACGTCCATGATGAGCTCGATCCTGCCGCGGCCGGTCTCGATGGGCGGGAGACCCATGGAGAGCTTCAGCGAGCTGTTTGGATCGTACACGCTCTTCATCTCGACCTCGTCGAAGTCGACGCTGCACACGATTTCCGTCAGCGGCTTGCCATTGTTGAACTTGCCCCTGCCGGCCTGCGTCAGTCCTGCCATCGTGCCGACGGTCAGGTTGGACGCCTCGGAGTAGATCAGGTTGACTTCGGGGTGCGTGGTCATGAGGTCTGTGATGATCTGCTTGGCGGCGTCAGGCCCCTTGCTGGCGTCTTGGCAGCCGAGGTTCGTCGCGCTTGGGTCAACGGAGAGCACGCCCTTCACGAAGGGGTCGGTGCGTCCCGACTTCACTTCGACGTGGTTGGGCCATCCCAGCTGCACCATCACGATGGGCTTGCTCGGGAATGCTGCCTTCCACTGCTTGGCCATCTCCGCGCCCATTGCAAAGCCAACGCCCGCCTCGTCGCTGCGGGCCGTGGGGATGCCGGTGTCTCCCAGCGGGCTGAAGAACGACGTCATGATGATGCCCTTCTTGAGCGCCGCATTCACGCCGGGCGTCGCGGCTTCCGCGTCCCAGATGTGGAGGGTGGCGGCATCCATTCCCTGCGCCACGACCTGGTCGATGTTCTGGGTCATGACCGCCGAATCGGACTTGCCGTCAAACGCGTAGACGTCGGCATTGTACTTTTCCTTCGCATACCTCTTCGCCTCGGTGAACTGCCCCTGGTGGAACACGTTGGACATGTCCGACACGAAAAACGCGATCTTCATGGGCTTTTTCGACTCGCCCGTTCCGCCGGCAAACACCATCGGCACCAGCAGCGCGAGCGCGACCAGCAACAAAATTGCCTTCTTCATTTCTTCTCTCCCTTCTCAGTGTGAGTTGAAAAAACTCTTTCCACGACCATATTCCTTTCACTTTTTCCCTGTGCCTCTCCTCCGCCCTTTTCTCCCCCCTTCACTTCCTGGCAGATCGTGCATTCATTCTGCGGCACCCACTTGCTGCTGTCAAGAAAAATCCTATTTCAAATATCAACTCTTGTAATATGTTGCCAGGAAATCAATTATATTACCCACACCGGCGCACCGCACCGTTTTTGAAATACAAAATGCTTTTGTCTTCAGCGGACACCCTCCCCCACGATCTTCACCTGTCTGTCCGCGGGGAACGGATACATCTTGCAGTCGTTCATGTAGGTCCGTTCCGGCAGCACGACCAGGCAGTTCACCACGTCCGTTCGGAAGGCGTAGGGAGCGTGGTGCCAGACCCCGGGCCTCAGGCAGCAGATCGTCCCCCGGGGCACGAGGAACACATCAGCCAGGTCGAAGGGGAATTCCTTCTCGGGTACGGCCGGCGCCACGTGCATCAGGACGTCCCCGTCCTGCGGCAGCACGATCTCGCAGCAGGTGTCGTGGTACTCGGATATGTCGATGACGAAGGGCCTCTTCAGGACACGGCAGACGCCGAATGAAGCGACGGGCACGCTGCCCAGCTGTGTCTGCACCATGTCGCGGAAGAACTCGATGGGCTCCATCCCGAGCTTGGGCCACACGGGGTTGATCATGTTCGCGAAAGACCCGAACTTCGCGAACCCTTCGACGCTGAGCCTCTTCCAGGTTATCTCTTTCATGTCAGAACCCGCTCACGTCCTGGGCGAGGCCGTACACGAGCATCTCCGAGACGCAGCCGCCCTTCGTGAGCGCGCAGGTCTGGTAAACCATGTCGGCGAAGTGCTCGGGCCGCACCGCCAGCGACTCGTCCCACTCGAACTTGTTCACGCCCTGCGCGGCCCTCTGGAAGCCCGTGTTCGAACCGCCCGGCACCAGGAGCGTCACCGCGATTCCCAGGGGCCGCAGCTCGGTGTACAGACATTTTGTAAACGCATTGACGCCGGCCTTTGCCGCCGAATACACCGACCAGCCCGGCCACGAACGCCGGTCGCAGGCGCTGGAGACGTTGATGATCTTGCCGAAGCCCTGCTTCTTGAACTGGGGCGTGAAGGTCCGGCAGCTCATGATCGTGCTGGTGAGGTTCAGGTCGATGATTGTGCGGTTGATTGCGTCGTCCATCTCCTCGATCGGAGCAACCTTCACGGCGCCTCCCGCATAGTTGATGAGGAAATCAACCCGGCCGAAGTTGTCGACGGCCTCTTTCAGCGCCCGGGTGAACGTTTCCGGCTTGGTCACATCGCCCTTGAACGCGGCGACCCTGGAGCCGGCCGCCTCGCATGCGGCGGCGGTGGCCTTCAAGCCCGCCTCATCGATGTCGAACATGACGAGACTCACCTTGTCCGTCCTGGCGAACAGCTCCGCCGTGGCCTTGGCGAACCCCGAGCCCACGCCGGAAATGACCGCAACTTTTCCCTTCAACGACTCGCTCATCCAAACACCTCCCTGGCTCATCTCATGTGAATGCACGATTCACGGTACTTGACACTATGACATATCAAATGGTATTTGTCAAATAGAATTTTATAGAAAAAATAGAATTTTACTGCTCCACTGGAATCCAGGTGGAGCCGATGAGGAGGCAGACTTGCGATGGCAGCGCTATCGGGAAAAGAGAGAATCCTGCGCGTGCTCGCCCGCCAGGAGCCTGACCGGGTGCCGCACTTCGAGTGGAGCATCGACAGGAAGGTGCGCGCCGCACTGGTGCCCGGATGCAGGTCCCTGAACGAGTTCGCCGCAAAGATGGGACTTGATGCAGTCCTCGCGGACCCCGATTTCTCCCGGGAGAAGATCGCCCCGGGTCTCTGGCGAACGGAGTGGGGGTACACGATCCAGGACTCGGCGGAAGAGCACGGAGTCGAGATGGACTCTCCCATCCGGACGATGGAGGATTTTTCCCGCTACACTCCTCCGAATCCCCGGGCGGCAGGCCGCTACACGACGATCGAGAAGACTGTCGCGGAGTACGGGAAGACCCATGCCGTCATCGTCCATCTCAACGACGTGTTCTCCATTCCCCGTTCCCTGATGGGATACGAGAATCTCCTTATGGCCATCGCCGCCGAGCCCGAGCTGGTTTCCGCCATGGTCACCATGTCCGTCGATGCGAACCTGGCCATGGCACGTGAAGTCGCGGCCCGCGGCGTCCAGGTTGTCTATACAGGCGATGACTACGCGGGCGACACTGGACCGCTGATGTCCCCGGCGCATTTCCGCGGGCTCTTCTACCCCGGCCTCTGCCGGGTCATGAAAGGGTACAAGGACCTGGGCCTTCGTGTGATCAAGCACACCGACGGCATGATCTGGCCCCTCATCGACATGATCGTGGATTCCGGCATCGACTGCCTGGACCCCATCGACCCGGTGGCGGGCATGGACCTTGCCCAGGTGAAGCAGAAGTTCGGCCGGCGCATCGCGCTGAAGGGAAACGTGGACTGTTCCCACCTCATGACGCTCGGGACCCCCGAGCAGGTGGCGGCAGCGACGCGGGACGCGCTGCGCGCGGGCGCCCCGGGAGGCGGTTTTATCCTGTCTTCGAGCAATTCGATCCACTCATCGGTAAAGCCGGAGAACTACATGGCGATGCTTCGCACGCTGAAGGAGCACGGGACGTACCCGATCAGCATCTGACAGAGGGCGGCGCCCGGCCCGGGGGCTACATCGCGGAGCGCCGGAGCTGGTTGGAAATGGGGTGGGAGAGCTTGTCTGCGAAATAGTCCCCCGAGTACCCGATGTCCTTGGACACCCGGTGGGCGCATTCCAGGATGAGCTGCTCGAAGGTCGCCTGCCGATTGTTTCGGAAGGTGCTGACGAGTCCCGTCACACCGAGGCCAGCCACGACTTTTCCTTCCACGTCGAAAACGGGTGATCCGATACAGCGGATTCCCTCGTTGTACTCCTCATTATCGTACCCCAGCCCGGTCTTCCTCACCTCCTCGAGCTGCTTGATCAGCTCTGTCCGCAGGACAAGCGTGTTCGGCGTGAGGGAGGGAAGGCGGGGCGGAATGATCTTCTTGATCTCCTCCTCGGAGAGGAAGGCGAGCATCACCTTTCCGTACGCGTTGGGGTGGTAGTAGACAAGCCCGCCGGGCACGACGCGCAGGTAATAGGAAACCTCGGGGCTCACGGTGTCCAGGACGAGCACCATGTCACCGTGGGGAATCTGCAGCTGGCAGGTCTCTTCCGTTTCACGACAAAGCCATTCGATGTGCGGCCGCGCCCGCTGGCGCAGCTCGAAGCGTGTGTAGAGGCTCATGCCCAGTGAGAAGACCTTGGTGCTGAGCTGGTATCCGTCGGAGAAAGGATCCTGGACCGTGTACTCCCTGTCGGTGAGCCGCTTGAGGATGCGGAACACGGAATTGATCGGGATGTTCAGGCACCGGGAGAGCTCGGTTGCCCCGTAGGGACGAGGATGGACGGCCATGAACTCGAGAATGTCAAGAGTCCTGTCCACGGCAGGGGCCGAATACGTACGAACGGGAGTCTTGATCCGGGCATGGTCTTTCATCTCATTCTTCCTGTGAACCCAAATTATATTCTACCGGTAAAAGAGTCAAGCTGGAACGGATCTCAGTGGGCGGCAGTGTCCTCGCCCAGGTCGGACCAACTTTCGCAAAGGATGAACTTCAGACTGAGGGTGCCGTCGTCCTTGTAGCTCGCGCGAAGCCCGCCGCTGCCGTGCACGCCGGGCTTGCCGTCCAGCTCCGCGAGAAGCCGCCGTGCCTCGGCCTTGAGCTCGGCCCTGGTCGGCACGCGGTCGAGGTTGGCCCAGGTCCAGGAGAGGGATTCCATCACGTGGTGCACACGCTCGAAATCGAAGGTCGCGAGCACTTCCTCCACCTGCTGATCGAACAGCGTTTTCTGCGCAGCCATTGGCGGAAATGTATGCGGATACCGACGAGGGAGTCAATGTCCCGTAGCCATGGATGGCGAGGGCGAGCGAGTACATGGATGTACGGAAGCGAGCCCGGAGGCATCAGACGATCTGTACCCTGTAGCCGGTCGAGAACGCGGCGCGGGGTTCCAGGCAAAGGATGCCTTCCTTGTCCACGAGGTTCCCGGATGTGTCGCTCATATCGGGGATCCCGTGCCACGGCTCGATGCAGAGAAACGGGGCGCCGCCGGGCTTGGACCAGATGCCCAGGTACGGAACGCCATTGGTCATCACCTTGATCGCGTGGGAGCTTCGGCTGTTGGCAATAGTGAACTCCCGGGAAACAGGATGTTTGAAGATCATGATTCCCTGATCGAACATCGTGCGCGAAAGGCTGATGATCCTGCTGTTCTCGAACACCTCTTCCGTCTTCCCCGCGACAACGATGCCGTCCTTGAAGAACCATCGCTCGAGATTCTCCTCCCGCTCGAACAGAACGTAGTAGTTTTCCAGGGCTCCGCCGGCGAACGGAACCACGAAGGCCGGATGCGAGCCGATGGAGAAATACATGCGCCCGGATCCCGTGTTCGCCACGTCATAGCGGACCGAGAGCCCCGCATGCTCGAGCGTGAAGGTGACCGCAAGGCGGAAATCGAAGGGATATCCCTCGCGGGTTTTCGAGCTGGACGACAGGGTGAGCTCTGCAGAATCCCCACTTGTCCGGGTAACCGTGAAATCGCTGCCACGCGCAAAACCGTGCGACGGAAGTTTGTACGTCTTCCCCTCGTAGGCGTACTCGCCGCCCTTCAGCCCCCCGATGACAGGGAAGAGCACGGGAGCCGAGCCGTTCCACCAGGCGGGATCGCCATTCCAGAGGTACTCCTGGCCCGACGAGAGAGAGGCCAGGCTCTTCAGCTCGGCCCCAGTTTCCGAGATCCGGGCTCCCCAGAGCTCGTTGCGGATGGTGATCATCGAGCCCCTGCGGCCTTGGTGCTGCGCTCCACCTCGCGCCTCATCCGGGCGACTGTGGCCTGGTAGTCCTTCGTGCCGAACAGTCCGGATCCGATCACGAAGGCATCCACCCCCGCTGCCGCGAAATCGGCGATCGTCCGTTCGTTGATGCCGCCGTCGGATTCGACGATCGTGGAAAGACCGCGGCGTGCAAGCTCCGTGCGGAGAGCCCGGATCTTGTTCAGCACGGCGGGCTGAAACTCCTGACCTCCGAACCCGGGGTTCACGGCCAGCAGGAGCACGTAGTCGGCAAAGTCGAGACACCAGTCGAGAAGTGAGAGGGGCGCCGCGGGGCCCAGTGCGATGCCCGGGTGCGCCCCGCAGGTTCTCACGAGTTGGAGCGAGCGATTGAGGTGCACCACCGATTCAGCGTGCACGCTGATGTGCGTGGCGCCGGCGGCCGCAAATTTTTCAATGAACTCATCGGGATTGTCGATCATGAGGTGGACGTCGATCGGAAGGGCAGTCACTTTGCGGACGGCCTCCACGGTCATCGGCCCCATGGTGAGGTTGGGCACGAAATGTCCGTCCATGACGTCGACGTGAATCCAGTCCACCCCTGCGCTCTCCACCGCCCGAATCTCGTCACCGAGGCGAGTGAAGTCCGCCGAGAGGATCGAAGGGTTGATCATCTTCATGGGATCGCGACCTACGATCAGTAGCTTCCGGTCCCTTCGGCACCGGTGACGATCGCGACGCTGGACACGCACCCGATCCTGCTGGCTCCCGCGCCGATGAGAGACATGGCGTTCTTGTATGTGCGCACGCCCCCGCTCGCTTTGACGCCCATCTCACGGCCCACCACGCGCCGCATCAGGCTGATATCCTCCACGCTGGCTCCCCCTCCGGAAAAACCGGTGCAGGTCTTCACGAAGTCGGCACCTGCCTTCTTCGATAGCTCGCAGGCCATGACTTTCTCATCCTGCGTGAGCAGCGCCGTCTCGATGATCACCTTCAGCACCGTGTTCCCGCGCGTCGCGCGGCGCACCGCACGGATGTCCTCTTCCACCCCATGAAAGTCACCCGACTTCAGCAGCCCGATGTTGATCACCATGTCGATCTCCGCGGCCCCGTCCTCGATGGCCTCACGGGTCTCGAAGGCCTTGGACCTGCTGGTCATCGCGCCCAGCGGGAAGCCGACCACCGAGCACACCTTGATGCCCGTCCCCTGAAGCTTGCGCGCCACGTAGGCCGTGCGGCAGGAGTTCACGCACACTCCGAAGAAGCGGTACTGCAGCGCCTCCTGGCAGAGCTTGTCGAAAGCCGCCGTGGGGGCTTCGGGCCTCAGCATCGTGTGGTCGATGTACTTCGCAACGTCCGAGGGTGCAAGTGCAGGCACCGCCGATGCGCTGGAGGCCCCGGGCTGCGCCCCCGAGCCGGCGCCCTGCTTCGCTCCGCCCTGTGGGCCCATGCGCGCCACCACCTCGGCTACGATTCTCTCTATCAGCTGGTTCTGGTCCATTATTCTTCGAAGCCTCCTCGCTCCAGTGCCATGATCTTGTTCACTCTCACCATGTGCCGACCCCCGCCGAAGCGCGTCTCCAGCCACGTCTTGGCCATGTCGCATAGCTGTCCCGCATCGTGAAGCGGCCCCCCCAGGGAGAGCACGTTGGCGTTGTTGTGCTCCCTGCTGTTGATCACCGTACGGATGTCGTAGCACAGCGCCGCGCGGATGCCCTTGATCTTGTTCGCCGCAATGCTCGAGCCGATTCCCGCACCGTCCAGCACGATCCCCCGCTCGCAGTCTCCGCTGACAACCCTGCGGCACACGGCCACCGCTATGTCCGGGTAGTCCACCTTTTCCCCTCCGAGGCACCCCACGTCCACCACGCGATAGCCCACCGTCTGAAGGTATTTCTTCAACGTTTCCTTCTGGCCAAAGGCGCCGTGGTCGCTTCCGATGGCCACGCTGCGGACATTATCGCGCTCGTTCATTCTTGGGCCTCGATGTCCACACGGTCCACGATCCCGCAGATCGCCGTGCGGATGGTCATCGCCGATTCATCCCCGATGACCGCCCGCGCCGAGCCGCCTTCATCCACCACCAGCACCAGGTCCCCGATGCCCGCCTGCACCCCATCCACGGCCACCAGGCTCCTGCCCTTCGGCTTTCCTTCGGGGTCCACGGGCTGCACCACCAGGATCTTGCGCCCCTGGTAGTGGGGATGTTTCTCGGTGGCCACGACGTTGGCCACGACGCGTGCGAGTATCATCGGCGGACCCCAGCCTTCGGGCCGGCGGGACCCCCCACCGCGTCCACCACCCCGATGATCGCCGCATCCCCCGGGTTGAACCACCCGTTCGGGTTGGCTTGCGCCGCCTCCTTGCCCGCCTCGAAGAACACCAGGTCCCCTTCCCCTGCCCTCACCGTGTCGAATGCCACCAGGGCAGGTCCCGCATCCTTGCCCTTCTCATCCACAGGCTGCACCAGCAGCAGCTTCAAGCCCTCGAAGCATTCCATCTTCTGCGTGCACACCACCCGCCCGATCACCCGTCCAAGCTTCATCTAGATGATCCTGAAGTAATCCACAAGCGTGCACCGCCGCTCGCGCGTGAACGTGCGCGCCCGAGTGAGCCCTTCACCCGTGGGGCTGGCGATTGTGAAGGAGGTGAACCCCGCCCCGCCCTGCCCCAGCCCCGCGTAACAGGGCCCGTTCTTCACGAACAGGGAGCAGTTCATCACCTTCGCCATCCGGGAAAGCTTCTCGATGTCATGGGAGTGGATCATCGCCGTGTGCCGAAACCCGTGCTCCACTGCCACCGCCAGATCGATTGCCTCGTCCACGCTTCTCATGCGCACCAGCGGCAGCACCGGCATCAGCTGCTCCGACCACACCAAGGGGTGATCGCGGTCCACTTCCATGAGCAGAAGCCGTGTCAGTGCCGGCACCTCGATTCCTGCCGCACGCGCGATGAATGCCGCCTCCTTTCCCACCATGTCCTTGTTCGGCGCACTCTCCATCCGGGGACCCTTCGGCGAAGGAATGACCAGCCGCGTCACCGCATCCACCTGGGGACCCGAGAGCTCGAAGGCCCCGTTGGCCCTCATCTCCTGCTTCAGCCTGTCGGCGATCCCCTCCACCGCCAGCACTTCCTTCTCACAGATGCACACCACGTTGTTGTCGAAGCTGGCCCCTGCCACGATGTCCCGACCCGCCTTCACGATGTCCGCCGTCGGGTCCACCACGCACGGGGGATTGCCAGGGCCGGCGCAGATGGCCTTCTTCCCGCTTCCCATTGCCGCCTTCACCACACCGGGGCCTCCGGTGACCACCAGGATCGACACCCCGGGGTGCTTCATGAGCGCACCGGCACTCTCTATGGTAGGATCCGCCACCGCGCACAGCAGATTCTGCGGCCCGCCCTCACCCCGGATCGCCAGGTTCAGAAGAACCACCAGACGATTGGAAACACGCTTCGCGTTGGGGTGCACGTTGAACACCACCGAGTTGCCTGCCGCGATCATGCCGATGGAATTGCTGGTGATCGTGGAGATGGGGTTGGTCACCGGTGTGATGGCCCCGATCACCCCGTAGGGGGCGCGCTCGGTGAGGGTCAGCCCATGCTCGTCGGAGAAGGCGGAGGGCTGCACGTCCTCCACGCCAGGTGTCTTCTCCGCGGCAAGTGAGTTCTTCACCTGCTTGTCGCGCACGTTCCCCAGGCCCGTCTCCCCCACCGCCTCGCTGGAAAGCCAATCATTGTTGGACAGCACCGCCCGCCGCATGGCCTCGATCATGCGCGTACGCGTGTCCAGAGGCAGGGCGATGAGCTCGCGCTGCGCCGCCGCCGCGGCATTCACCGCAGAGTTCACGTCGGAGAACACCCCGCAGCCCATCGCCGGAGGCGGATTCTGCGCAGTCGAGGCAATCGCAGCCCCGGCTTCTGTCCTGCCCAGAAGTGCCGCAATGTCGGCGCTCTTCAGCACCTGCTCGACGATCTGTCGGATCTCGTCCGCCGCCTGCGCCATGCCCTATTCCTCGTTCCGCAGCGCGAATACGGTGCTGCCCGCCTGGTCGATCGCATCCACGATGGCCACCACCAGCGTGTCCATCGGGCGATCATCCGTGCGTAAGGTCCACCGGCAGGAGCTGCCCTGCGTGAGCAGCACCACCTGCCCCCGGTCGGCCCCGACCATATCCAGGGCCACCAGGTACTCCCCCTTGCCCGCGCCCTTCTGGTCGCACTCCTCCACCAGCAGCCACTTCGCCCCCTCCACGTTGTCGCTTCGCTTCGTGGCCACCACCGTGCCCCGCACACGCGCCAGGTTCATGCCCCCTGCGCTCCTTCTCCCGCCCGGGACTTCTCGTAGGTCAGCACCCCGTCCTTCTCGATGACATCCACGATCGCGATGATCGTCGCATCCGAGGGCTTGCCCTTGGTCGTCTCTGTCATGCGCGCGCTGCTTCCTGACACGTAGAACACGATCTCCCCGGCGTTGGCTCCCACGCTGTCAATTCCCACCACGTACTCGCCCTTGCCCTTCAGGCTCACCGCGTCCACCTTCTCCAGCAGCAGCAGCCGCAGCCCCTCCAACGCCTCAGGCTTGTGCGTGCACACCACCGTGCCCTTCACTCGCGCCAGTACCATGACCCTCTCCTGTGCCGGCCCGCGCTCTACTTCTTGCCCGTCGCCGCAGGCTTGCGGCCCAGCGGAAGCGCCTGGTCCACCGATGCATGCGGCCGCGGGATCACATGGGTGCTCACGATCTCCCCCACCTTCTCCGCCGCGCGCGCCCCGGCGTCCACCGCCGCCCGGCAGGCGGCCACATCGCCGCGAACGATCGCCGTCACGTACCCCCCGCCGATCTTCTCGAATCCCACCAGGTCCACCTTCGCCGCCTTCACCATCGCGTCGGCAGCCTCCACCATCGCGCTGAACCCCCGCGTCTCGATCATTCCCAGCGCGGCTCCCGCGCTTTGAGCATCAAACTGGTTTTCCGCCATGCTGTTCCTTCCTTATATTCTGGCCGCGTTTGCCGCGATTTCCCGTCCACCCAGGCTCCCCAGACGCGACTCCACGATCTTGCGCGCCTCGATCACCTCTGCCTCATCTCCGGCGATGTACACACGCCCGAACGCCCCGAAGCCCAGCACCTCGATAATGTTGATCTTCGCCGTCTTCTCCGCCTCGTTGGCCGCGTAGTACGCATACCCCGCCGGCTCCACTTCCAGCACGTACAGCGTGTCTCCCCTTAAGACCATGTTGCCGTGCCTGACCTTGTTAATCAGCTGTGCGTGGTGATCGCTGATGTTCTTGATCAGCTGGCTGGTCATCACCCGCGGCTTCAGCCGTTCCGCCTCACTCTTCTTCAGCTCCTTCAGCACCGCCTCACCCGCCATGCGCGCATCCCCCTGGCTGTCGGAGTGCACCTCCAGAAGCCCGTAGGCCCGCTCCACGATCTGAAGGCCGGGGGTCACATTCGTCGCCTTCAGCGCAATGTCGGTCAGACGGTTGATCTCGATGCCCGGGGCAATCTCGATGACGCAGCAGGCCTGCCCGCCGATGGGGTAGTAGCCTTTGGACACCGTGGCGATGAATGACGCATTCTGCAGCTGCAGGGAATCCAGGAACACGTAGCTCCTCAGGTCCACCGCCATGGCCTACGCCTTCCTTTCCGCGCGGCCCAGCGGAAGAGCCTGGTCCACCGATGCATGCGGCCGCGGGATCACATGGGTGCTCACGATCTCCCCCACCTTCTCCGCCGCCCGGCTTCCCGCCTCCACCGCCGCCCGGCAGGCGGCCACATCGCCGCGAACGATCGCCGTCACGTACCCCCCGCCGATCTTCTCGAATCCCACAAGGTCCACCTTCGCCGCCTTCACCATCGCGTCGGCAGCCTCCACCATCGCGCTGAACCCCCGCGTCTCGATCATCCCCAGCGCGTCCCCCGCGCTCTGGGCATCCATCTGGTTCTCCGCCATCCCTTCCTCCTCTTTGTGCATGGGTGGCCCTGCGGGCCACCGTCACCATTAGTGCATTTCGCGGCCGCCGGTGACGTTGAATGCCTGCCCTGTGCAGTAGTCACCGTCAACGGTCAGGAATTTCACAAACGATACCACATCGTCGATTCTGCACAACCTCCCGAGGGGGACTTTCGCGGTGAACTGCTTCACCACCGCCTCTTCCTCCATCTTGAGGTTCTCCACGTACCCCTTGCTCACCGAGCCCCACACCCCGGTGTTCTCCACGATGCCGGGGCACAGGCAGTTCACCTTGATGTTGTCCTTGGCAAACTCGAACGCCATAGCGTGGGTGATCGAAATGATCGCTCCCTTTGCCCCCGAGTAGGCGGCCATGATTGCCGAGCCGGTCTTGCCGGACTTGGAGGCGAAATTGATGATCCGCCCGTCTTTCAGCTTCCGCATCGTCTGGAGGGCGGCCTGGCTGCACCAGATGGATCCATTGATGTTGATCCTGTTCATCTTGTCCAGCCGCTCCGGGGTGATCTCCACGAAAGGCTGCTGGTCCACTGCTCCTGCGACGTTGGCCAGCGCGAAGACATCGCCGAGGTTCTTCGTGATATCCTCGAAGCAAGCAAGCACCGCCTGCCTCTCGGTGATGTCCACCACGTATCCCCGTACTGCGTGACCTGCCTTTGCCAGGCGCTCAGCCTGAGAAACGACCTCGGGGTTGAGGTCGATCATCGCCACCTTCGCACCCATGCCCGCGTACATTTCCGCCACTCCAAGCCCGATGCTCTTGGCAGAGCCGGTCACCACGCAGGTCTTTCCCTTCAGATCGACGCCCATTTCTTTCTCCTTCTCTCAGATGAGCATTCCGCCGGTGATGTCGATCACCGTGCCCATGATGTTGAATGACTTCTCCGAGGCGAGAAACGCCACGGTGTACCCGATCTCGACCGGCTGGGCGAACCTCCCCGAAGGGATCCGCGCCTCGTACGCTTTCTTCAGCTCGGGATCGGTCCACTTGTCCTCATTGATCGGGGTGCGCACCATACCCGGGGCGATCGCATTCGCGCGGATGCCGTGCGGGAGCAGCTCCCGGGCGAGGGTCTTGGTCATCATATTGATCGCGGCCTTGGCCGAGGCGTAATGGGCGTGGCCCGCGGTGTTGTACGTGATGCCGGATTTCGAAGACAGGTTGATGATACTGCCCTTGATCCCGGCAGAGACCATGTGCTGAGCAACACGCTTGCAGAGCATGAAGGGACCGTTGAGGTTGATGTCGATGACCTTTTCCCAGCTGCGGTCCGGCATATCCAGGATGTTCTCGGTGGGCCAGATTCCCGCATTATTGACAAGGATATCGATGTGGCCGTACGCCGCGATGACGTCCTTCACCATGGCGTCCAGATCCTCCGCCCTGGAGATGTCGGCGTAGAAAGGCCGGCAGTCCGTCCCGTACCTCTTCGACAGGTCCGCAGCGAACGTCGTCACCTCGTCCTTTCCGACGATCCAGTTGACGCCGACGTTCACCCCTTCCTGGGCCAGGGCTTCGCAGATTCCTGCCCCGATCCCCGTGCCCCCGCCCGTCACGATGGCGGTCTTTCCTTTTAGCCCGAGATCCATGTATGGCACCCCCACTGTATATAGCGCTATATATAATATCACGTTGGTCTTGTCAACAGAAATTTTCACGTTTTTTGGGGCCGCTCATGTCTGCAGAGCCGGACGGGAGCACCGTGCGCAACAATCCCGCTACTTTTCTCCGCAGAAAAGAAATAGCGGCGCAACGGGGCAGGGAGGTTCTCACGCTACGTTCGGTTGCTGGAGGTGCAGAGGAATGATTGCCGTCATCGGTGCAGGACCGGCAGGGTGCTACTTCGCGTCGCTCGTGAAGGGCGGCGACGTGCACATCTTCGAGGAGCATGATGAGGTCGGCACGCCCGTCTCCTGTACGGGCATCCTCACGGATTCCGTGCTGAGGGTCATCGCGGACATCCCTGAGGAACTGGTTGTCAGCAGGATTCGCAGGTTCAAGCTGGTGGCTCCCAGCGGGAAGAGCATGTACGTGGACCTGGACAAAGTGAACATGATCCTCGACCGGGCCGGCTTCGATCGGTACCTCTTGCGCCGGGCCCTGGACAACGGCGCCACCCTTCACGTCGGCGAGCGATTCACCAGCTGCGCGCGCCGCGGATCCGCGTACGAGATTCGCACGAATCGCCGGCGCTACAAGGCGCAGATGCTTGTCGGCGCGGACGGCCCGTTCAGTCCCGTGGCGCAGGCGGCCGGCCTGTATCGAAAGAGGACATTCGTCACCGGCTGGCAGGCCCGTTGCCGATATCCCGGTCTGGAGACCGGCGTTACCGAGATCAGGCTCACCCTCGGCGAGTTCTCCTGGATCGTACCCGAGGATGGTTCGGCGGCCCGGGTCGGCGTCATCGGCCCGGACGGGCCGGCGCTGCGGCGCGATTACGAGGCCTTGCTCGGCTCCGCGCAAATCCTCGAAGACCAGAGCGGCATGATCCCCGTTTATGATCCGAAGCAGAAACTGAGGAAGCCGGGCGAGCACGTGTTTCTCATCGGAGACGCGGCAACCCAGGTGAAGGCAACAACCTACGGAGGGATCATCTACGGCTTGCTCGCCGCGCAGTACCTTGCCAAGGATCCCGACGGATACGAGCGGCGCATGAACGCGAAACTAGGCCGGGACCTCTGGCTCAGCCTGCGGATGCGGGAGTTCATGAACGCGATGACCGAGGAACAAGCGAATGAGCTCATCGACATATTCGAGAAGGAGCGGAACAGGCAGATCATCGCGCGGCACGACAGGGACTTCCCTTCAAAGTTCATCGTGCAGCTCCTCATGAAGGAAGCGCAACTCTGGAAGCTCGGTTTCCAGCTCCTGAAGAACAGGGCCCGGGGAAGGAAGGGCTTTCGTCCGCGGGCAATCGCTCTATAGCGATTTAGTGATCGATTTCGTAGGACGCTTGCACAGGACACGGACTTTCTATCATGCATCTAATTTATTGTTACATAATGACTAACCTCCATGATGGGTGCGGCCCTTGTGATCATCGCCAATATTCTTGACCAACAGCGAGTTAATATATATAGCGGTTGTGGGAATCCATATGCCTGCAAATAGCATTCACGCCAGGGGCTCTCCTTGAAACGGAGGGCTCCTCGTCCTACTGTGGCTCAGAACGGCGGCCGCATGTCACAGGAACCGGTAGACGTCAACCGCTATCTGTATGAACAGATCTACAGTGCGCTGAAGGAAGAGATCCTTTCCGGAAAGTACTGCAAGGGAGACTGGTTTCCTCCCGAGCGCGTTTTAAAGGAGCGGTTCAACACCACCCATCTCACTGTCCGAAATGCTCTGGCAAAGCTCGTCCTCGAGGGCTATATCGAGCGCTACAGCGGCAAGGGGACCCTCGTTATCTACTCGCGCGATCGCCCCGCCTCTCGAAAAAGCTCACTGAAGTTCCCTTATGCCCATCTGATCCTCACCGGCCTGGACGAGGCAAACGCGCATATCCTGGAGTCCCTCGAGGCGCAGTTGCGCAAGATCCCGTTGCCCGTCCATTTCTCCTCTCACAACGGCGACCTGCTGCTCGAGGAAAGTCTTTATAGAGAGGCTGAAGCGAAGGGTGCCTTGATCATCCTCGAGCCCGCCGGCTCGCTGGAGTCGCTGGTCCACGGGGAGCTGCCGATGCGCAACACCATCGTCATCCGCAGCGACGCTGTTCCCATCCCTTTCCCCTGTGCACGGGTGGTCGTGGACAACGCGCTGGGTGCGCGAAAGGCGGTACGCTACCTGCTGGACCTCGGGCACCGAACGATCGCCCTGTGCAATACCGGTCTCCCTTCAGCAGGGGACGGGATCCGCCAGGGGTTCGAAGAGGAACTTGCGTCACGGGGAATCACCGACTCTGGAGACCTGGTGGAAGGGTGCTCGCCGGGGGGTGACGGCGGCAGGTCCGCCGTCGGGAGAATCCTCGCGCGAAGGGAAGCGTGCCGCGCATTCTTCTGCGCATCTGATGAAATCGCGGCCAGCGCGATTCGAGGCCTTCGTGAAGCCGGCCTTTCCGCGGGTACAGACTGCTCCGTCATCGGCTACGGCAACGTCCGGATTTCCGAGGCGATGGGCCTTACCACAGTGGATCCCGGTTTCGACCGCCTGGCAGAATGCGTTTTGTCCATCGCCCTGGAGGGAATGAACCGGGGCGCTCTCGGCGAAGAAGAGTTTCGGATCCCTCCAGAATTGCGAATACGTGACTCCAGCACGAGTGCAGGGACATAGTAGCTGAAGGAGTTTTCTATGGCCTATAACATCATCATGCCCAAGACCGGGATGGCCATGGAGGAAGGAACCATCATCCGGTGGCTGAAAAAGGTGGGGGAGACCGTGACCAAGGGCGAGGTGATCGCCGTCATAGAGACGGACAAGGTCACAATGGACCTGGAGTCGGACTATGACGGTACTCTCCTCGCGATCGTCCACGGCAACAGCGAGGTGGTCAAGGCGACGCATACAATCGCCTGGGTCGGCTCCAAGGGCGAGAAGGTTCCGGCCGACGAGGTGTCGTCACCGGAGGCGCACCAATCTGCTGTGGCCTCGCATGTCGAAGCCGAGCCTTCCGCTGCCGCGACTGCCGCCCCGGCGGCGGGCGGGAAGGTGCCCGCCACTCCGGCCGCGCGCGCAAAAGCCGCTGATGCTGGTATTGCACTCTCGTCTATTGCGGGGTCCGGCCCCGGCGGGGCGGTTCGCCTGAGGGACCTCCCGCAGGTGAAGCCGGTCAAGGCCACTCCGCTGGCCAGGAAGGTCGCAGAGATCAACAGCGTCGATCTGGTCGGCGTCGAAGGCTCGGGAGCGGGCGGAAGGATCCGCAAGGCCGACGTGGCGGCGCGGGCGGGGACGCCGCGCGCAGCGCGGCACGCGCCCCCGGAGGGGCGATCCGCGCCCGCCGGGGACACATCCATTCCTGTTTCGGGCATGAGGCGTGTCATAGCCGACAAGATGCTGCGCAGCCACCAGCAGATTCCCTCCGTCACGCTTGTCACACGGGCGGACGTCACCGAGCTCGCTGCCCTCCGTGAACGAATGAACGCTGGCGGTGGAGCGAAGGTCTCCTACACGGATTTCATCGTGCGGGCCGCCGCGGCGGCACTTCGGGAACACCCCCTCATCAATTCCATCATCGAGGGAGACCGCATCCTCCTGCGGAACGTGATCAACATCGGCATCGCGGTGGCGCTGGAGGCCGGGCTCATAGTTCCGGTGGTCCGGGGCGCGGACGAGCTCAGCGTGCGGCAGATCGCCGCAGCGGCCCGGGACCTGGCGGAACGCGCGCGTGCGGGTTTGCTCGCCCCCGACGAATGCGCGGGAGGCACCTTCACGATCACCAATCTCGGCACCTACGGGATCACGGAGTTCACGCCGCTCATCAACGTACCCGAGAGCGCGATCCTCGGCATCGGGGCAATCGAAGAGGCCTTTCGCACCGGGGCCGGCGGCGTGATCGAGTCACGGAAAGTCATGAGCCTCTGCCTGACTCACGACCACCGGCACATCGATGGTGCGCCGGCAGCGGCCTTCCTCGGCAGGATCAAGGCCCTTCTCGAAGACTGCTGGTCCCTGGTCGGCTGAGCCAGCGGGAATCCACAAGACAGTGGCCGTGCGCGGGGCGCTGCAGGGCGGGTTCGTCACTGCTCTTGTCGCGGACGAGGAGATCGCCGAGGCGATTGTCGGAGGAGAACGATGACAGGACTTGAGAGAACGCGCGCGTCAATTCGAGGCCAGCCGGTGGACAGGATTCCGGTCTTCCCCATCCTCATAGCACCCGCGTGCGAGCTGACGGGAGTGCGGCAGCGAGACTACAACCTCGATCCAAACATCATGGCGGACACGCTCCTGCGCGCCCGGGAGATGTGCGGTTTCGACGGGATCTATGTGTCCCGGGACAACTGGGTGTCCCATGAAGCCCTCGGCGGAGAGCTGACCTTTCCTGTGAACGATGAATCGTTCACCAAGGTGCATCTCCTCGAGACCCTGCGGGACTGGCGCTCGCTTTCAATCCCCGATCCCGAAAACGCGCCGGGCATGCGCACGCTCCTCGATGCGGCGCGGAAGGTAATGGCGGCCGCGGGAGACCTCTTCTATGTCCAGGCAAACATCGACACCGGCCCTTTCAGCCTTGCCGCGGTTCTTCGCGGCACGCAGAACTTTCTGATGGACCTCGCCACCGCCGGCGAGAAGGATCTGGTAGAGTTATTGTCGTTCTGCACGGACGTGGTGATCGCCTACGGGAAGGCCATGATCGCCACCGGTGTGCATGGAATCCAGTACGGCGATGCAACGGCCAGCTTGATTTCGCCCGCTGACTTCAGGAAATACGTGCTCCCCTTCCAGGAGCAGTCTCTGCGGGCTCTCGGAGGAACCGGCTGCGACCTGTGGGTGCACATCTGCGGGAAGACCGACCACGTCCTGGCGCTGATGAAGAACCTGCCCTTTCAGGGATTCGAGGTGGATGCGAAGGTAGAGATGAGCGTGGCCCGCGGTCTTCTGGGGGACAGGATTGCCCTGAAGGGAAACCTCGACACGACCTTCCTTCTCCAGCGGACGCCGGACGAGGTCTACGCCGCTTCACGCCACATCCTGAAAACCGGTCCTTTCACCACGGGCGTAGTGCTTTCACCCGGCTGCGGCGTGCCGCGGATGACACCTCGTGCGAACCTTCGCGCGATGGTCCGCGCGGCCGAGGACCACGCCGCGCGCGTCAGAGGTTGAGGGGCGGAAGATCGAAGCGATCGCGATAGGCGTTCACCATGGCGAGGTAGCTCGCCGGCGGGACGCTTGAGGTGATGGCATTGCTCGCCGTGAAGATGTGGCCGCCGTGGGTCCCGCCTGCTTCGAGGATCTCGTGAGTGACCCGGGCGATCTCCTCCGGCCGACAGAAACTCAGGACCCTCCCGCAGTCCATGTTGCCCAGGAAAGTGATGCGCGTGCCGTACCGCTGCCGCAGCCTTCCCAGATCCATGCCAGCACCCATGTCGATTTCCAGGTACGCATCCACGCCGCAGCCCAGCAGGAAGTCGTCAATCACCGGCCACAAGTCACCGTCCGATGCGTTCACCGACCATGCGCCGGCCGCGCGGACCGCCTCCGCGCACGCCCTGACCCCGGGAACGATGTATGACCGGTAGCATTCAGGTGAAATGAGAAGCCTGGTGCCGGCGAAGTCCCCTCCAATCCCGATCATCTCAATGCCCAGCCGCTGATAGTCGGCGATGACGGCGAGCGACCTCCCGGTGGCCAGCCGGAAATGCTCCCGCGCCACCTCCGGTTCGAGGAGCATCACCTGCATGAGATCGCTGTCGGTCCAGATCCCGTGGAAATACGCCGGCGCAAGGATGGGCAGGTCCAGTCCTCGCTTCGCCATCTCCTTCCTCAGCGAGTCGTACACGAGCAGGGAATCCTGCGGCAGGGCTCCCATCATTGTCTCGGTCACGCGGCGATTGCGGGCCTGCAGGCGCTGGACCGGGTCCCCCTCCCGCGCGACCTCGAACCGGGCGCCCAGCTCGGAGAGCGGGTCGTACATGTACGGCGCGCCGGGCAAGGGGTTGGGGCTGGCAAAGATCATGTCGTGGCCCAAACGCGCGGCGATCTCCACCCTCGCCTCCGCGTACCTCTGCAGGGCGCACTCGAACCCTGTCTCCCGCGCCATCTCGATCCACGGTTCCATGCCCGCAAGGTATTCGACAAACGGCCGGCCCAGGATGCTCTCCGCCACGGGAGGGAGCAGAACGTACTCGAACACCGGAGTCCGATCCGGCGCAGAATGGTCGAATGCCGCCTGCACTCTTTCCCGGGACGTCATCCGCCCTCCGTCTATCGGGAGAAACAGTCCATGAGGATTGCGCAGCCGATCCCCGCAAACCGGATGTCCTTCCTCTCGGTGGAGTGCAGGATCCGCAGGGCACGGGTCGTCGGCCGCAGGCTCTGGTCCATCACGATTCCGCGAACCCGTTCAAAGAGGAACCCGTTCCCATCGATCACGGGGCCCCGCAGGATGATGAGCTCGGGATTGAACAGGTCTGCAACGTCGCTGAGCTTCGTGCCAAGCGTGTCGGCGGCCTGCGCCATGATGTTGCGCGCGAAACGGTCGCCGTCGTTCGCCGCCGCAATGACGTGCTCGATCGAGATGTCCTCGATGTCCCCGCGGCAGTGCTTGAGGATCTCGCTGTTCACGCCCTGGCGCAGGCCGCTGCAGCAGGCGGAGAGAATCGATTGCTGGGAGCAGACCGTTTCCAGGCAGCCGGTGTGGCCGCAGAAGCATAGTATACCCTCGTCCACCGCGTGCACGTGGCCGAACTCCCCGGCATAAGAGCTCTTGCCCTGGTACAGCTCCCCGTTTACCACGATTCCCATGCCGATGCCTTCACCGATCCAGACACACAGAAAGTGATCGACTCCTATCCCCATGCCCCGGTATTTTTCCCCGAGCGCACAGGCGTTCGCGTCGTTCACCAGGTAGCAGGGGACCGTGTAGCGCTCCTCCACGAGCCGGCGCAGCGGTACGTCGTACCAGTCGCGGGCGTACAGGTACTCGTGGGAAATCCCCTCCCTGGGGTCGATGTAGCCGCCCAGGCCGATGCCGATCCCGAGGATGCGCCTCTGGTAGCCGCCGGCGCGCACAAGGAGCGAGTCGATGAGGCCGAATATCGTAGCGAGAAGCTCCTCACGGGGCACTCCCTGGCGAGAGGGGGCAGCTTCCTCCGCGATCGCCCGGCCTGAGATGTCCAGGAGGCTGCCTCGCACCGTTGTCGCCTCCAGAAGGATCACGATCTCCAAGCCTGCATCGGGATTCAGCTCCAGGACGGAGGAACGCCTGCCACCCGTCGATTTCTCCCGATCGGACTCCCGGATGAGCCCCTTGTCGATCAGCACCTTCGTGTATTTCACAATGGAGGAGGGGCTCAGCCCCAGTTGCGACGCAAGATTTCCGCGCGTGGCGCGCGGTGTTTCCAGCACCGCCCTGAGGATCGCATTCATCCGTTCCCGCTGGATGCCCGGCCGTGCATCGACCATGCTTCCTCCCGATCAGCCCTTCAGGGCGCCGGCAGAGACGCCGCTGATGAAGTCCCGCTGCATCGCCCACATGATCACGACAACCGGCAGGATGACCACGCAGCCCATCGCCGCCATCGGTCCCCAGACGAGGGCCTTGTCGGTGATGAATCCGGCGATGAGCACGGTGAGCGGCTTGGCCCGCACGATGGTGAGGATGACGGCATAGAGGAACTCGTTCCAGCTCGCCACGAAGGTGAGCATTCCCGTCGCGATCAGCCCCGCCTTCACCATCGGAGAGGTGACGTAGAAGTAGCGCTGCAGGAGGTTGCAGCCGTCCAGCATGCTCTGCTCCTCCACCTCGAACGGGGCTTCCTGGAAGAAGCCGACCATCAGGAGGATCACCAGCGGGAGGTTGAAGCTGGTGTTCATCAGCACGAGGGCCGCCACGCGGTCCATCATCTGCAGGCTCCTGATGATGTAGAACACCGGCACCGCGACGACGATGGCCGGGTACATCTTCTGGATGAGAAACCACCAGGCGAAGATGTGCTTCATCCTCCGCGGGAGCATCCCGTTGACAAGCGCGTAGGAGGCGAGGCTCCCGAAGAGCACCGTGCAGAGAGTCGTGAACACGGCGATGAGCAGGGAGTTCTTGAGGCCCGTGAACAGGTTCCTGTTGATCACGATGTCGACGAAGTTCTGCCCGGTGAATTTCGTGGGAAACATGATCGGAGGGCTGTGGTAGTACTCCTGCTCCTGCTTGAAGGAATTGGAGACCAGCCAGTACAGGGGAAACAGGACCACGGCGAGGAGCACGATGACCACGACGACCCTGGCGGGACGCCCGAGGAAGTTGCTGAGCTGGAGGCCCCGCCTGCGGCGGGAGCCAGCGCCGAAGATCCCCATGCGGCTAGCCCAGCCTCATGAGCTGCCGATCGCGCAGCTTCTGGAACGACCAGGCGATAACGGACATGGCGATGACGAACAGTATTGCCGTTGCCGAAGAGTAGCCGATGTTGAGGAACTTGATCCCCTGGCGGTAGATGTAGGTCGGGAGCATCTCCGTCGCGTTGCCCGGCCCCCCCTGGGTCATCACGAAGATCGTGTCGAACACCTTGAACGCATCGATGAAGCGCAGCATCGCCACGATGATGATCACCGGCGAGGTGATGGGGAGGATGATGCGCCAGAACACCTTCCACGGCGAGGCGCCGTCCACGCGGGCCGCGTCGAGGAAGCTCGTCGGCATCGCCTTGATGGAGGAGAGCACGAGCACCGCCACGAAGGGAATGAACTGCCAGCAGTCCACCAGCACGATGGAGTACAAGGCGATCTTCGGGTCCCCGAGCCACAAGATGGGATGAATCCCCAGGAACCCCAACAGGAAGTTCACCACGCCGTAGGTGCGGTCCAGCATCATGCGCCACAGGGTCCCCGCTGCGACGGGCGCGATGATCATCGGCACCATGAGGACGCTCACCAGCCCGCGGGTGAACCGGTTGTCGTCGGAGAGCATCATCGCCACCGTGACGCCGATGAGCAGCTCGATGGACACGGAGAGCGCCGCGAATATCACGTTGTTGCGCAGACTGCGAATCGTGAGCTCATCGCTGAAGATGTCGATGTAGTTCTTCAGCCCGATGAAAGCGGTGGCGGAGGGCATGTTCAGCTTGTAGCGAAAGAAGCTCAGGTACAGCCCCCACCCCAGGGGGATGAAGGCCGTGATCAGCAGGATGATGATGACCGGCGACACGAACAGCCACGACAACGCCTTGTCTGTCGGGCTCTGGTACAAGGTCCGTGTGACGAGCATGCAGGCTCCTTCGGAAAAAGAGGGGGAGCCCCACCGGGGCCCCCCATTCATGCGAGAGAGATTACCCTATCTGCCCGTGTTCAACACGCCCTTGGCCGGGGGATAGTCGGTGAGCAGCTTGTTGAAGCCGTCCTCCATGTACTTGACGGCCTTGTCCTGGTCCCACTGGTCGGTGATGTAGTTGGACACCGAGTCGCGCACGTAGGTCTCGGCCATCGTGCCGGCGGGGATCCTCCACCAGATCACCGCGCCCTGCTGGGAGGCCTGCCAGTGAGGATAGAGCTTGTTGCTCTTCACCTGCGGCAGCTGCCACACCGAGATGCGCGACGGCAGGATGGCGTACTTGAGGAAGTTGTTGAGCTGCTTTCCCTTGCTCGTGTAGAACTTGATCCACTCCCAGGCAACGTCCTTGTTCTTCGCCGCCTTGGGAATCCCGATGTCCCAGGAGGAGAGAACGGTCACGCCGTTCTTCTCGTAGGGAATCAGGCCGATGGCCCACTTGCCGACGACCTTCGATTTCTCGGGATTGTCGCCATTCGGAGCGATGGAAAGCGTGGGCCAGGAAAAGGCGATGGCCGCATTGCCGTTGAGGAACGCGGCATCCGATTCGGGGAGTCCCCAGGCGGGGGCCGCCGGGTCCGCGTACTTCATCCACCTCTTCGCGATGTCCAGCGACCTTCGCGTTTCAGGAGAGTCGATGGTAAGGTTCCAGTTCTTGTCTGCCCATCGCCCGCCGATGGACCAGTCCACCATCATCCACAAGCCGTCGAACTGCTCTTTCAGCCCGGGGATTGCCAGGGCGTAGAAATTCTTGGCGGGGTTGTTCAGCTTGTCGCAGAGGGCGAAGAAATCGTCCCAGTTCTTTGGCATCTGCTTGATGAGGTCAGTTCGGTAGGCCAGGGTCTGGGGCGTGTTGGAAAAGGGGATCCCCATGATCCTGTTGTTCCACTTGCCCGACTGCTCCCACAGGCCCGGGATAATGTCCGCTGAGTCGAACTTGTCCTTCTGGATGAGCGGCGTCAGGTCCTCCATGAAAGGTTCGAACTCTCCGTCCCACTGGCATGCCGGCGTCACGGCGTCATACGACGAGTCCCCGCTGGAGAGCGCGAGTCCCATCTTCTCGTACAGGGTCAGGTAGGGGAAATCCACGACTTCGACCTTGGCACCCGTCGTGGCCTCGAACTCCTTGGCGTACTCCTTGGCCGCATCCGCATAGGTCGCGGAGAAGTAGAGCACACGGATGCTCTTGCCGGCGAACTTCTTCTGGCCGATAGCGGCACCCGCGACCACCAGGAGAAGTACAAGCAGTACAGAAATGATCTTCCCTGTCTTCATGATTCCTCCTCTGAGTAATCGTAAGAATTGAAGAGACTGAGCAGTCCCGATCCACCTCCTTTCGTGGCACCAATTCTATATGATGGACCCCTTCAGTTGTCAATACTTTTATGATAAAAAATCAAAATAACGGCCAATTCTGGCGATATTCGTTGACATGAGAATCTTGCAAAGGTACTATTCGAGCCTATTTGATGAATTTCTGAGTTTTCTTTTGCTCTCATAAGTGATGGAGGGGAAGAAATGACAAATAAACGCATCGAGCAACTCAGCAAGGACTTCAAGTCCGCGCTCCTGGATGACACGATTCCCTTCTGGCTGGACCACGCCACCGACAGGCAGTATGGCGGCTATACGACGTTCCTCGACCGCAAGGGTGACATCCTGTGCCCCGACAAGCCGATGTGGGTTCAAGGACGGATCGGATGGGTCATGGCGCGCCTGTGCAACGACATCGAGAAGCGCCCGGAGTGGCTGGCCGCCTCGAAACACGCCGTCGATTTCATCCTTGCGCACGGGTTCGACACGGACGGCCGGGTTTTCTACTCGGTCACTCGCGAAGGCAAGCCACTGCGGAAGCGGCGGTACCTGTTCGCGGAGATCTTCGCGATCATGGCATTCGCCGAATACGGCAAAGCGGCAGGAGATGCTGCATCGTTGGAGCGGGCAAAGAGCCTCATGAGGTTCGTGCAGGAACTGTACGCAATGCCCCCGAACGCGCCTGGCGCACTCGAGCCGAAGGTCTTCTCACAGACACGGCCGATGCGGGGACATTCCATGGCCATGATCCAGATCAACACGCTGCAGATCCTGCGGCAGGCCGACTTCTCGTCGAGCCCCCTGCCCTACGACCACATGATCGATGGGCAGATTGACGAGGTCTTCCGGTACTTTGTGAAGCCCGAGATGAAGGCGCTGTTGGAGGCAGTCGGACCGAACGGGGAATATCTGGGAGATATCCCGGAGGGACGCTGCGTGAATCCCGGTCACGCAATTGAGACGGCGTGGTTCATCATGGCCGAAGCGAAGCGACGCGGGGAGAAGGCGCTCCTCGCGCGCGCACTGGAAATCCTCGACTGGTCGCTTCGCCTGGGCTGGGACGAGAAGTACGGCGGCATCCTGTACTTCGTGGACATCGAGGGCAAGCAGCCCGTGCAATACGAGTGGGACATGAAGCTCTTCTGGCCGCACAACGAGGCCATCTATGCCACGCTGCTCGCCTACTCACTCACCGGGGAGAGGAAGTACGAGGCGTGGTTCGAGAAGATCATGAAGTGGACTATGAGACGCTTCCCGGACAAGAAGTACGGGGAGTGGATCGGGTATCTCCATCGGGACGGGACCGTCTCCCATGACCTGAAGGGCAACATGTGGAAGGGTGCCTTCCACGTTCCACGGATGCAACTGTACTGCTACATGCTGCTGCAGGAGATGCGCGCGAGGAACGCGGGTTGAGGGGCTTCGCGACTGCCGGCCCGCGGGTCAGCCCGCAGCCGTTTCCGGGAGCTGCATGACGAACTGGTAGGACGGTTCGCGCTTCTGGCGCCTCAGGATCCCGATGATCTCGATCCACGCCGGCACGAGCCACCTCGCCCGGGGCAGGTCGGAGGCGATCGTCGTGCGGAGCCGGCCGAGCTTATAACAGGGCACTGACGCGTACATGTGGTGCTCGGTGTGAAAGTTCATGTGAAAATAGAGGAAGCGGACGAACGGGTTCAACCGGATCGTGCGGCAGCACAACCGGAAGTCGGGCACGTTGTCCTGCAGGCCGATGTGCTGTGTGTTGTTGCACAGCCAGTGCAGCCAGGCGCCGTAGAACCGCGCCGCGCTGACAACTACGGCAATCTGCCACAGCCCCGTGATCGCGGCGCCGGCGACGACCAGCGCGTGGCCCAGAAGCACAATACGCGCCCATCTCACCACGCGACGTCGGCCTTCCCGGTGTGATTCGGGAAACAGGGCGAGCTGCCACTCGCCATGGAATCGGCCGAAGGCGAGCGGTATGGTGTCTCGCGCGATTCCGTACAGTCCGATCACGTCGACGAGTGCCGAGAGAAGGAAGCCGGTCGGGGTGAGCTGGACCGGCAGGACCACTTCCAGGTCGTAGGGCGGGTGCAGCGTGTTGAGGTGGTGCTGGTTGTGGCTTGCCCGGAACGCAATAGGGTTGTTCCAGTTGAGAAAACTGAAGATCTTCAGGAAAAGCGCGTTGAGCCATTTCGACTTGAACACGGTGCCGTGCGCGAGCTCATGGAACCCGTTCAAGAGAAAGGCGAAGAAGGTACCGTGGACGAAAATCGCGGTTGCCAGCGCGTACCACGGCGCCCGGCCCCAGAGGACGATCACCGCCGCGCCGCTCAGGCACAGAAGACCCAGGTAGCCGAGAACCTGCAGGAGTCCCTGCCAATTGGTGCGCGTGGCAAGGGACCTCAGGGTGTCTTTGTCCAGGCGGGTACGATACCACCGGATCTCGATGCCTGTTTCCTTGTCGATCATTGAACCACCCCCAAGGGAAAAGTAGCGGTGCAGTCCTGTCCGGACAAGCCCGGTCGATACATCCTTATGTTCGCCCGGACGTGAACACCTGCGTCCAGAACTGGTCGTACTCGCGCCACTGCATGAAATTGATGCCCCAGTGGGGGCTGGCGCCCGTCATCCAGCAGCTCACGCGGCCTTTGTCTACCTCGCGCTCGGCAAGAAGAGGAAACCACGTGCCGGAGTCCCCGATCTCTACGAGAGCCTTTCCGTCCCGGGCGAGCCGTGTTTCATTGAACCCAAGGAGCGGCGGGATCGTGGTCCAGTCGATGCCCCGGGCCGCAGGGAGATTCGGTGCCACGCATCGAACGGGGAAGCCCGCAGTGGATTCCACCAAGTCGTCCTGGTTCAGGCATTCGACGGGAAGGACATCCCGCATCCGCGACCGGCCCCATCCTCCTTTTCCCAGCTCTCCAGAGAAGCTGAGCCATCCTCCGTTCATGTGGAAATGCCCTCCCGCCCTGATCCATGCCTTCAGCTGGTCGAACCGGTCGGCAAAGGTGATCGGTGAGTCTCCCCACTTGGACCGATTGAAGAAATCAGGGTGAAGCATGAGGCACTTGGTCTCCACGTCGCCGAACACGATGGCAGTTGCCCACGCAAGCCGCGCTTCAAAATCCTCCGGGGACATATGGTACAGCTCCCATGAGGGCTGGCTCACGACCTCCGCCTTCGGGATCGCCGAGAGCGCCCTGATCAGGGGCGCCGCGTAGTTGACGATTTCCACGTCCTTGCTCGGGTACTCGAAGGGAGACTCGATATACTTCGCCCCCTGATGGATACACCAGTTGCCCACGTGCCAGATCCGAAATTCCCTGCTCATGGTCGACCCTCCTCCGGTATGCAAAGGTACACACGAAATCCGCTCTTGCGATCTTGACTCAACGGCGCGATAATCGAAGGCAGAAGTGACCAATCAGGAGGTATCGGCGATGACGCGGATCACCTTCTTCCTTTCAATTCTCATCCTGGCGACGTCCCTGAACGTCCTTCCCGGCTTCGGCCAGGACAAGGAAACACGCTTCGCCCTGGTGATCGGAAATGGCAACTACAGCGGATTGGGGAAGCTCACAAACCCGGGGAATGATGCGACAGACATGGCCGAGTCTCTGAAGAGTCTCGGGTTCACCGTCACCCTGCTCAAGGACGCGGACCTGCGGAGCATGGAGCAGGGGATCGTGCGTTTCGGGAATGCCCTCTCCGGGTCGCAATCGGCGGTCGGGTTCTTCTTCTACGCAGGGCACGGGGTCCAGTCCAACGGGGTCAACTATCTCATTCCTGCAAACGCGGAGATACCGAGCGAGGCGTTTCTGAACACGAAGGCGGTCGCCGTGCAGGCCGTGCTGGACACGCTGCAGCAGGCGGGAAACAAGCTGAACGTCATCGTGCTGGACGCGTGTCGAGACAATCCCTTTTCATGGTCCCGTTCCGGCACGCGCGGTCTCACGGTGGTCAGCGCTCAGCCACCCGGAAGCCTCATCGCATACGCAACCAGTGCCGGAAGTGTGGCCGCGGACGGCACCGGCCGAAACGGGATATTCACGGGCGAGCTCTTGAAGAACCTGAAAAAGCCCGATGCGAGCATCTTCGACGTTTTCCTGCAGACAGGGGCGGATGTGAAGGCCGCCACGAAAGGCGCGCAGGTTCCCGCAATCTATAATCAGTACTTCGAGAAGTTCTACCTCGCGAAAGCCGAACCTGCCGGTCCCCCTCCCGAAAAGGTCGAGCCGCTGGACGGCAAGGCCCTCGACCAGTACGTGGCAATGCTGACAAAGGCGCGTGAGGCAGAGAACCGCAAAGCGTGGGGCGATGCTCTGAACGCCTACACCTCAGCGCTGGCAGCGATACCGGGCAGTGAGGCAGCCGCCTTCGGCCTTGCCCGGTCCTACTGGATGCTGGGCAACAAACGAAAGGCAAATGATCTCTTTCAAGGGATGCTGGAAAAGGGCACGGTCCCCAACTACTGGAACTACGGGGAAATCGCAGACTTCTACCTCTGGTTCATGCGGGACCCGGATACGGCCATCCCCTTGTACTCGAAAACCATCACCAACGTCGAGGTGTGGAACCAGGGGTGGCCGTATCATGGGCGGGGCCTCGCGTACAAGGCGAAGGGTGACCTGACAAAAGCCCGGGCTGACCTGGAACGTGCGCTGGCACTCGGTGAGGCGCGATCCATGGACGAGCTCATATCGGAGTGCCGGAAAGACCTGGCGGCACTCGGACGATAGGGGGGGAAGTATGCACAGGTCATATCCGGAATCTGTCCTCATCATTCTCCTCGCGCTGACAGCAGTGGCAGCCGGCGCGGAGCCGACGATCGACTCTCTCCTGTCCCTGAAAGCCGAGGGAATGTCGGAAGGCGAACGCCTTCAGAATGCGGCATACTGCCTTGAAGCGGGCCGTCAGGCCAGAGAGCAGGGAAAGTTTGGCACGGCGTTGGATCTGTTCAACAAGACGCTGGAGCTGAACAGCGAGGAAACCGAGGCGCATTGGGAGAAAGTAATCATGCTCGAAGACGAGCGCATCGGTCTTCGGACGCAGGCAATGGCCGAGCTCCGGCTCTTCCTGGCGACCAATCCCAATCACGGCCATGCACACGCGCAGCTGGGGTGGCACTACCAGAATCAAGGAAAGTTCGCCGAGGCCGAGGAGCAGTACAAGCTCGCCGCGGCCAGGGATCCTTCGGATTGGTGGATCTGGGAAAGATACGGCGACCTCTTGATCGGCCACACCGACCGGGTCCAGGAAGGCATCGACTATGAGAAATCGGCGATCGCGCGTGGTGACACGGAACCCTGGGCTCAGATGATCCTCGCGCAGGGATATGTCCGCCTGGGCAGGTACCCTGAGGCCCGTAGCAGCGCCACGAAGGCGATCAGCCTGCTGCGACCCATAGGCTTGAACGAGCCGATCAACGAGATGAACCAGCTTCTTCATTCGATCGAGGGGAAATAGCGGCTGTGACGCAGCGGCTCGGGCGCTTGATTCCCGGTGGGGACGACGCTACGGTAAAGATATGAAAGCAATCCAGGTTCAGCGTTTCGGCGGCCCTGAAGTCATGGAGCTGAGCGACCTCCCGACTCCATCCCTCGCCGCGGGCCAGGTGCTCGTTCGGCAGGCGGCGATCGGCGTCAACTTCATCGACATCTATCGGCGCAGCGGCCTGTACCAGGTGCAGCTCCCGATGATCCCCGGAATGGAGGGTGCGGGCACTGTCGAGTCAGTCGGAGCTGACGTGAAGAGCCCCCGGCCGGGCGATCGCGTCGCCTATGCGAATGTCCCCGGCACCTATGCAGAGCTCGCACTAATCCCCGCTGAACGCACGGTAGCTCTGCCCGGCAGGGTCACCTTCGAACAGGCCGCGGCGGTGATGCTCCAGGGAATGACCGCCCACTACCTCGCGTTCGACACGTGCCCACTGCAAAAGGGCGACGTGGTCCTCGTCCATGCCGCCGCAGGCGGCGTAGGGCTCCTGCTGGTGCAGACCGCGCGTATGCGCGGCGCGACTGTGATCGCCACGGTCTCAACGGCCGAGAAAGCAGAAACGGCGCGTAGCGCCGGGGCACATGAAGTCATCCTCTACACGGAAAAGGACTTCGTCGCCGAAGTGAAGCGGCTCACCGGCGGGAAGGGGGTGCGGGCGGTGTTCGACTCCGTCGGCAAGGAGACTTTCATGAAGAGCCTGGACTGCCTTTCGCCGCGCGGGATGCTCGTCTCCTACGGCCAGTCCAGCGGCAAGGTCGAAGGTTTCGAGCCGCTGATTCTGAGCACGAAAGGCTCCCTCTACCTCACCCGTCCCATCCTCGGGCATTACGTGGCGGACACCGAAAGCCTGCGCCGTCGGGGAGGCGCCGTCCTGGGGTGGGTCGCCAGTGGCAAGCTCAAGGTGCGCATTGGGGTGAAGTTTCCGCTCGCAGATGCCGCCGAGGCGCATCGCCAGCTCGAAGCCCGGAAAACCACGGGCAAGGTTCTGCTGCTCCCGTAGCTCCGTCGCCCGCCGTCTCGTGTTGACAATACAATCTCAATCTTGTTGACAATAGGTTGACGATCCTGCACCATACGACATGGACCCCCGCACACGGATCCTGGATGCCGTGCGGAAGCGCGGCAGCATTTCCGGCGCCGGGATTGCGTCAGCCCTCGGGATCTCCCGGCAGGCCGCCCATCGCCACCTTGTGGCGCTGTTGGATCAGGGCCGACTTGCCCGTACGGGGAGAACACGGGGCGCCCTGTACAGGCTCCCCGGGCGCACCCGCGGTCGGGAGGCCTCCCTGCCCGAGCCATTTCGCAGGACCTATCCGACCCGGGGGCTGAGGGAGGACACGGTGTTCGCGGAAGCGGCTCTGCGCTTGAATCTCCGCACCGCCGTGTCCCCCGCGGCGTATCGGATCGGCGCATACGCCTTCACGGAGATGCTGAACAATGCGATCGAGCATTCGGGGGCAGCGACCTGCCGCGCCGAGCTGGCGCTGCGCACGCGTGACCTGCAGCTCACCGTCCGGGACCAGGGTGTCGGCGCTTTCGAATCCATCAGAAAGAGGTTCCGGCTCGCCGAGGAGGCGGACGCGATCGGAGAGCTCCTGAAGGGCAAGGCCACGTCCCTGCCTGAGCGGCATTCGGGCGAAGGGATATTCTTCACCTCGAAGGCGTGCGACAGGTTCTCCTTGCGGTCACACAAGATCGAGATCGCATTCGATTCGGTGAAACGCACGACGGTCGTCACTCTCCGCCCGAGCATGAAAGGGACCCGGGTCGAGATGTCGATCAGCAGGTCCTCACGGAGGAAGCTGGAGACCGTCTTCGCCGCTTTCGCGCCCGAGGAGTACGATTTCCGGTTCGAGAGAAGTGTCGTGACGGTGCGCTTCGCCGCCCGAGATTTCGTGACGCGCTCGGAGGCAAAGCGGCTGGTCTTCCGCCTTGAGCAGTTCCATGAGGTCATTCTGGACTTCGCGGGCTTGAAGTCCATCGGGCAGGGGTTTGCGGACGAGGTCTTCCGCGTGTTCCCGGCCTCCCACCCCGCCGTCATCCTGAAGCGCGTGAACGTCCCACCTGCGATCGACGCCGTCATCAGGCATGTCATTGACAATAAGGAATCGGGAACGTTGACAATAGCCTGACAATCCACTGCACCCTCAGCGTGCGCCCAGAAATCCCTTGATGGCCTTCAGCTGTCCGCGGCCGTCGAGCCCGGCTTCCTTCATGACTGCCCCGGCCTGACCGCTTCCGAGGAAGTGTCCCCGGGAGAAGGGGTGAAGCGTCCAGCGGCGCCCCCGCTCGCTCGTGATCCAGCGATGCATGGTGGGAAGGGTGAATCCCGTGATCCCCATCGCCCGGGAAGCGGTCTTTTCGGAAAGCGCCCTGCCTTGCTTGGATAGACCCAGCAGATCGAACAACTCGGCGCTCGCCACGTAGTACGCGTCCAGGTCGATCCCCTCCTTCCTGAGCAGGGGCAAGGTCTCCTCGACGAAGGCATAGGCGACCTCGCTGCCCTGCAGGACAAGGGTACCATCCGGCTTCTTCCCTTGCGCGGCCAGCAGCCGGTACACCCCTTTTGCCGCCGCCCCCGCGGGAGCAAGTCCCAGCGCGGCGCGGTCGACGACGGTTTCGTTCGGACGCGTGACGAAAACGGCGATCACGGCCGGCCGCTTCGCGAGCGCCGCGGAGAGCAGGTGCCAGATCTCCTGCGGGTCCCAGGGGGTGAGCGTGATGATCGTGCCGCGCGGAAAGTTGCCCTGCAGGAGCTGGAGGGCCTGCGGATCCGCGTGTGTCGGGCCGTCCTCCCCTGTCTTCAACCCAGCATGGGCGCACACCAGGAGGAGAGGGCGGCACGGCTCCCTGCCGGCAGCACGACCCGCTTGGAAGCCAATGGCGTGGAGGCGGGCAGCAATGTGCCCGAGCGGCGCGAGGAAGGCGCCGTAGGAGGAGCCGACACCGATATTGCCGCCCCAGGCGGAAATGCCGCTGAGAATGCCGGTCATGGCATCCTCGCAGATCCCGCCTGCCGAAAGGAGCCGCGCGCCGGGATTCGTGCGCCCGTTGAAGTAGCCGTCGGGAAAGCCCGCGGCTGCAAGGTTGGCGCTCGTGGAGCCCACGAGATCCGCTGAGGCAACCAGGAAGGCACCGCCGCTTGCCTTGTTGAGATAGCCCAGGGCCCGGCCCAGCTCCCCGCGCAGCGTGGTGATCGTGCCCGGTTTCAGGCAAAGCTCCGCCGGTGCGGAGGCCCGCTCCCCTGAGCAGATTTCCGAAATGACTTCCAGCCGGGGGTGATCCGAGCGGGGCGAACGGCGGCGCTCGTTCAGCCGACCGCGCGTCGCCGCGATCCTGGCCGCGATCGCCTGAGTGAGCGGAACGGATTTCTCCAGCTCGCGCCTGATGAACCCGAGCGCCTCCCAGAAGCATTCGTCCATCACTCCCGGCTTTTTTCCGCCCGCGCAGCGCTGGTTCTCCGCCGCGCACCGGGGAAGCGCGCCTTCGGCACCCTTCAGGAACGGTTCAAGGGCATCGAAGAAGCCATCCGCGCACAGCTTGTGCCCGGCCCCGTGGGAGGCCCTCCCCTCGATGCCATACCGCCAGCCCTTCACGGTGCGGTACACGATCGCGGTGGGCTGCCCGTTCGCCAGGGAACGTGCACGGCGCTGGGCGGCCACAATCTGCAAAAAGGACATCCCGTCGGGCACCTGGATCACGTTCCAGTCATGGAGGTAGGCGAGCTCCGCGGGACTCCACTGCACGTAGTCGCCCGCTGCATCGCCGTCCCGGCAGACCTTGTTCGAATCGATCGAAGCCTGGTTCCAATCCACGTGGAGCACGACATTCCAGAGGGACATCGTGCCCGCGGCAGCCATAGCCTCCGAGACGCGGCCCGGTGTCATGCCCCCTTCTCCCTCGATGATGTGGACAAATGGGGCGTCGCGGCCGTAGCGGTCCAGTGCGCCGATGGCAAGGCCAATGGAGGCGGCCAGCCCGACGCCCGAGGCCCCGGTGGACAGCCGCACGAACGGGGTTGCCGGGGTGGGGTGGCCGTCGAGTGATTTGGCGTGCAGCTTCCTCAGCAGAGCCGTCATGCCCGCGGGATTCTTGCGGAAGCCGAGGAGGTCTTCCAACCGAAGCTGGGATCGTTCGTCGGCGGCAAGAAGCTCGGGCAAGCCGATGCGGACGATCTCGTTGCGAAGCGCCCACAGCGCGTACAGGCCGAGGGCCTTGTGGCCGGCCGCATAGGAAACGATGTCCGCGTCTTCACGATCGGGATGCGCTATGTCGTAGTCCATGGCCTCGAAAAGGAGCGATGCGACGATTCTACCCGAAGAGATCGAGCCGCCCGGGTGGCCGGAGGTCGGCACATAGTTGTACAGCATCGCGCAGAGCGAACGGTAGAGGAGGTCGAAACTTTCGAAGGCCTGGAGGTCCTCCGCGGAAAGAGGACCAGGCTGATCACGAACTTCCTCCCGGATGTCGAGGAACACGCCCCTTCGCGGCCCGAACGAGACTGCCATTCACCGCCTCCTCTCAGTACAGGTTGTCGCCCTTCTCCAGGAAACGCCTGAACCCTGCCGTGTCCTTCACGGCTTCGCCGATCCGGGAGACCGCTTCCCTGAGCGAGTCCAGATCCGTTGCAATGGACAGCCTCAGGAAGTGCAGGTCCTCACTGCCGATGCGGCCGAATGACTTGCGGTCCATGGTGGCGACCTGGTACTCGAAAAGAAGGAACATCTGCAGCAGGGTGGACGGAGTGGTGAGCTTCCGCACCTCCCCGGGAAGCCGTCGGTACGCGTCCAGGATGCCGAGTGATTCGCACACCCCTGCGACATTCGGGAACACGTAGAAGGCCCCCTTCGGCATCTGACAGCGGATGCCGGGGATCTTCCGCAGCCCCTCGACCACCAGGTCGCGCCGGGCCTGGAATGCGTCGATCATTTTGCGGTTTTCTCCCGCGAAGAGAGGAGACTCGAGCCCCAGGCGCGCGCCTTCCTGGTTGTATGCGGCGACGCAGGAAAAGTAGTTGATGTTGAGGTTCCTGAAGACTTCCGCCTCGGCCGCGGTGGGAAACATTGCCCAGCCCACCCTGCCGCCCGTCCAGGAGAAGCTCTTCGAGGCCCCGCCGACGAGGATGGTGACCTCCTCCATGCCCGGGCACGAGGCGATGCTAGCATGACGCGATCCGTCGAACAGGATGTGCTCGTACACCTCGTCCGCGTAGACCCGCACATCCTTCCTGCATTTTCTGACGATGACCGCGGCAATCTCTGAAAGCTGTTCCTTCGATGCGACGCCGCCCGTGGGGTTGGAAGGGAAGTTGAGGTAGATCATCCGTGTGCGGGCAGTGATCGCCGCGGCGATTTCCGAGCCGGAGAGCGTGAACCCGTTGTCCTCCTTCAGGTGAACGGGCACGGGCTTTGCCCCGACATACGTGACAAAGGATTCGTAAATGGGATACCCCGGGCTGGGATAGATCACTTCGTCGCCCGGCTCGCAGTAGGCGAGCTGGCACAGGCCGATGGGAGGCTTCGCACCCGGAAAGACCACCACCCTTTGCGGGTCCGCGGCTATCCCGCGGGATTCGGCGAAATGCCGGGCCACCGCCTGCCGGAGAGAGAGGATCCCCTGCGGATCGCAGTAGTGGGTGTTGTCCAGGTCGATCTGGCGCTTCACCTCTTCCTTGATGAAGCCCGGGACGGGGAAGTCGGGCTCGCCGAGGTTACACTTGATGACCTTCTTTCCCTGGTCCTCGATGGCTCTGATCTTCGGCCCGATCTTGAAGGCATTTTCCGTGCCCAGCAGCCCGACCTTCTTCGAGAACAGCGCCATGTCGTCCTCCAGTTCCGCTCGGAATAAAAAAAGAGGAAGGCAGGCGAGTGTCTCGACTGCCTTCCTCCTGTCTTGTGACCTGAGAGATTATCCCTCGACGCGAGGGATTTTTCCCCTTCGGTGTCCGCGGCATCGGCCTCCGCGGAGCTCTCCAGGATTCGGTTTCCTGCAGTCCCTTGTACCTGAGAGATTCGTCCCTTTTCCGGGCCTTGCCCCTTCGGTGCCCCGTCCTTCGTGCCGGGGTCTCTCCTGCAGGATTGCCATCGTACGACGAAATCCGCGGAGACGCAAGAAAAATCGGGCGGACGATCAGCCGATCGTTTCCCCCGGCCGCGCGACGACGATTTTCCCCTCCTCGTCCATCCGGCGGATGACACCGACGATCCGCTGCTGGGCCTCTTCGACGTCCCGGAGGCGGGTTCGACCAAGCTTCTCCAACCGGGCTTTCAGTCTCTCCACCTCGACGCGCGGAACGCATTCCCAGACGAAGCTGCGCACCTCCTCAGGGGTCGCTCTCACTGCCAGCAGCAGGTCCTCCTCCGCGACCTCTTTCAGCACTTTCGTCACGGTTTCCTTGTCGAGGAGCGTGATGTCCTCGAAGACGAACATCCGCTTTTTGACCTCATCGGCGAGCGCGGGGTTGCTCTTCTCCAGCGTCTCCACGACGCCCTTTTCGAGGCTTCGGCTTGCCATATTCAAGATCTCCACGGCTGCCGGGACTCCACCCGCTGCCGGGTACTCCTCCGACGAAAGGACGGAAAGCTTCTTCTCCAGCACCCGCTCCACGTCGCGGAGTACCTCAGGGGAAATCCTGTCAATCGTGCAGATCCTTTCCATGACATCCGTCCGCAGATTCTCCGGGATCTTCTCGAGCACGCATGCCGCCAGACCCGGCTCGAGATACGAGAGCACCATGGCGATGAGCTGCGGATGCTCCTGGCCGATGAAGGTTGCCAGAACATCACAGTCGGGGACGGCGTAGGAGCTGAGAGGCCGTCTCTGCCCTGCCTTGTGCCCGCCGGAAGCGATCTCCTTGTCGGGAGACTCAAAGATGAGCTGGTCCGCGAGCTCCTCCTGCTTGTGCGCGAGATCGGTGATCCTGCCGTCGATCGATTTCATGGCGGCAACGAACTCTGCGGAGAATGAACGCAGAGCATCCTGAATCGTGTCCTCCTTCCTTTCCTTCATTGCCTTGCCGACAGTTCCCAGGATCTCGAGGTCCTTTCCCATGCGGTTCTCGGTCAGCGCGTACGTCGTACGGTTCGCATCGCGCGCACGCTGCGCTCTGAGCTCCAGGAATGGTGCCCCTCCTGCCTGCAGCACCGCGATGCCTTCGCCGTACCGGGGGATGCCGATCAACGAGCCCCTCTTCAGGTGCGAGAGCGCGCTGAGCGCAAGCCGTTCCCCTTCATAACTGATTTCGGCTGCCACAGGGAGCGAGGAGACGGCCGGTACCCGGCCCTCCCGCAGCCTGGTGCGCAGGTGCGAGTACACGTACTGAGCGGTCAGCCGGGGCAAGAGGGACTCGATCGTCAGATAAGGAATGCAGAAGTTTATCATTCCCTCGGCGTCTCCAATCCTTGCCTCCATGGTCACCAGCACGATCATCTCCGTGGGCGGCACGATTTGCGCGAACATCGGGTTGCATTCGATGCCGGCGAGCCGGGGCCGAAGATCCGTCACGGCTGCCCATGCAATGGGCAGGGTGCTCACCATCCGCACGATGGTCGACTCAATGACGGAGGCTTCGATATCGGTGAGCTCACGGGAGGGCTTCGCCGCCTTGCCGTGCCCGCCGAACAGCCGGTCGATGATGCAACTGGTGAGCGCAGGATCGATTTCCAGGAGCGCGGATCCCTTCAGAGGATCCATGGCGACGATGGCCATTGTGCACGGATTGGGGATGGAGCGGATGAACTCCTCGTAGGTGAGCTGGTCCACGGACGCCACGTGCACGTGAGCCAAGCAGCGCAGGTGCGCTGAAAGGGCCGTCGTCGTTTGGCGGGCGAAGGTCTCGTGCATGATGGCGACGGTGCGGATCTGGTCTCTGGAGAACTTGTCGGGCCTCTTGAAGTCGTATCGCTTGATAGGGCGCGCCGCCAGTGCGGTCGGCATCTCGGCAGGTTCGGAAACTGCATCGGTGTCTGGCTCCATACTCACCTCCCTGTCTCGATGAACTCCGTGAGTCGGAAGCCGAAGTTCTCGTCGATCACCACGACCTCTCCCTTGGCCACGATTTCCCCGGCCACGACAAGTTCGACGGGCTCCCCTGCGAGCTGCTTCAGCTCGATGATGCTGCCCTCTCCCAGTGAAGCCAGCTCGCCCAGGCTGAGATCGGTAGTGCCCAGCACGACCTGCGCGGGGACCTTCACCTGCTGCACGCTTCCCAGTTTCATTTCTTTCCCTCCTCCGCTGCTTCGAGAACCTTGAAGAAGAACCTGCCGCGCCTTCTCACGATCTTCCCCCGGGCCATGATCTGGCCGCCTGCCTCAAGCTCGCAGGCGCTCTCGCCTGTCGGGGCAAGCTCGCCTTTTGAAAGAGTCTCCGCAAGCGCAGCGGTCGTGAGCTCGATGCGGTTCACGATGACGCGCGTCGGAATCGTGATCCTGTCGAAGAGGCTTCTCTGTCTTTCCATGGGACATCCTCCATGGACAAAGAATGGGCCGTACGGAGGCAGAAATCTTGCACGCGGAGGTAGAAAAACAAGTACTCTTTTTACTTTTTGCTGTTGGTGCGGTACTCCCGCGGGCTCACTCCCATGATTCGTCGAAAGTACCGGTTGAAGTGGGAAAGGTTGTTGTAGCCTACTGCCAGCGCGATTTCCACGACGCTCGCCTCCGAACGCTTCAGAAGCTGACAGCTCTTCTGAATCCGGGCCCTGTTGATGAACTCCACAAGGGGCATGCCGGCGCGCCTGTGGAAAAGACGGGAAAAGTAGCTGGGGTTGAGCCCGTAGCGCGATGCGATCTCCGAAAGGGTGAGCGGGTCGGCACACCGCTCCCTGATGTGCTGCATTGCTTCCTCGGGGTGAAACCTGACCGGGGAGCGCGAGTCCGCACCTTCTCCTCCGCACCGCCCGCGGGAAAGCAGGAGAAGGACCTCCAAGAGCTTCAGACGGACCATAGACTGGTAGCCCGTTCCTTCCCGCTGCACTTCCTTCGCCAGTGAAGAGAACAGGAAACGCGCATGTTCGAGCTCGGTGAGCGAAAGCCGGGCCGCCACGGGCTCCGATGCGCTCATGGTCTCCACCATGAGGTCGACGGACGGTTCCAGGGTCAGGGGATCAACGAGCGACCGGCCGAAGGCGAAAGCCAGAACCGCCGCGTCCGGCCCCTTCACGAGTCGGCAGGGGCAGCCCGGCGGGACGAGGAGGAGGGTGCCGGCAGACAGCGTCATGACCCTGCGCTCCGTCTGGATCCGGAGCGCTCCCTGCTGCACGAGGAGCGCCCGGAAGAGCTTCGTCCTGACAGCGGCCTCGGTCCCGACGAAAATCGGAAAAGCAGGCTCCACGGATTCGATGAGGCGCCTCCTGGAACAGCGACATTAGCTATAGCTCCAATTCGGAGGATTGGCCAGGGTCCGAGGACCGCCGACCGATCTTGCGGCTGTGCGCACCTTTGCGGTATCACCAAGATGCGCAGGCAAACAAGATTTCTCTCAACAGTGCTTCTCTATTGAAAGGTGGCAGTATGAAGCAGTATTTCGATTTCGCCCTGAGGGGGCCTGACTGGTGGGGGCCATTCCTCGGCTTCTGGGTGCTTTTCTGGATCGCCTACGTTCCCCAGCTGCTGATCAATCAATTCCGCGCGTTGCCGGGGTTGCACGGAGGCATGCTGCTGCTGGTGAATCTCCTGTTCATGATCGTCATGGTGATCATTCAATCCATCTTCACGATCGTGCTCATGAAGATCATCGTCCCGAAGCTCTCTTTGTCAGGGGGCTCGTTCAACTTCGATGGGGAGATCGGGAGGTACCTCGGCCTGAACATCGGGGGAATCCTCCTGTCCATCATCACCGTGACGATCTACGCCCCCTGGTACATCCGGAACATCATGGACTATCTCGCATCGCATACCAGCTTCAAGGGCGTGCGCCTGGAGTTCCTCGGGACGGGCGGTAGACTTTTCAAGTACTTCCTGCTGGCGCTGTATCTCCCGGTCATCGTTGTCGGCGTCCTGCTGGGCATCGTGTTCATCATCGCAATTCTTCTCAGAGGCGATGGACATGTCGGGGCGGGGGTACAACTGGCAGCCGTCCTGATGGTGTTCGGCGTCTTCCTCATTTTCATCCCGTTCATCTACCTTGTGTACAAATGGTACGTCAACGTGAAATGGAGCGAAGTGACGGTCCGGTGGCAGACGTCGTTCTGGCCGTCGTGCGGCTTCATCCTCGGGCAGATGCTCCTCACGGTCATCTCCATGGGGATCTACGGGCCTGCTGCGGTGCTGCGGATCTACCGCTATTTTGCGGGCCGCACGGTGTTCTCCCGGGGCGATGTTGAGCGGGGACGGCTTGAATTCGACGGCATGCTGGGCAAGGGGTTCGGGCTTCTGTGGGGCCAGGGCCTCCTTTGCCTCATCACCCTTGGAATCTACATCCCCTGGGCGTATGCCCGCGTCGGGCGGTGGATTATGAGCGCAACCTGCATCGAACAGGCTGGTGGCCCGGGGTAGCGCGCGTCTTACCGGTTCAGCTGAGACGGTTTGGTGGAAAGGTCGAGCGTCAGTGCGTCCCGCATCTTCCCGAAGGCTTCGACGGTGCGGTCCACGTCCTCTTCGGAGTGGGCAGCGGTGGGGATCATCCGGAAGAGAACCACGCCGCGGGGCACCACCGGGTAGGTGACGGCGGAGACGAACACGCCGAACTGCTCGCGCAGCATTACGATCATCGACATTGCCATCTTCTCGTCGCCGGCAATCACGTAGACGGGGGTGATGGGAGACTCAGTGTCGCCGATGTCGAAGCCCAGGTTCACCAGCCCTGCCTGGAGCCGGCGCGTGATGCTCCACATCCGCTCCCGCAGCTGGGGCTCGGATTCTACTATTGAGAGGGCCTTCTCCACTGTCCGCACGTACACCAGCGGGAGCGCCTTGGCGAACACGTTGGTCCGCGCGTTGTAGCGGATCCATTCCACGACGTCGCTCTCACCCGCGGTCACCCCGCCGATGGCGGCAAAGGCCTTGGCGAACGTGCCGAAGTACAAGTCGATGCCTGCCTGCACGCCGAGGTGCTCGCCCGTCCCTCGGCCTCCGGCGCCCATGACGCCGAAGCCGTGCGCATCGTCCACGAACAACCGCGCCCCGTACTTCTCCTTCAGCCGGCAGATCTCGGGCAGCTTCGCGAGGTTTCCCTTCATCCCGAAGACACCCTCGGTGATGATGAGGATGCCGCCCTTGCGGTCCTTCTGCGCGGCATGCAGGTGGGTCTCCAGGTCCCCCATGTCATTGTGCTTGAAGGGACGGAATCGCCGTCCCGCTGAGGCCAGCACCGTCGCATCGATCATCGAAGCATGGGAGAGGGAATCGATCACCACAACGTCGTCCCGTCCCACGAGGGCAGAGACGGTCCCAAGGACGCCGAGGTAGCCGTAGTTGAACACGATGGACCCGGGCTTCTGGCAGAAGGAGGCGAAGCGCCTCTCCAGCTCGATGTGCTCCACGGAGTTTCCCGTCAGGAGCCGGGATCCCATCGGCGCGCTGGGGCCGTGCGCGTCCAGCGCTGATGAGGCCGCGGCGGTGAGCTCGCTCCTCCCCGCGATGCCCAGGTAGTTGTTGATCGCCCACACGATCACGTCCCTGCCCTGGAACTTCATCCTCGGGCCCACGCGTCCTTCCAATACGGGCTGGGTAAAATACATGTCCTTCCGTGCACGGAAAGCGCCGAAGTAGCCGGCGTCCGTGCGGCACTTGTCGAAGAGGTCGGTCACGCGAGTGACTCTCGGAGAAGCGCCAGCCCCCGGGCGGGACCATCCTTGCGCAGGGCTTTCAGGGTGAACGTGGCGTGAGGCCTGAGGAACGCAATGCGCCTGTCCCGGCGCAGCCGGCGATGACCGCCGCCAGTGATGTTCAGCGCCACCACGTCTCCCCTGCCGATTCTGCCCATGTGCACCGCCTGTATCAGAGAAGCGCATGCCACCTCTGCCGCAGGATCAATATCGCAGCCCTCGAGCTTCTCGAAGAGGCGACCCGACTTCCGCGCTTCCGTGTTAGTGACCCGGTACATGAATCCACCGGTGTCTGTGAGCGCGTCGTATAGCCCGCCGGCGATCGAATAGGGGGGATTCCTGTTCCCCAGCACCCGCGCGCGGATCGCGCGCGAAAGCCTCCGGCCGTCGGCGACGGGCAACAGTGCTCGCGAGCCGGCTTCCCAGGCATCTGTCATCGGGGTGAAGGGAGCGTTTTGGGAAAGATGCAGGCGCATCTTCCCAGAACCGAACCGGCCGTCCTCGCGCAGCCTGAGGTTCATCTCCCATGCGGCAATGGCGCCCGTCCCGCTGCCCACCGCCTGGAAGTAATGTGCGGGCATTCTGCCGGTTGCTTCGACTGCCGCGAGCACCGCTGTTCCCATGCCGTCCCTGCGGGCCGCGTTGCGCGCGCCACCTTCGGGGTAGAACCCTTCGGTGGCCGCGATCCCGTTTCCCAGCTCGATGGCATCCGCGTAGTCGGCCCCTCCGTCCAGGACGGCCAGGCGCACCTCGGGGTGGGACTCACCCGTGCTCCACAGGAGCGGCATGCTGTGACCGGGAACAACGAGGAGCGCGGGCACCTGGTAGCGTGAACAGGCGTCGTGGAACGCGCGGGCCGTGTTGCCCGCCGAGGAAACGACCAGGGACGAGCGCCAGCCGTCCACGATCCTGCCGCACACTGCCTGGGCTTCCAGCTCCTTGAAAGTGCAGGTCTCCATCAGCGCGCCCTTCTCGGGCCACCAGCCGTTGAAGATGATGAACAGGTTCTCCAGTCCGAGGGACGGACCGAGCGCTGTGCTGTGAAAGGCCACGGGGCCTGCCGCGCCGGGAAGCTTCCGCCTGATCGGGAGCCAGTCGAAGAAACGGAACACCCCGGTATGCTCGGGATGCGTGACGAACTTCTTGACCTTGTAGATCGCGCGCAGGAGCGCCGGGGGGTGCGGCTCGGGGCAGGAAAGGAGGAACTCGCGAGGGCTGTCCTCGTATCTGCCGCCGCAGAGCGGGCATTCGAGGAGATAGGCGGCATCGCTGTCTTGCCTTTTTGCGGGTGCACCCATACTCTCAAAGAAGAAACTGCTTTTCGGGCGCCCGGGTCAACCGTCCCGGGAGCGCGCCTGCGGAAAATGCGCGGTTTCCGGGGGCCGGGTACCGATCCAGAGGCACGCGCAGGCGCACATTGGCAGGGAAAACCGGATATCTGACGCGCGCATCCGGTTCCCCTACCGGGGAGGTTCATGGGGCGCAACCACAAGGAGACCCTCCTGAGGATCGGCGAAAGACTCTTCGCCGAGCATGGCTATCGGGACGTGAGTATCAAGGACATCATGGGAGCCGCGGGCCTCGGGATGGGGAGCTTCTACACCTACTTCCCCAGCAAGGAAGCCTTCTACTCGGACATCCTGGACGGCATCGAGCAGAGAGGCGTGCGGGAAGTCGAGAAGCACGTGAATAGTCTCCGCTCCCCGCTCTTCAGGCTGAAAGCGCTGTTCCGCTACACGATCCTCAGCCTGCGCAGCAACGAGATCCTCCGCGGCATTTACACCCGCGAGAAGAGATTCATGTACCCGGGGGCGGAAGAGCGGACGCATCGGGGCAACACCCTCTTCGCCCGAGTCGAGGAGATCCTGGCGGACATCCTCGCAGAGGGGACGCGCAAGGGTGTCTTCCGCACGAGTCTCTTTCGAGACCCGCGGCACATGCTGATTGCGATCTTCTTCGCCGTCCCCCTGAACGGCGGGGCCGCCGTGTCACTCGAGCTTGCCGACGACATGATGGTCCTCATCGAGAGGGGACTGAAGAGATGGCTCCGTTTCCGCCACGATGAGCGGGTGGACGGGCGCGCGCGCCGCCGCGAAAGCTGATCCGCGGAAGGAATACCGAACCGGATATCTCGTTCAAATGTTCGGCCATGCGGCGCCTTCGCCCGCCGCTGCCATGTTTTCCTCGTTGAAAAGCCTGTAAATCACGTGCCTCCCGTTGACGGGGAGTCTCCGGGCGAAAAGAATGCCGTGCCAGGGAGGACCCGATGAACGACAGGAATCCGCGGAGTACCGCGGCGCAGTCGAAGGAAAAGAGGCAGGGGCTTTCGCTTGACTGGTGGACCGTCGTCGTGGGCGTCGCCTTGGCAACCCTCGTGCTCGCCGGCCTTCCGGCCATTCCCTGGTAGGGGGACGTGATGAAGAGGATCATCGATTCATCGCTTCGGCTCCTTCCCGGCATCGCGTTCGTCTTCGTGCTGGCCATCGGCGGCAAGCTTCTCTCCGACTGGCTGCAGTCGGTTATTGCGGTCAACTGGGTCCGATCTCTCACCACCAACGTCATCGTGGCGATCGCTGGGGGCATGATCATCGGCAACCTGGTGCCGCTGCCGAAGGTGCTTTCGCCCGGCATCGCCGCCTACGAGTTCTTCCTGAAGGTCGGCATCGTGCTCATGGGCGCGCGCTTCCTGGTGACGGACGTGGCCAGGCTGGGCGGCATCGGTCTGGCCATGGTCGTGGTGGAGATCCTCTTCTCCATCGCGTTCGTGAGCCTTTTTGCCCGCTGGTTCCGGCTCCCCGGCAAGCTCGGCAGCCTGCTCTCGGTTGGAGTCGGAATTTGCGGTGTGTCGGCTATCATGGGTGCCGCGGGGAGCATCGAAGCGGAGAAGGAAGAGACGGGCTACGCGATTGCCGTCATCCTCCTGTTCGGCGCCGCTGCCCTCGTGGTCTATCCCCTCATCGGCAGGCTCCTGTCGATGTCCGACCAGCTCTTCGGCATCTGGGCTGGTCTCGCCGTTGACAACACCGCTGAAGCAGTGGCCACGGGCGCAATCTACTCCAAGGCCGCACTGGCCTACACCACGCTGGCGAAGCTGTGCCGCAATGCGCTGATGGGATTCGTGATCCTCGGGTTCGCCGTGTACTACGCGCGGCGCGGAATGGCGCAGCAGGTCACCCACAAGGGCAGGTTCCTGTGGCAGAAGTTCCCCAAGTTCGTTCTCGGGTTCCTGGGGCTCTCGGTGCTCTTCAGCGTTCTGCTTGCACTGTTCCCGGCAAAGGACGCCCACGCGTACCTCGTTGGGCGAATCGGTGCAATACGAAATCTTTCCGAATGGGCCTTCCAGCTCACCTTCGTCGGCGTGGGACTTCGTACGAGCTTCCGCGACATGGTGCGCACGGGCGTTAAGCCGCTCGTCGTGGGCGTGGCGGCGGAAACAGCGGTGGCGGGATTCACACTGCTGATGGTATTCGCGGCTGCGGGCTTCCTGCCGAGCCTCTAGGACGGCGCCCTCAGCGCATCTTTCCGTCGCTCACCGACATCAGCCTGGTCACGCGGACGAGCGCAATCAGGTTCCCGAGCGCGCCGGCGATCCTGACCGAGCCGGAAAGCGTCTTCTTCAACAGGTCGCGGCCGGTCGAATCGAAGAGGTTGGGGATCCCGTGCACGATCCTGATCCGGGCCAGCTCGAGCACCGTCTTCGAATTGGCGGAAATGCGGACACGCGGCGAACCGAAGCGGCCGCCGTGCACAACGAGTGAGCCCCGATTGAACTCCAGCGTGACCGTGACCGCGGCGTCACGCGCCTCGATCTCGAACAGCCGATCGAGCCGGTTGAAGTCGGTCCATTTGCGCGGGTCCTCCGCGAGGTTGAACCTGATGAGATCCGCCAGCATGATGGCCAGACCTGCCTCCTCGGTTCCCGGAGCAAGGGAGATCGGGTATTCGGCGCCCCCGGCCGAAGGTGTCACTGCGCTCATTCAATGCCCGCCCAGGCCGCCTTCATCACCGTGAGAACATCTGCTGGATCCGTGATCGGCCTGGCATTGTAGACGATGGCGCCATCGGACATCGCGGCTTCGGCGCATGCCGCAAGATCGTCCTCAGGCACTCCGACCTCTCTGAAGGAAGAGGGAAGCCCGACTCGGCAGCCGAAGTCCCGGACAGCCGCCGCAGCCTGGAGACCGGCCGCCTCGTCGCTGCACCCGCGGAGGTCGACGCCCATGGCCTCGGCCACCAGCCTGTAGCGGCCCGCCACCGTGTCGTTGTTGAACCGCATGACGTGCGGCATGGCAATCGAATTGGCGGTGCCATGGTGCACCCCGTGCCGTGCGCCGATCACGTGGGCAATGGCATGGATGAGCCCCACCTGCGCGTTGGAGAACGCGGCACCGGCCAGCGTCGCGGCAATCAGCATCTGGCCGCGCGCGGCCAGGTCGTTTCCGTTGCTCACCGCGATGGGGAGCGCCCGGCTGATCAGCCGTACAGCGTGCAGCCCGAGGGCGTCGGAGATGGGCTCGCGCTGCGCCGAAGAGAGGGCTTCCAGACCGTGGGAGAACGCATCCATACCCGTGGCTGCCGTGAGAATCGGAGGGAGGGCGACGGTGAGCGCGGGGTCGAGGATGGCGATGTCGGGAATGATGTGGTGGTCGCCGAATATCAGCTTTCTCTTCTTCTCGTGATCCTTGATCACGGCAAAGTAGGTTACCTCTGATCCGGTGCCGGCCGTGGTCGGAACGCAGATATGCGGGGTCTGGCGCCGCGTCAGCACCTGGAAGCCCTGGTAATCCAGGAGCGAGCCGCCCTCCCGGAGAAGGAGCGCTATCCCCTTGCCCGTATCCATGACGCTCCCGCCTCCGACGCTGACGATGGCATCGGCGCCGCGCTCCCGCCCGAAATCGGCGCCCGCGTTGATCACGTGGACGCCCGAATCCGGAGGCACGTCGCAGAAGATCCCGGCGCAGGCGCTTCCGAGGGATTTCTCGACTCGTGCCACGATGTCGGTCTTTTCGTGGAGGAAGCGGTCGGTCACGATCAGCGCCTTGCGGCACCCGAGCCCCTGAAGCTCGACCCCCGTGTCGCTGGAGGAGCCGCGGCCGAACACGATCCTGGTGGGCGAGGTGAACAGGAACGAAAGGTCGTCAGGGTAGTCCATCTGCTACTCGTCGAAGAACCGGGTGTCGATCGTCCCCGCGGAGTTCACCAGCTCCTCGGCCGCCTTCACCTGGCGCACGATCGTCGGGAGATCGCCCTTGAGCCTCAGCTTGCCCTGCATCATCCCCTTGATCGGCTCCAGCTCCTTCTTCAGCACCTGTTTCCACCGCGCGTACTCTCCGGTGATGCAGAAGGGCGCTTTCATTGCCTCCTCTGCCGTCACCAGCTTCGCGTCGCGGCAGACGCCCCGTTCCAGATCGAGCCAGATCCCGGTGTCCTGGGGCAGCCCGGGGAGCTGCGCCTTGATGATCAGGGCTACCACGCCGTAGGTCCAGTCTGCGGACCCGGTCCTGTATTCGGGATTGTTGTTGATTGCGTCTTTGTACGCCTTGATCCATTCGTGGCTCGGAAACGCAAGACCCATGATTCCCCTCCTCTGCCGGGCTTCAATCGTTCAGGATGTAGTCGTACCAGAACTTCTTCGATCGCGGGAGCGCGAGGTCGACATGGATATGCTTGACCTGCGTGAACTCCAGGAGCCCGTGCGGGCCGAGCTCGCGCCCGACGCCGGACTGCTTGTACCCCCCGAACGGGGCAAGGGCGTTGATGAGATGGAAGTCATTGATCCAGACGGTACCGGTCCGGATCCTCTTGGCGATGCCGATTGCCTTCGGGATGTCGCGGGAGAACACCGCGCCTCCCAGACCGTAGATGCTGTCGTTGGCCATGGCGATCGCTTCGTCGAGGTCCCGATACGTGATGACGGCGAGCACGGGACCGAAGATCTCCTCCTGGGCGATCGTGGCCCGGTTGCTCACCTGCTCGAAGATCGTCGGCTGGACGAACCATCCCTTTTTCAAGTCGTCAGGACGTCTCCCGCCGCACACGAGGCGGGCACCCTCTTTGCGCCCCGTCTCGATGTAGCCCAGGACGCGCTTCAGCTGGGACTCCGAGACCACGGGCCCCATGGTGGTCTCGTAATCGGCGGTGTCGCCAAGCCTGATGTGCGTGACCCGCTCCCTGATGCGGCCCATGAACTCGTCGTGGATGGAGGCGGGCACGAAGCAGCGCGTGCCTGACTCGCAGACCTGCCCCGCATGGAAGAACGTGCCGAACAACGCCCCGTCCACGGCGACGTCGAGGTCGGCGTCGTCGCAGATGATCGTGGGGCTCTTCCCGCCAAGCTCGAGGGTGACCTTCTTGACCGTGTCGGCGGCGAGCTTCATGACGCGGCGGCCCGTCTCCGTGGAACCTGTGAGCGCGACCTTGTCGACCATCGGATTCGTGCACAGCTCCTCCCCGACCACGGCCCCGGAGCCGATGACCACGTTGAGGACTCCGGGTGGCAGCCCGCATTCCGCGGCTGTCCGCGCGAGCTCGAGCGCCGTGAGCGGAGTGTCCGTGGCCGGCTTGAGGATCATGGAGTTGCCCATGATGAGCGCGGGCGCGACCTTCCAGACAGCCATCATAAACGGGAAGTTCCAGGGGATGATTCCCGCGCAGACCCCGATGGGCTCCCGGTTGACGAAGTTCCAGGAGATGGCCGGCATGTCGATCCACGGGAGCGGTTCATAGGTGGGGATGCGCTCCCCCAGCTCCACGAGCGCCTTGAAGTGCTCGATGCCGATGGGGATGTCCATCATGGAGGTCTTGCGGATGGTGGCACCCGAGTCGGCTGATTCCAGTCGAGCAAGCTCATCCTGCCGCCGCGCCAGACTCTCCACCATCCTCATGAGTATCTTTGCCCGGTCCTTCACGTTCATTCCGCTCCACACGCGGGTGTCGAATGAGGCGCGCGCAGCTTCGACGGCACGCCGCGTGTCTCCCCGCGTCGCGACAGGCACGAGGGCAATCGGCTCCTCGGTTGCGGGATTGATGGTTGCCCTCGTCTCCCCCGTTTCGGCATCCGCGAACTTTCCGTCAACGTAGAGCTGGTATTTTTCCATCAGAATCCTCCTCGCCGCCGAGCCCCGCGCGGGGTGGGACGTCATGCGTCAGGATTGCTGCCGACATGGCTTCACCATACACTATGTACTCAAAAATTGAGAACACACCCTATGGAAGGAATCACGTGCAGTTGAATTCCTTCACACGAGGCACACCGCGGGGATCACTTGCACCACACCCGAACCCCTACAGCCTGTCCATCTTCTTCCAAAGCAGCCGCGCGGCTGCCTGGGCCTCGGCGTACATAGGGGCGACGTCCCACGGGAAGGTCCTGTTCTCCATGACGATTCTCCCGTTGACGATCACGGTGTTCACGTCCCTGCTCCCCATGCCGAAGACCGCGTGCCCGGCCACGTTTTCCCGCGCCAGAGGAGTCGGAGAGTCGTAATCCAGGATCACCAGGTCGGCCTTGTACCCCTTCTCGATCTTCCCGAAGCTCTCCCCGAAGCACCGCCGCAGGATCTCGTTGCCTGCCTGGAGGAACCGCATGAAGGCACCCGGGCCCAGCGGCCCGCCGGAGTCGCGGTGACGGAAGTACGCGAACTTCGCCTCCATGAGCATGTCGGACCCGATGCCATCGGTGCCCAGGACGACGTTCTTCACGTGGGGGAGCCCCGAGTTGTAGCCGACGCCGTTGTTCATGTTCGAACGGCTGTTGTGCGCCAGGTATGCACCGCGCGCGTTCAGCACGTCCCTGTCCTCTTTCGTGAGGTACAGGCCGTGACCGATGATCGATGCCTCCGAGAGCAGCCCGAAATCGTCCAGCCTCCGAAGCGGGTCCTTGCCATACATCCGATGCGAGTGGGAGGAATCGAAGCTGTCCTCGGCAACGTGGACGTGAAAACCCCGGGCCGAGCTCTCAACAAGATCGGCGAGCGCCGTGAGATCCTCGTTGGAGAGCGTGAAGGGCGCATGGCCGCCGATCATGGCCTCAATAAGCCTCTGCTTCCCCCTCGTCTTCTTTTCCTCATCGACGAGCCGGACAAAGCGCCGATTCTCCTCGACGCCCTGGCGTGCGCCGTCCCGGCCGTTCCTGTCAGTGGTCTCGTAGCAGAGGACCCCGCGGAGGCCTGCCTTCTCGAAGGTGTCCTTCAGCGTCGACAGTGAGCCGTCGATGAAGGACGGGGAGGCGTGGTGATCGATGACGGCGGTGCACCCGGCCTTCACCGCCTCCAGGGCGCATACAAGGCCGCTGAGGCGCAGGATGTCCGCGTCGATCGCCCGGTCCAGCCGCCACCAGAGGTTCTGCAGGGTGGAGATGAAATCCGGACACGGGGCGATCGCCGCCATGATTCCGCGCGAGAGCCCCGAGTAGAAATGGTCGTGCCCGCACACGAGGCCGGGCATGACCACCCGGCCCCCGAGGTCGATGCTGCGAGTCGGTTTCAGCGCCTCCCCCGCGGCGCGGCCGACTGCCTGGATCTCGGTGCCGTCGATGACGATATCCACACCGGTGCTCACCTCGGCGGGGTGGAGGTGCACGAGCGTGGCATTTTTCAGCAGTATCATGGAGATCCTCCGAGAAGGTAGCGGTGGTCCCTGACGACCGTCTCGACCACCGCGAGGGTTGTCCCGTCTCCGAGGTCGGCCGTCACGTTCAGCGATTCGTCCACGGACAGCCGCCCGATCCTGCCGCTGATCCGGATCCTTCCCTCACCGCCGCGGAGGAAAAACCCGGGATTCGTGCTGTCCCTGAAATCTTCCTCGGATGCGAACACGGTCAGCTTGTCCGTGTACGGCTTCCCCTCCCAGGGGCAGAAGGTGGCGCAGTTGCCGCACTCATTGCAGAAGGCATCGATGTGGACGATCTGATACTCGTCCCGAAAGCCCACCGGCACGCGCACGAGAGTGTTCGCCCTGTTGGGGCACACCTCGACGCACTTCATGCACAGGGCCCGGCAGCCCAGGCATCTCCGGGATTCCGTGGCGCAGATGACCGCGTCGTCGGCCCTGCCGGCGGTGGGCATCAGCCTGTCGCGCGCGAGCCGGAGCGCTGCCACGTTCTCCGAAGGCAGGGTCCACCCCCGGAACCGCGCCCCGCCTTCGCGCGCGGCAACGGCATCCGCCGCCCTCCGCGCCGAGGCGATGGCGCGGACGATGGTCGCCGCGCCCTCCGCCGCATCGCCAAGAAGGAACACGCCGGGGACCTTTGTTTCCTGAGTCTTCGGATCCGTGTCCGCCCTGCCTTCGGGGAGCCCGAGCGCCGCGAGCGCTGCCGCGTCCACCTCGGCGCCCAGGGCGGCGATGAGCGTGTCGGCCGGCAGCGTCTCGGTGACCGAGGTTGCCAGGGGACGGGACCTGCCCGACGCATCCGCTTCTCCCAGCTCCATGACCCGGCACTGCAGGCCCGAGCCCGCGCTCCAGCTCTCCGGCGCGCGCAGGAAATGGAACCTGATCCCCTTCTCCCGTGCGGAGAGGTACTCCTCCCGGGAGGCCGGCATTTCGCGCGCGCCCCGGCGGTAGACGATCCTCACCTCCTGTACGCCCGGACACTTCAGCGCCGCGCGCGCCGCGTCCATCGCGGTGTCCCCGGCACCGATGACGGCCACCGTTCTGCCCAGCCGCATGCGGGAGCCGTCCCTGCGGAACTCCCGGAGGAAAGTGAGCGCGTCGCGCGCGCCTTGTATGCCGGTGTCCTTGTGCGCTTCGGCGCCGACACCGACCAGGACATAGGGAAACCCCTCGGCCCTGAGCTCATCGACAGTGCGGGCGCCCTGGCCGAAATGGAAGCGCGCTCCCATCTCCTGGATGAGCGCCACGTCCTTCTCCACCGCGCCGGCAGGGATCCGGAAGCCCGGCAGCAGGTAACGCACGATGCCGCCCGGCTCCGCTTCCCGCTCGAACACGTGCACTTCGAATCCCTCGCGGCAGAGGAAGGAGGCTGCAGCCAGGCCTGCCGGACCCGCTCCGAGCACCGCCGCTTTCACACCCCGCGAGGACGCCCTGCGCGACACATGGCTGCGCGCGTCCCGGAATGACTCGAATCCCTTTTCGGCAACGATCCGCTTCATGTCCCGGATCTGCACCGAGCCTTCCCAGTCCATCCGCGTGCAGTTGTCCATGCACTGGTGGTCGCAGAGATAGCCGGTCATGAAAGGGAGCGGGTTGCGCAGGTACACAGCCTCGAAGGCATCGACCATCTTCCCCGAGCCCGCAAGGTGCACGTAATCGGGAACGTCCTGGTGGATGGGACACGCCACCACGCACGGGGCCACGAAGCAGTCAAAGACGGGAAGCGGGCCCGCAACGCCCACCTTCGACGACCCGCGAAACTCCTTGCGGGCTGGCTCCGCCTCGAGCGCGGCGCGCGCGGCCCGGTGCGTTTTCTGCACGTCGACGTTCTGCATCTGCCACGCATCGGCGCGGGCCTCCGAAATCTCCGCGAGCTCCTTCATCCTCCCGTAGCCGCCGGGCTTCAGGAGATCCGTGGCAAGGGTCACGGGACGGATGCCCGCGTCCAGGATCCCCTCGAGGTTCCAGGAGGCGGCACCGCCGGAGAAGGACAACGGCAGGCGTCCCTCGAACTCCGACGCAAGCGATGCCGCGAGGGTCATGGTAAGCGGGTACAACGCGCGCCCCGACATGTACATCTCCGCTCCCGGTAGAACGCCTCGATCGTTTGCGGCCGCAAGCGTGTTGGAAAGCTTTGCGCCGAAATGCCGTCCCTCGGCACGGCCGAGGGCCAGCAGGCGGATGAGCATGGGGATCGCGTCCGAATACTGCAGGTCCTTGAGGAAGCCTTCCGGCTTCAGCCCGATGTAGCCGTAGCCGAGCCCGGACAGGATCTCGCGGGCCCGGGCATGTCCAAGGAGAGTGGGGTTGAGCTTCACCAGGGTGTCGAGCTTCTTCTCTTTCAACATGTAGGAGCAGATGGACTCGATCTCACCCGGTGGGCAGCCATGCATCGTGGAGAGCGTGACCGATGTGCACAGTCGCGCGGGAATGCGTGCCGGAAGCTCGCGGAGCGCTTCGCTCATCGCCTGCCACGGTGTTCCTTTCAGGAGACCCTGGTCCGCGGCAAGCTGGACAAGCTCCTCGCGGCACCGGGCGTAGAAGGGGTCGCCTGAGGAATCCATGAGCCTGCCGATGAGCCGGTCCATCTTCTCCGTCTTGATGCCGGCAAGGTCGTAGCCCACGCTCATATTGAAGAGGAATGAGCCGGACTTCTGGCCCAGAAGTGTTTCGAGAAAATGCAGGGCAGCCCAGGCCTTGAGGTATTCCTCGTATGCCGCGTCCAGGCTGAGCTCGGTCGACCACTCGACGTTGTAGCCCTCGTCCGCGGCGTCGATGCACGGTTTGTCGATGACAAGGGCGTCGAGCTTCTGAACCGTTTTCAGCTCGAAGTACCGTCCTCCGGCCAGCCATGCGGCGATGATGTTCTGGGCAAGCTGGGTGTGCGGGCCCGCCGCGGGGCCGATCGGGTTGGCGGCGCTTGAGGAGAAGATCCGCGCCTCCTGCCCGGATCGGGGATTCCAGAAATGCTCGGCCGGAATATCGAAGATCGATCCTTTCGCCCTGAACTCCGCCAGGCATCGCAGGAGGAGATCCCGGAAGGGGATCGGACGCATCTTGTCACTCATGAAAGGCCATCCTACTCTGAAAACTCCAACCTGTCCAACTTGACGGATCGAGGGCCGCGTGATACATTATTAGTGTCTTAGTAACATAGCTCACTAAGAAGGAGAGTTTCGTGGTCGAGATCAGGAACATGTCATTCGGCTACAAGAAGAAGAGGCTGTTTTCGGGCCTCGATCTTGCCCTTCTGCCCGGCAATATCTACGGCCTCCTTGGCAAGAACGGCGCGGGGAAGACCACTCTGCTGAAAATCATCAGCGGCCTTCGCCTGGCGCAGGAGGGCTCGTGCAGCGTCCTGGGCTACGACCCGGCACGTCGGCCTGCCCCCCTGCTGGAGGAGATCTGCTTCATCGCAGAGGAGCTGTACGTGCCCGCCCTCTCTCCCGACCTGTACGAGACCCTGCATGCTCCCCTTTACCCGCGGTTCGACCACGAGGCGTTCCGCACGTTCCTCGGGGAGTTCGAGATCAACGACGACAAGAGGCTCTCGGAGCTCTCCTACGGTCAGAAGAAGAAGTTCCTGATCGCCTTCGGGCTGGCCTCCCGGTGCCGGCTGCTGCTCATGGACGAGCCGACCAACGGGCTGGACATCCCCTCGAAGAGCCAGTTCCGCAGGCTCCTGGCCCGGGCGGGCGGCACCGACCAGGTGATCCTCGTTTCCACGCACCAGGTGCGCGACATGGAGAACCTGATCGACCCCATCATCATTCTCGATGAGGGCAGGATCATCTTCCAGCAGGCGCTCCGCGAGGTCGGCACCCGGCTGCGGGCGTCGATCCAGAGCGTTGAGCCGACGGACGAGGGCGCGCTGTTCGCGGAGAAGACCCTCGGGGGCTGGGCGGTGCTGAGGGAGAATGCCGGGCAGGAGGAGACGAACATGGATCTGGAGACTCTCTTCAACGCGGTGACCGCGGAAGGCGGCAGGGTGCGGGCGATGTTCGAAGGGGGCGCGAGATGAGCTTCAGCATTCGACGCTTCGGCCGGCTCCTCCTGAGAGAGCTCGCGCACAGTTATCGCGGTCTGCTGATCGCCATGGCCGCCGTTGCCGGCGGAGTCATCGTGGTCTCGGCCATCGGCGCGCTGGCAATGAGCGCCGGCGGCGCGCCGGTGGGCACGGTGAGAGGCGACGGGTATTTCGGCTTCTACCAGAACCTGCTGTTCCTCGGCGGATTCATCATCACCAGTCTCGCCTTCAGGGAGGTCTGGCAGGCAGGCAGCGGCATCGCCTACCTCACGCTTCCCGGGTCCCTGTTCGAGAAGTTCGTCGTGAAGCTCCTCCTCACGTCCGTCGGCTTCGCCGCGGGAACCCTCGTCTTCGTGAGCGCAGTCGCCGCTGCAAGCGAAGGCCTGGACCGGCTTCTCTTCGGTGTCGGGCACGGTTTCTTCAACCCGTTCACCCCCGCCGTGCTCCAGGCTGTCGTGCGGTACGTGGTTCTGCAGTCCTTCTTCCTGCTGGGCTCGATCTGGTTTCGCAAGCTCGCGTTCGTGAAGACCGCCCTCTGGATCGTTCTGTTCGGGATCGCCCTGGCGATCGTTTCCACGATCGCCCTGCGCATCGGGCTTGCATCCCACTTCGCCGCGGCCCCCGGCAGCTTTGGCGGCTTGAGGCTCGGCGGCTGGGCCTTCGATCTGAACGGGACGGGTCTGCAGGAGCTCTTCAAGCCCGGCGCGCGCGGCTATCGCGGCGCCATGGCGTTCAAGACCGCGGCCGAGGCTCTCGTCATCGCCCTGGCCCCTGCGAGCTGGGTGGCGGCGTATTTCAGGCTGGGCGAGGCCGAGGTGTAGGCGTGGAGTTCCGCGACGACCAGGCCATCTACATGCAGATCGCGGATCTCATGAGCGAGAACGTCCTTTCAGGAGCGTGGAAGCCGGGAGAGCGCATCCCGAGCATCAGGGAGACCGCCGAGGGAAGCCAGGTGAATCCCAACACGGTCATGCGCACCTATGCGTACCTGGAAGAAAAGGGCATCATCCGCAACCAGCGGGGCGTGGGCTTCTTTCTTTCGGATGACGCGGACGAGATCACTCGCCGGCTTTCGCGGGAGAGATTCGAGAGAAGGGACCTCCCGCGGATGTTCAGGATCATGGAGCTCCTCCGGATCGGGATCGACGACCTGCGGGGGATCTACGAAGCGCATCGAAGCGCGTCAGGCAAGGAGAAGGCACTGTGAAGAAGAGTGCGGTCGTTGTGGCAGGCGCCCTGGGCGCGGTGCTCGCGTTGATCGTCGCGTTCGTGATCTTCCTGGCCGTGACTCTGTAAGCATGACGGGAAGAGAGCGGGTGCTTCACCTGATGCGCGGCGAGCCGGTTGACCACCTGCCGAACATTGCGATCACGATGATGAAGGCTGCGGACGAGATCGGCGTGCCCTACAGGACCTACGCCATGGAGGCCGAGGCCCACGCACGGGGTCAGCTGGCAGTCAGCCGCGCGTACGGCATCGACCACGTCTCCGGCATCTCGGATCCGGCCGTGGAGGCGGCAGACCTGGGAGCTGCGGTCATCTACCGGGAGGATGCCCCACCAGCGATCGATGACAACGATCCCCTCCTCCTGGACACGGGCCGGCTCCTGGCCCTGAAGGTCCCGGACCCATGGGCCTCCCCGCGCATGAGAAAGCGCATCGATGCCGTGGCCCGCATGAAGAGGGACTGCGGCGGAGAAAAGGCCGTGGAGGGCTGGATCGAAGGGCCCATGGCCGAATCCTGCGACCTGCGGGGCGTCAGCCGTCTCCTGATGGATGTCTATGATGACGCGTCCTTCGTGCGGGACCTGGTCGCGTTCGTCGTGGAAGTGGAGCTCGCGTTCGCCCGCGCCCAGATCGAGGCAGGCGCGGACTATATCGGCATGGGAGATGCCGCCGCTTCGCTCATGGGTCCCGATCACTACCGGCAGTTCATCTGGGAGGCGGAAAAGAAGTGCGTCCGGGAGCTCCACCGCATGGGCGTTCCCATGCGCCTCCACATCTGCGGCAACATCACCCCCCTGCTGGACATGCTCGCCGGCGTGGAGGCGGACCTCGTGGACTTGGATTCCATGGTATCCGTGAAAGAGGCACGGCGGAAGCTGGGACCTGATCGCTGCCTCGCGGGGAACATCAACCCCGTCGCGGTATTGTTGAACGGTACTCCCGAGTCTGTGGAAAAGGCCCTCGATTGTTGCTTCCAGGATGCCGGCGGCTCCGCGTACGCCGTCGCGGCCGGCTGCGAGGTGCCGCGGGATACCTCCGCGCAGAACCTGCTGGCCATGGCGCGATTCGCTCAGGCGCATCCAATCGGCCTGGATTCGCCGCGCAGCGGCCCGCCGCATTAGCCGCGCAGCGGCCCGCCGCATTAGCCGCGCAGCGGCCCGCCGACTTCGCCGCGCAACGGCCCTTCTCCTTGACATCGCACGGGCGCCGGAGTCTCATCGGGACATGATCAGCCTCACGGTGAACAAGGAATCTCGCGGCCGGAACATCCTCCGCTGCCGGGAGAGGCACATCGCCCTTCCCACCTTCGCGCAAATGGTCGAGCCCGAACGGGCGCCGAAACAGATCCGGGAAAAGCTGGAGGGCGTCGGGCTGTGGGACGTGAACCCGGCCAACCTGTTCCGCATCACCTGGCGCAATGAACCCCGGGAGTCCGGCGGCGGCTTCGGGGAAGTGAATACCCTGGAGTTTCCATCGTCCCTCACGGGCGTGCCCGCACGGATCGTGGCACTGGTCGGCAAGTGGTTTCCCACCGGTGCGCACAAGGTCGGAGCCACCTACGGCTGTCTCGCCCCCGCGTTGGTCACGGGCGCCTTCGACTCCAGCCGGCAGAAGGCAGCCTGGCCTTCCACCGGCAATTTCTGCCGGGGCGGCGCCTTCAACTCGGCCCTCCTGGGCTGCCAGTCCATCGCGATACTCCCGGAAGGTATGAGCAGGGAACGCTTCCAGTGGCTTTCGAAGATCGCCGGCGAGGTGATCACCACGCCCGGCAGCGAGAGCAACGTGAAGGAGATCTTCGACAAGTGCCACGAGCTCTCCCGCACCCGGGGCGATGACATCATGATCTTCAACCAGTTCGAGGAGCCGGGGAACTACCTCTGGCACTACGAGGTCACTGGGGCCGCGCTCCTCCGAGTGGCGGAGAGGTCGCTGGGGAATAGGGCGCAGGTGCGCGCATTCGTGTCCTCAACGGGCTCCGCGGGCACGATCGCCGCTGGGGACAGGCTGAAGGCGGCGCTCCCGGGGGTGCGCGTAGCAGCCGCCGAGGCCCTGCAGTGCCCCACGCTTCTCCGCAACGGCTTCGGCGCTCACAGGATCGAGGGAATCGGGGACAAGCACGTGCCCTGGATCCACAACGTGAGGAACACCGACGCGGTGATCGCCGTGGACGACGAGGACTGCATGCGCCTGCTCCGTCTCTTCAACGAGAAAGAAGGCCGTGCCCTGCTGGCCGGGCGCGGTGTCCCCCAGGACGTAATCCAGCGCCTGCCCCTGGTGGGCATCTCCGGCGTCGGCAACCTCCTTGCATCGATCAAGCTCGCGCGCTGGTTCGAGCTCTCCGAGCACGACGTTGTCTTCACGATCCTCACGGACTCCATGGAGCTGTACGGTTCACGGCTGGCCGAGCTCTCGAAGTCTGAAGGGCCGTTCGACCGGGATGCCGCGGTGGCGGCCTGGGCAGGATCACTGGCGGGTCAACGCGCCGACAACCTCCTGGAGCTCAGCCACCCGGAGAAGAAGCGGGTCCACAACCTGAAGTACTATACGTGGATCGAACAGCAGGGAAAGGACATCCGCGAGCTGGAAGCGCAGTGGGATCAGGAAGAATACTGGAAGGGAATCCAGGGGCAAGCCGCACGGATCGACGAGCTGATCGAGGAGTTCAACCGGGAGGCGGGGACCACGGGATGAAGGTCCGATACGCCTGCGTGACCTGCGGTCGGACGCTGGACGCCGAGGAGGTGGTCTACGAATGTCCGCATTGCGCCCCCGAGTCTGCCGGGGACCGCTGGGGTCCCCGCGCGGCTTCGGGGTTTCCTCGCGGCTGTCTTTCGGTTCTCTGTACTCCCGCCAAAGCTCATCTCAGGGGGAAGGAGGCGGACGTGTTTTCTTTCCTCCCCCTGCCGGTCACCCGGTGGCGCAGTTTCCCGGCGGGGAACACGCCGATGGTGCAGCCGGCACGGCTTCGGGAGAAAACGGGGTTTCCGGAGCTCTGGCTGAAGAACGACACTCTGAACATGTCCGGCTCCCTGAAGGACCGGGCATCCCTGCTCGTTGCGGAGCAGGCGCTTGCTCGCGGGGAGAGGCGCGTGGCCCTCGCGTCGACCGGGAACGCAGGTGCCTCCATGGCCTGCGTCGGCGCGGCGTATGGCCTGGAAATCATCCTCTTCGTGCCTGCCGCGGCGCCCCGGGCCAAGCTTCTGCAATCCCTTCTCTACGGAGCGCGCGTGGTGCCCGTGCAGGGCACCTACGACGATGCCTTCGGCCTCTCCATTGCCTTTACCAGGAGATTCGGCGGCATCAACAGGAACACTGCATTCAACCCCTTCACGGTGGAGGGAAAGAAGACAGTTTCCTTCGAGATCTACAACCAGATGGGGTGCCGGGTTCCGGACGTGGTCTATGTGCCCACCGGTGACGGCGTCATCTTTTCCGGCGCCTGCAAGGGCTTTGCGGACCTCGAGGCTGCCGGTCTCATCGAGAAAATGCCCGTGATGGTCGCGGTCCAGGCCGAGGGGAGCAATGCGATCGCCCTGAGCTGGAGCAAGGGACGCGAAACGGTGATCCCCGAAACTTCGACAATTGCGGATTCGCTTTCGGTCTGTCGTCCGGCAGCGGGCGCCATGGCACTCGGCTTCCTGCGTCGCGGCGGCGGCAGGGCCGTGGAGGTGACTGACGCGGAGATCAGCGCCGCCCAGGCTGAGCTGGCCCGGGAGGCCGGGCTCTTCGTGGAGCCCTCCTCCGCCGCGGCATGGGCCGGATTCGTGAAGGATCGGGCGAACCTGGACCCGGGCGCGCGCGTCGTGGTCCTTCTCACGGGCACCGGGTTCAAGGACACGGCCGCAGCGGAGAAGCTCGTCTCCATGCCGGCATCCTGTGCACCGAATATCGAAGCCGCTGCGCATCTGCTTTCGGATGTATACGGAATTCGCGTTTCTTGACTCGGGAGAGAGAGAGAGTTGAACATCAGGCGCTCACCGTGTATCCTCAGGGAGACGCGAAATACGCGCCTGCACTCGCCGAAATGCGACGGTATCACGCCATGGGAGTGAGAGGCAACGAGGAAGGCTGCCTGCAGGCAGAAAAATCGAAGGCGACCCTTGCGGCTGCAATCCTCTTTCTCCTCATTGCAGGTGCTCTCTCCGGCCAGGAGACGAGCCACTGGGTTCCGCCGAGAGAGTTCAGCATGCCCAAGGATGAGATCTGGGAGAGCCTCCTCGGATACCTGGTGGGTCTCATCGACGCCGACGTCTCCTTTGCTCTCAGCGGGAGCGACCTCCTGAGCGTGCTCCCCGAGTTCAAAGCCCG